>ERZ1645192.3760-NODE-3760-length-12223-cov-5.775970_pt1 | contig 12223 bp, 14 predicted proteins | sample MGYA00575354_ERZ1645192 | MGnify/ENA primary metagenome ERZ1645192 (study PRJEB40844, sample SAMN11349763) | freshwater sediment metagenome | isolation source: river sediment | host: Sediment | place: India: Faizupur Khadar , New Delhi | collected 2017-02-21 ... | reverse complement strand
CACGCCGAAAGGACAAGTGGGAGGCTTGCAAGCAGAGCCACCGAGAAATACCTAGGTTTTAACAATACACTATCCATCCTCGTCATCCGGTGAGCACCCCCGATCAGAGCACATTTCAAGCGTTCTACCCTCTTGGACCCAGTCTCAACGCGCGGCTTGGGGATCATGTCTCGGCTGAAGGACAAGGCGTGATAATGCCCAGACAACTGTCAGTACCTAACTATGGAGATTATACGGCGATAACAACTTGCCACGATCAAGGGCGGGGGATTCATGCGTCAACCTTCGCAAGAAAGGACAAAAAGCTTATTATTAAATAGTGATAGCCCAAACCGAGTTGATCTCATGGTAGGCCGCATGGATATTTCAGTTCATACCCCCAGCCAGAACGCCGATCCTGCCCTCGAACTCTTTGCCGACGATAATGACATCGATCGTGCCTCGCGTTCGCTGAAGGCCATGTCTCACCCTCTTCGGCTCAAGATCCTCTGTACCCTGGGAGACCGGGAGGTCAGCGTACAGGATATCGTCGACGATGTGGGGACTTCCCAGAGCAATATCTCCCAACATCTAGCCATCCTGCGGGACAAAGGTATTCTTGCCACCCGCAAAGACGCCAACCGGGTCTATTATCGGGTGGGCGATATCCGCACCCTCCAGCTCATTGGCATGATGCGTCAGGTTTTTTGCCATCAGGGCCACTGAAGGTTCGCCTCTCGTCACGAGCTGGACCCGGATTTTCCAGGCAACCAGACAGGAACCACCCGCGGTACCCTCGCCTGTCTGGCTTTTGGGGATGACGCCCCCCATCCCGAGGGCTATACTGCCGGCCTTCAGTTTGAAGTCAGTTCGGCCGCACCTGCCCCTGTGGCCCGTCTTGCCCAGGCACATGCCTTCCAAGTTCAGCGACTTATACATGGCTTACCAGCATATTCCCGAGTTTATCTATAACCATTGGTTCCTTGTTTTGGCCCTGGTCACTACCTTGGCCCTGTTGGCGCACAACCTGGTCCGTGGCAACAAGGGTACGGTTGACCCCTTGGGTGCGACCGATCTCATCAACCGGCGGGAAGCTGTGGTTATCGATGTACGTCCTCTCGCTGATTTCGTCCAGGGACACATCATCAATGCCATCAATATCCCCATGAATGGCTTCAAGAATCAGATCGGGACCCTGCATAAGCACCAAGGTAGACCGATCATCGTCAACTGCCGTTCCGGCTCCCAATCCGCCATGGCTTGCAACCAACTACGCAAGGAAGGATTCCAAGAGGTCTATAACCTGCGGGGCGGCATCCTGGCTTGGCAGAGCGCCAATCTGCCGGTCACTCGTAAGAAGCGCTGATCTACAACCATGCGGACTGCGGGTCCCTTCCCCTTTCCGAATACTCTGGACACCCTTTTCCAATGAGCGAAAACATTCCGGGCCAGGCCCACCCCCAAACCCCGCATCAGGACGAGCGGATATTTCAATTACATCGGATATATATCAAAGACTTATCTTTTGAATCCCCCAAATCACCGCAGATCTTTCTTGGTGAATGGCAACCTAAGCACGAACTCAGTCTGAACACCCAGGTCAAACGTATCGACGAATTGACGTTCGAAGTGGTGCTGACCGTAACCGTCACCACTCATATCGGTGACCAGACTGCCTTCATTGTCGAGGTCCACCAGGCGGGCCTGGTGGGGGTAAAGGGCTTTGCCGAAACGGACCTCGGCCCCCTGTTGGGTGCCTACTGCCCCAACCTCCTCTTCCCCTATGCCCGTGAGGCCATTTCCGACCTCGTCGCCAAGGGCAGTTTCCCGCAATTGCTCTTGCAGCCGGTCAATTTCGAAGTCCTCTACGCCCAACGACAGCGACAAATGATGGAAGAAATGCAGAAGCAGGGAGGTACCACTCCCCCCAGTTCCGCCATCAACTGATTGTGTTCCCAGGATGACGCATCCCTCCCCATGACGAGATCCCTTTCATGACCCAAGCGTTGGCACCCGTCGCCGTCCTTGGTGCCGGCTCGTGGGGAACCGCCCTCGCCTTGCTGATCGCACGCAATGGTCGGCGGGTACGACTCTGGGATTTCTGGACAGAGCAGGCTTGCCTCCTCGCGCGGGAACGGGAGAATCGCCGTTTTCTTCCTGGTTTTCCCTTCCCCGATCTCATCGAGCCAACCCATGACCTTAGCCTTGCCCTGGACGGTGCGAGGGAGGTATTGGTGGCGGTGCCCAGCCGTGGCTTCGCGGATCTGCTGCGGATGTTGCCTCCCCTTGATCCGGAAGTTGGGTTGGCCTGGGCCACCAAAGGGCTGGAGCCGGGGACCTACCGACTGTTACATGAGGTCGCCGGTGAAATTCTCGGGGAACGCGATATGGCGGTGATATCCGGCCCCAGTTTTGCCGGTGAGGTTGCCAAGGGCCTGCCCACGGCGGTGACCGTGGCATCACCCCAGCTTGCCCACGCGCGGCGGGTAGCGGCTTATCTCCATTGTCAGCGCTTTCGGGCTTACACTTGTGACGATTTGATCGGGGTCCAGGTGGGTGGGGCGACCAAGAATGTCCTGGCTATCGCCACGGGAATTGCCGATGGCCTCGGCTTCGGCGCCAACACTCGTGCCGCCCTTATTACCCGTGGCCTGGCTGAACTTACCCGTCTCGGTACCGCCCTCGGCGGCCACGCCAAAACCTTCATGGGCTTAGCGGGACTCGGCGACCTGGTCCTGACCTGCACCGACGACCAGTCCCGCAATCGTCGCCTGGGCCTGGCTCTGGCCCGCGGTGCCAGCTTGGATCAAGCTCGTCGCGAAATCGGACAGGAGGTTGAGGGCATCCTGACCACTCGCGCCATTCATGGCCTGGCAAGGCGCCTGGGGGTACAAATGCCTATCAGTGGACAGGTTTATGCCGTACTCTACGCAGAGACTACACCAGCGGAGGCTACGCGCAACCTCCTGTCCCGCGAGAGCAAATCCGAGTTTGACTGAATGCCGTAAGGCGATCGTCCAAAGACATGCCGACAAACCTGTTCGCATCGATTAGCGAACCGCTAACCCGGCAATCAGCGACTGGCCCCGGCGAAGCCCTGTTGCCGCCACGCCTCGTAAAGGATGATGGCTACCGCGTTGGACAGGTTCAGGCTGCGACTACCGGGGCGCATCGGGATGAAGATACGTCGGTCCTCCGGCATGGCATCGATCAGGGCTTGGGGAAGACCGCGCGTCTCGGGGCCAAATAGCAAGGCATCGCCGGGAAGAAACGACGTAGAGCCATAGGAGCTTGTGCCGCGGGTGGTACAGGCCAGGACCCGAGGCGGTGCTTGGATGCGTAAATAATCACCCATGTCGGCATGAACCTGGACATTCACCCATTCGCGATAATCCAGGCCCGCTCGGCGCAGACGTCGCTCGTCGAGGCTGAAGCCCAAAGGCTCGATCAGGTGCAGCCTGACACCGGCATTGGCGCACAGGCGCATGATGTTGCCGGTATTAGGTGGAATCTCGGGCTGGAAGAGGATGACATCGAACATTGTAATCAGGGGAGCGGCCACAGGTTAGGGCCGGCCCGGGAGCATGAAAACATGGTGCCGAACATCAGACCCGACCCCCGTCTGGGCATTAACTTTTGCGGCCTGGACTTTGGGACCCCTCTGGTACTGTTGTCCGGGTGCGTGGGTTTCGGCGAGGAGTATACCCGCATCCATGGCTTCTCGAATCGCGAGGCTGGTGCCATCTGCCTGAAGGGGACTACCCTGATCCCCCGCTTAGGCAATGCGCCGCACCGTATTTGTGAAACCCCGAGCGGCATGATCAACGCCATCGGACTGCAGAACCCCGGGGTGGATCGAGTCATCAGGGACATCCTGCCCAACCTGAATTTCACCGAGACCCGCTTTATCGCCAATGTTTCCGGCTCCAGCATCGAAGAATACTACGAGGTCACCCGGCGCTTCGACGACAGCCCCATCGATGCCATCGAGATCAACATCTCCTGTCCTAACGTCAAGGAAGGTGGTGTCGCCTTTGGGAACGATGTGCGCATGTCGGCCCAAGTGGTTGCCGCTTGCCGCCGGGCTACTCGCAAGCCATTGATCACGAAGTTATCTCCCAACCAGACCGACATCATGGCCAATGCCCGGGCATGCCTGGAGGCGGGCTCGGATGCCTTTGCGGCCATCAACACCTTAATGGGCATGGCAATCGATAGCGAGAATCGTATCCCCGTGATTGGCAACAACCAGGGTGGCCTTTCCGGACCCGCTATCAAGCCCATCGCCCTGCTCAAGGTCCATCAGGTCTATCAGGTTTGCCGCTACCATGGGGTACCTATCATTGGGCAGGGTGGTATCAACAGTGCCGTGGATGCCCTGGAGTTTCTCATCGCCGGAGCCACCGCCGTCGGCATCGGCACCGCTCTTTTCTATGATCCACTGATTCTTCGCAAAATCAACCAGGGTATTCTTGACTACCTGGATCGCCATGATCTGGACAGCGTCGCCCAAGTGACCGGCTCTCTACGCCTGCATGACCAGCCCCTGCCCTCCTGCTGCTTTGAGTCGGCCTGAAAGATCCAGAAGCTACCACTGAAGAGATATCGGAGCGATTTCGTTTGCCCCCCTTTCGTCCCGCCATGGTATATTAAGATTTCGGCATACACTTAAAGGCCTGTGTCAGATACGACTATCCTTGGCCCTTGGGAGATAGATTCATGAGCGATATCGCGGCGTTGAAGAAAGAGAAGCAAGAGTTGATCGACAAGATGCTTGACATGCAGAAGCAGTTTATCGACTACGAGCATGCACACGGCGTCACGGGCAAGGACTACTGGGCCTCCGATGAGGGCCTCCTCGCCAACTATCGTCACGAATATGCCGAGATGGCTACCCGTGTCGTTGATATAGCCCACGAGATCGTCGGTTCATCTCGTAACTGAGGCTCCGCGGCTTCGGACCCGCGCCTTTGGGTGGGGTGACCGATGCGATTTCTAAAACCCGTGTATATCACGGGTTTTTTGATGGATGTCTGCGTTGGACCTACAAAACTCGTTTAGGCCTCCATGCGCGGTAATCGATAGAGGTCAGGGACTACCAAATCGATGCCGCATTTCAGGGCCGCGAACCAGTCGAAGAATTCATCCACCACTTGGCGACCGTGCAATATACGGCCATGTTGGGGAACCAGCATTTCAACCTCCAATTCCCGCACCATATCCACCCAGAAGCGGCAGACCTTGCCAGAACCCATGTAACGGCGATGAAAGCTTGCCATATCGGGAAGGATTTCATCGAGTCGAGAAACCGGCCTGGGTAGTACCCGCTGAGGAAAATTCGCCCCAATGTCGCCGGAAAAAAGGATACGACTGCCAGGATCGTAAAAGGAGAAGTTTCCTTCCGCATGCAGGAAATGCGCCGGCAAGAGACGTAGCTGCCCTCTTCCCAGACTTAGGTTCAGACCCTGATCGGGTACTGAAATGACACGGTCCTCAAGCCGGCCAGGGTGCGTAAGGTGCGGGATAAATCGTTCCCAGACCGCAGGGATCAGGATCTTGCAGCTTGTCTCAGTGAGCCAGAGATCCAGCGAGGAAATGATGTCTGGATCCTGGTGAGAGGCAAGAACATAGTCGATGTTCGTCGGGTCAACGCAGGTGCTTAGTGCCCGCAGCAAGGGATTGAAGGTCATCTCCCCTCCCGGATCAAGGACAGCAGCCTGCCCCTGATCCAGGATGATGACCTGGTTGGATTGGACCGCCTCGCCAGATACCAGATTCTGAAACAGGAGACAAAGGTGAGAGCCATCATTATAGAGTTCCAACGCCATGCTTACTCCTCGCCTTGTACCGGGATTCGGTAGGATGGGCGATCTTCACCGACTCTGCCAACTTGCGCAACCCGTAATACAACATGAGCCAGACCAGGGGGCGATTGACTGAAAGGATTGGTGATACTCCCTGGCCGACCCAGATCCCACAGGCCCGCGCCATTCAAGAGCAACTTCGTCACCTGGTAGCGCGCCAGGACGAACTCGCTGAAGTCCGACGGGTGGCCGGCCTGGACGTCGGTTTTGAGGCCAGCGGTACCTTGACCCGCGCGGCCGTGGTGGTCCTGTCCTTTCCCGAGCTCCAATTCATTGAACAGGCCTTGGCACTCCGCCCCACTGTCTTCCCTTATGTTCCAGGGTTGCTGTCCTTTCGCGAAATACCCGCCCTCCTGGCCAGCCTGGAGGAGTTGAGCAGGCCCCGGGATCTTCTGCTCTGCGACGGCCAGTGTCTTGCGCATCCCCGACGATTTGGCCGTGCTTGCCACTTGGGAGTCTTGACGGGCATTCCCAGCATCGGGGTGGCCAAATCCCGCCTCATCGGTATCCATGGCCCCCTGGGACCGGACAAAGGGGATTTCACCTGGCTCTGGGACGAGGGCGAGATCATCGGGGCTCTGGTGCGTACCCGCCAGAGGGTTCAGCCGCTTTATATCTCCCAAGGCCATAAAGTCAGTCTGGCAACGGCTATAAGTTACGTGCTGGCCTGCACTACACGCTACCGTCTGCCGGAGACCAGTCGCTGGGCTCATCGGCTGGCTTCTGAATCTAAGGATTAACGGGTGTCTATCCCTCAGTTCGGCCGGATATGCTCGATATATTTAGCTACCTCCACCATTTCCAGCCGGATGGAGCTCCCCCTGGCCCTGAGACGGTAAGTTGAATCGTGGAAGCCAAGGTCGCAGCCAACGCGGCCACGACTAGCAAGAGGCAGTGGAATCATATCTCGATAGGTGAAGACGTTGTCCTCGATGTCTCCACCCGCGCAGACCATTGGCTCACAAGGCAGATCCTGGCTATCCTCCTCCACTGTGGCCTTTTCCAACACCAATGCGCCGGTCTGCCACCAGCGGGTACGCTCATTGGAGCCGGTCATGGTCTTGATGATGAGGGCCTTGGAAAAGACAATCCGCAGGGCGCCGTCATCGCCGAGCCAAATGGCGGTGATCTCGGAACCGGGTAATTCGATGCTGGCGCTATCCACGATGGTTCATAGCTCTCCGGTGAGGCCCTTCCCAACCCGGCGTAAGCCGTCCCGTTTCCGCGATACTGGAGTGGCCCAGGAATCTGAGCGGCTAAGGTCCTGATGGCTGTCCAATTCGGGGCGATTCCGGCAGGTATCTCACGGTTCGCTGGCTGAAGCCACTCACGGCAGTCCTTCAGCAGAACCAACCAACTACCAGCCAATGAACCCGCGGGGGGAAAGGTGATGGTTAATCTCGTCGATTAGAAGTGGGAATCGTCCCCCGCCATTCAAGTAGCAAGCACCGAATCAAGGACGGCCCCATCACATCACGCAACGAATCCTTGACAATTAGGGTATGAACCTAGGCCTACTCTCGCCGGAATGCCGTCATTATCGTCGCCCATAACAAATATTGAAGATCATGAACAGGAATCATGGCTCATCCTCCAGGCCATTTCCCTCCACCTCCAGGTGTAATTCCTTGATCTTGCGCGTCAGAGTATTGCGCCCCCAGCCCAGTAATCTCGCGGCATCCTGTCGACGGCCCGCCGTCTGCTCCAAGGCGGTTTCGATAAGGATACGCTCCAGCGCAGGCAAGGCCAGGTCCAACAATCCTCCGGGCAGGTCCATCTTGAGGTACTCGCGTGCCCATCGCCGTAAGGCGGACTGCCATTGTTCCTCACTAGCCCGCTCCTTGTTCAGGGTGACCAACTCTGGAGGCAGATCCTCCACGTGAATTTCCTTACCCGCCGCCATCACCGTCAACCAGCGTGCGGTATTTTCCAACTGGCGAACGTTGCCTGGCCAATCGAGACTAGCCAGACGCTCTGCAGCGGCGGAGGTAAGAAGCTTGGGTTCGCAGCGCAATTCCGTCGCGGCTGCGGCGAGAAAGTGACGCATCAGCAAGGGAATATCCTCCCGACGTTCGCGCAGAGACGGAAGATGGATGCGGATCACGTTGAGGCGGTGAAAGAGATCCTCACGGAAGCGCCCCTGTTGGACCAAGGTTTCCAGGTGCTGGTGGGTAGCGGCAATGATGCGGGTATCGACCTTGACGGGCGCCACGCCACCGACCCGGTAGAACTCGCCATCAGCGAGGACCCGCAATAGCCGAGTCTGGAGGTCAGCGGGCATATCGCCGATCTCATCGAGGAAGAGGGTACCTCCATTCGCCTGCTCAAAGCGTCCCTCGCGTCGGGCTTGCGCACCCGTAAAGGCCCCGCGTTCATGGCCGAATAGTTCAGACTCCAACAGGTCATGGGGAATAGCCGCCATGTTGAGGGCGATGAAGGGTTTATCGGTCCGCGGGCTATGGCGATGCAGGGCGCGAGCGACCAGTTCCTTGCCAGTCCCCGACTCGCCGTTGATCAGAACGGTGATGTTAGATCGCGCCAGGCGCCCGATGGCGCGGAAGACTTCCTGCATGGCTGGTGCCCCGCCAATGATCTCGGCCCCCTTGGGAACTGACTCTTCAGCAGGCACCGCCGCGCGTACCAGTTGGCGGCAGGCCCGACGAACCTGAGCTACGGCTTCATCGAGATCAAAGGGTTTGGGTAAGTATTCAAAAGCTCCACCATGGAAGGCGGAGACCGCACTGTCCAGATCCGAGTGAGCGGTCATGATGATGACCGGCAAATACGGGTAGCGTTTCGTGATCTGGCCCAGAAGTTCCAGACCATCGATACCAGGCATCCGCACGTCAGAGAGGATGACATCCGGCCGATCACGCTCCAAGGCCTCCATGACCCCCACGCCGTTGGAAAAAGAAGTCACATCCATTTCCGCCTTGCGTAGTGCCCGCTCCAGGACCCAGCGAATAGAACGATCGTCGTCAATGACCCAGACCTTTGGCATTTCAGACATCATGGGTCTCCAAGGGCAAATAAACGTAAAAGCTGGCTTCGCCAGGACGGCTCTCGCATTCAATCAGCCCCCCATGCTGGTTGACGAGTTCCTGCGCGATGGGCAGACCTAGGCCCGTTCCCCCGGGGTGACCGGTCACCATAGGAAAAAAAATACGCTCCTGTAGCTGAAGTGGTATGCCTGGACCGTTGTCCTGAATCTCGACCCGTAATACCAGCCGGTGTCGCTTTCCGCCCATCGTAAATTGGCGCAGCACCCGGGTACGCAAGACGATACGCCCACCTTTTCCAGCGGCATTGGCCGCATTACGGACCAAGTTTAGGAGGGCTTGCAAAAGGCGATCCGGATCGGCACGAAACTCGGGAATGCTGGGGTCATAGTCACGCTCGATAATCGTCCCTGTCGGATGCTCCGCCAAGATCAGCCCCCGAACCCTTTCCAGAAGATAATGAATGTTTACGTTGCGGGGACTGGGCAGACGATTGGGTCCCAGCATCCGGTCCATAAGGGTCTGGAGCCGATCGGCCTCTTCTATGATGATCCGGGTATATTCCCGCAAGGCGGGGTCAGGGAGTTCTTGTTCCAAGAGTTGTGCGGCACCACGAAGACCACCTAGGGGATTCTTGATTTCATGGGCCAGACCGCGAAGCAAGGCCTGAGTAGCCTGGTGCTGTGACAGCAGATGCTCTTCCCGGTTGATGCGTAACTGGCGGTCAATCTGGTGCAGTTCGACCAAGAGTTCCACCTCGGTACTAAACTGATGGATGGGCAGTACAGTGCAGTTGACGCGGATGTTGCGTCCATCGCCCACAAGGATATTGATCTCACGCTCGGTGAAGGGCTGGCGAGTCTGTGCCGCCCGACGCAAACGGTTCTCAACGCTTTCTTCTGGGCACACCAGGATATCCGTAGCCAGCGCACCCACGACATAGCGGGCGCTGACATCGAACAACATCTCTCCAGCGGGATTGATATGGATGAGGCGCAGATCCTTGTCGAATAGGAGGACAGCGGTATTCAGGTTCTCGAGGATCTTCTTCTCGTGGCTCTTCTTCCGGGGAGTTAGCGTCTTCATGCAGGGGGCCCTGGAAATAATGATCCAGGAAAACCCGGTAGTTGCGTTGCCAACTTAGCGGCGGACAAGTTGTGTTACCGGTTGTCTTGGATATAAACGATCATCGGAAAGGAATCGGGACAGTCCGCCCCCCCCACAGGGGGGTAATTAATTACTGTTTCATCGTTTTGTACTCTCCAACAACGATATGCAGCCGCGGGAGTACCACCAGGCAGTGATTTAGGCTTTCTGTGAACAGGTGCCTGGCATTCGCCCATGACTTCAGTAGCTCAACGGGGACAGAGATAAGGTCAACGCCCCTTTCGGGGCGTTTCGAGCCTGTGGAGTCGGATGAGGACCGGAAAACGTCCGCTTCTGGCCGGATCAACCGATCAGAGGCTGTAATAAAGATCGAACTCGATGGGATGAGTCGTCATTCGCAGCTGTGTCACCTCGTTCATCTTCAGTGCGATATAGGCATCGATCAGGTCATTGGTGAAGACACCACCGGCGGTGAGAAATTCGCGGTCCTTATCCAGGCACTCCAGAGCCTGATCCAGGGCATGGCAGACGGTGGGTATGGCCTTCTCTTCCTCAGGCGGCAGATCATAGAGATCCTTATCCATGGGATCGCCCGGATGGATCTTGTTCTGGATGCCGTCCAGGCCGGCCATCATCATGGCGGCAAAGGACAAATACGGATTACCGGTGGCATCCGGGAAGCGAACCTCGATACGGCGCCCCTTGGGATTGCTCACATGGGGGATGCGGATGGAGGCGGAACGGTTGCGGGCCGAATAGGCCAGCATGACGGGGGCCTCGAAGCCCGGCACCAGACGTTTGTAGGAATTGGTGGAGGCGTTGGTGAATGCATTCAGGGCACGGGCGTGTTTGATGATACCCCCAATGTAATAGAGGGCAATGTCGGAGAGCCCACCGTACTTGTCACCGGAGAAGAGGTTCTGGCCGTCCTTCGCCAGTGACTGGTGACAGTGCATACCGCTACCGTTGTCGCCCACCAGGGGCTTCGGCATGAAGGTGACGGTCTTACCGTAGGCATGGGCTACGTTCCAGATGACATATTTCTGAATCTGGACCCAGTCGGCACGCTGCACTAGGGTGCTGAACTTGGTCCCGATCTCGCACTGTCCGGCCGTGGCTACCTCATGGTGGTGGACCTCGACGGGAACCCCCATCTCCTCCAAGGCCAGACACATGGCGGCGCGCAGATCGTTCAGAGAGTCGACCGGCGGCCCCGGAAAATACCCACCCATCACGCTGGGTCGATGACCGAAGTTACCATCCTCATAGGCTTTCTCGGAATTCCAGTCAGCCTCCTGGGAATCCACCTTGTAGAAGCAGCCCCCCATGTTCGCGCCCCACCGTACATCATCGAGGATGAAGAATTCGGGCTCGGGCCCGAAGAAGGCGGCGTCTGCAATGCCGGTGGACCTGAGATAGGCCTCGGCGCGCTTTCCCAGTGATCGCGGGTCACGCTCGTAACCCTGCATGGTATTGGGTTCAAGAATGTCGCAGCGCAGGATCAGCGTCTTCTCGTCGGCAAAGGGGTCCAGAACGGCGGTGGCTGCCTCAGGCATGAGTACCATGTCGGATTCCTGGATACCCTTCCACCCAGCGATAGAGGAACCATCGAACATCTTGCCTTCGGTGAAGAAGTCGTCGTCCACCAGGGAGGCGGGCATGGAAACATGCTGCTCCTTTCCCCGAGTATCGGTGAAGCGTAAGTCGATAAACTTGACTTCATGGTCCTTTATCAAATTCATTACATTGGAAGGCATGGATGTTCTCCGGTCAGGTGCAATGGTGCAAACGCTAGGACTTATTTTGCTGCGAGGCTCGACTAGCGGGGGTTTAGGCTGATCCCGTGCTTGCCACGGATGCAGACTTATGTTTGATAAGGCAAATGGCATGCCAAACATTACCCCCATCCTGACGGCTCACAGCGGGCGGACCCTGCCGTGACGAGTCCATCACAGGAGGTTGAGATTAACTGCTGAAGCACCCCCAGTAGACGGCAGGGGGAATAGCATCCCTTCGACCCAGGGGGCATGCCGAAGGCATGCCTTTTTTTGGCGCGTGAGGACAGTTTATCGCACCATAAATGTGCGAGACAGCTGAAATTGGCCGTTAGCTGACCGAAATCGGTGCCAGACCTAACCCTCTCTCGCGGCTATCTCCTATGCCCTTCTCCCAAGATCTGAGCCTGTGCTCTGGAACATCACCGGGTACCGTGTCTGGCGGGGATGCCTTGATATCCATGCGTCCGGTAAGCGCCAGTAGCAGTAGACCCCGGCA
>ERZ1645192.3759-NODE-3759-length-12223-cov-7.523833_pt1 | contig 12223 bp, 8 predicted proteins | sample MGYA00575354_ERZ1645192 | MGnify/ENA primary metagenome ERZ1645192 (study PRJEB40844, sample SAMN11349763) | freshwater sediment metagenome | isolation source: river sediment | host: Sediment | place: India: Faizupur Khadar , New Delhi | collected 2017-02-21 ... | reverse complement strand
GTCATTGAGGACGCCGCCCACGCGGTGGGAGCGTCTCTGGATGGCAAAGCGCTGGGCACCTGGGGCAGTGTGGGCTGTTTCAGCTTCTTTGGCAACAAAAACCTGACCACCGCTGAGGGCGGGATGCTGGTGACCGACGACCCCGAAATCGCGCAAAAAGTGCGCGTTCTGCGCTCGCACGGCATGACCACCCTCACCTGGGACCGCTTCAAAGGGCACGCCAGCACCTACGACGTAGTGGCGCAGGGTTACAACTACCGCATGGACGAGCTGCGCTCCGCCCTGGGGCGCGAACAGCTCAAACGCATCCCTGCCGGAAACGCACGGCGGGGAGAACTATTAAACCTCTATCGGGAGCTGCTCGGGCAGGAAGTTCCAGCCATCCGTGTGCCTTTCACGCAAGAGCGCGGACAGTCCAGCTACCACATCATGCCGGCGCTGCTGCCCTCGGGCGCGGACAAGCACGCCTTTATGGAACAGATGAAGCAGCAAGGCATCCAGACCAGCTGGCATTACCCGCCCGTGCACCGCTTCAGCGTTTACAAAGAAGCCTACGCCAGCCGCCCCAACCCGCTGCCGGTGACCGACGAAGTTGCCCAAAGAGAAGTGACCCTACCGCTCTACCCCACCATGACAGACGAGCAGGTCGGGTGGGTGGTTGAGAGCGTGGTCAGCGCCCTGCAGTAATTAGGTGGGTAAGAATCGGGGGGTCTTAGCGTGGGACTTGATTTGTCTGCTCAATTTTCATCGATACTCCAGATATCTTGAAGGTGGTGACAAAAGAATTCCCACCCCGCTCTTTGGAGGGGAAATTTAAGCGGGTGCGTTGGTTTTAACAAGGATCTTCACACAAAATCGTGAGGTTCGGATCCTTGAAAGATTGCGTTTTGCTGGCAGGTGTAACACAAGGCAAATTGCCGCGGTCACTGTAGCTCCAATGCAAAGACGCATAATGATCCAACCCCCGGCTTCGCCAACCTCCTCCGAGGAAGGGGCGAGGGGTAGTGGCTTCATGACTAAAGGGGAGAAATTTCATCGTCTCATCCATAATAAAATCCCACTTGATGAACCAGAATATTTTGCTAGTACTGTTCCAGATTATCCTTCTTCCCATGGTTAGCCAAAGGACTCAGCCAGACAAATGTTGGGTTCCATGTGGGGGAGACCAGTTATGGCCTCCCGATGTGCGTCATGGCACAAGGCCATTCCCTACCTGGTGCAAATGCTAATTCTGACCCAATCTTTTTGCCCACAACCAGATGCGCAATGGGCGTAGGCCAGATGTTTTCTTCAACCTGACGTCACAAACATTGGTAAACGCATTATTTTTTTTCCGGTAGAGATATGTTTGCGAATAACGTGTTCATTCAGCCTACTTACGTCTTTGGCGTCGTGGTGCTTCGCAGGACCGGCACGATTAAGATACTACTCCCCCCGCTGCGTCATCCACTCGTGCAGAGACTTCGAAATCTCTGCTTTTTGGCGGGCGGGTTCGGTACTTTTTTCTCCGAGCTGTAATCTCAGAACTGTTTTTCCGTAGCCTGTGATCAGATACTTCAACCTGACATAGTAATATCCCAGTATTTTAGGCAAATTCGGCGGGACGTTGTAGGTCCTGGCAAGCGCCAGGCGGGAGATGAAGACGCGCTGCAGTCCAATCTTAATCTTAGAGAATGGGTTTTTGCTTGCGGACATAGACACCAGGTCGGGGGTGAAATGGTCATCGAATCTTACGCGGTCAAGCAGTTGGAGGCGCGCGTTTTCCAGCAGATCATGGTCAATCCCTTCCGGCAATAGGGAAGAGAAGACCTCAGCGGGGATAGGGATGTTCAGCTGGGTTTCGACTAATCTCAATGTCAGCGCCGTCACCCTCTCATTCCTCCACGATTTTGCGATCTCAACCAATTTTTGCCAGTCGATTTCCTCTTTGAATTTATTAATCACCATCGCGATATCCAGCAAGCCCCGCAGACCTAAGTTGAGATAATGCTGGTAGGTGAGATGCAGGCAAAGGTGCAGGATCAGGTCTTCCACCCCTAAAGTTAGGGCGTCCACATTGGCGATTTTTGCGGGCACCGTCCGCACCCAGAGTGCCTCAGCGTCGATCGTGAAGGGTTCGTCCTCTTCTAACAGGGTCCAATGTACTTCCACCATCATTCCGCCCGATTTTTGCATAGGCGGTAAGTGTTTGGTATCGACGTTTTTATCTTCCAGACTGAAGTATGTGCTGGATGTGTAACCCAAGCCCTGCAAAGTGCTTATACAAGCTGCCAGGTCCTGCTTTCTGATCAGGATGTCGATGTCGTTCATCGAGCGCGCGCCGATATCCGCATAGACATACTCCAGGAGGTAGATGCCCTTTAATCCCGCTGCTGGGATGTCCACGTTCTGGAATGCTGTCAGCAGGATCTCGGTTTCATGCAACGCAAGGGTATTACGGACAGCGGTTGAAAGGTATGTACGGTTAAGTTTTTCTTTGATCGGGAGGGGGAGCGTGAAGGCTTCCTTCTGTCTGACCAGAAAAGAATACAATAGCGGGCCGAGATCCTGGCGGTAGGCTTCAGAGACCAGGGTATCCCATTGCCCCGGGTCCAAGTGAGCCACAACGTCGGGGAGCTCACCCAGTGCGGGATCGGTTGAGAGCAGTGTCAATAAAATCTTTAACGGATCGAATTCTTGCGTCATACAAATACCTTTACAAACATCCCCCTAATTGTACCGAAGATAATGGAATAACGACATTGACCCCCAAGTTGTATTTTCGGCTTTAGTACTTGTCAAAAATGTGAACTCATTGACCTGGTCATTGACCTGGTTCTTCCCTACGATTCAGAATATGTTATACTCAAATTCTAAACCGGTAGCTAAGTTTTTCGCCTACGCGTGCCGGGCACATGTGGAAAATTGAAATGAGAGCTACGAAAAAGTTCAAGGTTTGCAAGCCACTTGTTGTGGTGGCTTTGTTAGCAGCGTTGATTGTTCCGTCATGCAAGCCTGGGGCGACTCATCTGACACAAAATCTTGAAAATACGTGGGTTTCAGGGCAGCGCTCCACTCAAACCTCTGGTGAATCCTCTCAAATACCTGAGCAGAATATACCTCAAGTATTATCTTCCACACCGGTCTCCGATCCGTATGCCACTTCAACGGAACCTCTTGCTAATCAGGGTGCCCAAGTAACATCACCGCCAGTGCAAACACCGACTTCTGCCCTCATTATTCTAACTCCCACCGCCACGTCCAGATCCACCACTCCCCAGGTTCCCACATCCACCCTGGCACCCACTCAGGCCCAAACATCAACACCAACTCTCATCGCGACCGCTACCCCAACTAATACTGCTACTTTGACCCTTACGCCAGCCTTACAGACCGGTTGGGCGGGGGAATGGGTGTTTTTTGTTGGAGAAGGCGCTGGACCCTACAGAAGTGCCAATGGAATTATTACATTGGATGGTCCATTAGCAGAAGGCTTGTTCACACTCGACGGGTCCGAATTCTCTTTTATAGCGGATCTGTCAGAGGATCAGCTAAATCTGAGTGGGCGCTATCAATGGGCAGCGCAAGATGGCTGGTTGGCATGGTTGATGGACTCAAACCAAGTTCAATTTAGGGGTACATTAGACAACGTATACGCTTTTTGTGCTGCCAGGGTCGGCATGCCTATACCAGATCCATGTGGTCATTATGTGCCATATTAGGTTTGACTTCTACGACCAATTTGTGTATAATCGTATTGAACCTACTGGGGTTCGGTGTGTAATTGTAAAAGTAGCTTAAACGGTGGGATAAGTTTAATAATTGCACACATATTGCTGTTTTTTTTAGGAGGAGCGATCATGAAAAGAAAGATGAAAATATCAGCAATTCTCGCTTTAGTGTTAACCATGGTTCTGGTAAGCGGCGTACTGGCAGGGTCCATTGGCAACATTGACGGCGTATGGCAATACGTGGAGGATAATCCTGATCCAACCTCCAACGCTTATTGCGTGACTTATGGCACGGGTCCTGGCACATCTGAAACAGCCAGAAGCCGCAACGACCCAGCCATCCAAAGCGGACCGATTATTGATGAGAACCAGATCCATTATGGCAAGCAAGCAAACTCGACTTGCCCTACAAGCGCCCCTTCCAGCACCTTTTTTGACGCACAAAGCGGTCTTGGATTCGACGGTAACGACAACGTGGGTCCGCTTTCTGGTGAGCAGATTTTTCTGCTTGGCCGCCTCACCCATTATAATCGTCCTATTTGGCTTTCAAGCGATGGCTCCACTCCGGCTGATTGGGCGTTCATGAAATGGATAGATATTGACTTGAACGTAACAGGCATCCAATGTACCTCACTGGATGGCACTGGAACTGTTGATCCCATAAATGGTACCAGCCACACGTTCACCTACCGGGTCAATTTTGATGAGACCCCTAACACTTGCAGTAGTACTAATCAGTGTTTTTATCAAACTTTTGGATATTGTCCAAGTGAAGGTTGCCCTGATGCTGTCACCGTCAGCAGCGCGCCGCCAGCGCAAACCATCGAATGTGGTACAGACGCGCTTCCAACAGAGCAGGGAACATTTACGCTGGTATTAGATGGGTTTGTAGAGAATGGCACTAGCACTACCTGTCCTGCGACTCCGAGTGGGGCTTATTCAACTCAATATGTAACAAAGGAGGGCACTACAAATCACGCTTGTCTCTATGGCAAGATCACTGGCTTTGTGCCAGCAGCCGTAACCCTTAAAGATTTCTCGGCCACTATCACCGAAGATGGCATAATGCTCAACTGGGAAACACTCAGCGAGGTCAATACGCTTGGTTTCAATCTCTATCGTTCTGAAACTCTGGAAGCTGAGAAAGTGCTGGTGAACCCCGAGCTCATCCTCAGCAACCTGGCTCCAGGCAGCTTAGGCGGCGCGCTTTACGAATACCTTGACGGCGCCAATGCTGCTGAAGCCTATTACTGGCTGGAAGAAATTGAGATTGATGGCACCGCTACCAGCTACGGTTGGACGCTGGCTAGATAATTGAAAGTTATTGAACAACTGGACCGATATTCGGTTACTTTTGACCGAATATCGGTTGATTTACTTCAGGCGGGATACGCCTTGCGCTTCACAGCTCAGGGTACAAGTATGAGCCCCTTGATCAGGGAGGGGGATGTGGTTCTGATTGAACCGATTTGCAGCAAACTGCCCAAACCTTCTGAAATTGTATTATTCACGAACCAGCAAGGAAGTTTGGTCTTGCACAGGGTATTGAAAAGATGGAAAAAAGATGATAAGGTTCTTTATCTTTTGAAAGGCGACCAGGTGGCGACCCCGGATGGCATTTATGAAAGCGCAAAAATTTTTGGCAGACTGAAAGCGGTGGAACGCGCAGGATCTATTCTTTCACTCGAAAAACCTGCCTTCAAAGTGCTAAATTGGTTGGCATTTCTGCGCTCCAACACAGGCCTTGGAAGCAAGGGAAAGTTAAGTGCACTGATATTCAATAGCAAGATTTTTTCAAACTACCTGAATTAAGTAAATAATAGAAACTGACATGGAAAAAAAATACATCCGCAATCCAAATTTTATCTTTCGAAAAATTGTGGACGAGACCATTCTTGTTCCTGTAAGGCAAAACGTGGCAGAGTTAAATTGTATCTACTCGCTCAACGAGGTTGGGTCATTTCTCTGGCAAAAACTGGCGGAGCCGCAGGATCTTTCTGCCTTACAATCGGCGGTTTTAACCGAATTTGACGCCAGTCCCGAACAGCTTGCCGTAGATATCAACCTGTTTCTCTCAGAACTCACCAAATTTGGTGCAGTTGAGGAGGCTTAGGTTGGATTGCCCTTCTGAGTTTGATCTCGATCTGGATCAGTGGAGCGACCGCATCAATGCTCAATTAAAAAGCGCTCGCTACCCATTGAGCGGAATTATTGAATTAACCGACCGCTGTAATTTGCGCTGTGTGCATTGTTATATCAATCAACCCGTTGGCAGTTTGCCTGCCAAGCAAAATGAGCTTAATACAGCCCAGGTTTGTCAAATTATTGACGCAATCTCCTCTGCGGGATGTCTCTTTCTGATCCTGACTGGTGGAGAAGTTTTGGTCCGACCAGATTTCCCCGAAATCTACCTGCATACTTTACGCGCGGGTATTTTGCCAACAATCTTTACTAATGGGACAATGATCACTACTGAAATCGCGGATCTACTCGCTTCCGCCCCCCCTCAAGGTGTAGATATCACACTCTATGGGGCAACCCGAGAGACCTACGAAGCCGTGACCCAACAGCCAGGTTCGTTTGATCGTTGTATGAATGGGATAAAGATGCTGCTTGAGCGGGGAGTGCATGTGTCCTTGAAAGCTATGCTGCTCACCATCAACAAGCACGAGTTAAACGCCATGAAGGCTTTTGCTGATGAGCTTGGCCTTAAATTCCGTTATGATGGAACCCTTTGGCCCCGGTTGGATGGAGATGAACAGCCATATCGCTACCGTATATCTACCGAGGAGATGTTTGAAATTGACCGTGCTGACGAGGAGAGGTTCGCAGAATGGCAACGCAGGGCTAAGGAATTTTCGGAAATCCCAATTCGCAAGGACTATGTGTTTAATTGTGGTGCGGCAACGCGCTCATTCCACATAGACAGCAAAGGCAATTTGTGTGCCTGCACAATGGTCCGCAAGCCTTCATACAATTTGTTGGAAATTCCATTTGACATAGCCTGGGAGAAATTAGGAGAATTGCGAAAGCTCAAACGACAAAAGAACACAGCATGCGAAACTTGCCTGGTTGGTTCCTTATGCGCGCAGTGCCCAGGTTGGTCCCTGTTGGTGCATGGCGACCTGGAAACACCGGTTGACTTTATTTGCAGTACTGGAAAATTCAGGTATAATCATATATGTCAAATAGAAGAGGTGAATTATGGAGCGGAAAATTTATCAGGCACCTAAAGTGTTGAAAGTGCCATTGGAATACAAACATTCCATTCTGTCCGTCTGCAACAGCAGCCCGGCGAGTCTGTTACCAAAACAACCACCATTAAACAATTGCAAACTTGAACAGAACTGTTTTAATATTTCCGGCTAAGCTTACATCCTGATAACAGGAATGCAAGAAATTTATGGGAATAGAAAAACCTGCAATTATTTTTTAGTTTCCTCTACTTATAATGTGTTGTGTTGAGTAATTCTGAATTTTGTGTAGCACAAGTTCTATTAACCCTAAATCAAACAAACCCGGCTGATTTATTTCAACTTCCGGCAATCTATCAAATATTCAATACAACAACGGCTGAATGTAACAATTCAGCCGTTGTTGATTCCATAAGTTTTCAGATTTGCCCAGTTAAGACCTTGCCTTCCGTAACCTTCGTAGAGCAACTGACCACAGAGCCAGCTTGGAACCTGGGCTTGGATCAGACAGGAAAATATGCGTTTGTATTCAATCGACCCCTGCCGAAGCGATTGTTAATTATGGAGTCTGATTTTTCGTTTGGAAAGCTGTATTTGCAAGAGGGTGAGCCAGCTGAGAGTCCGTTTCCGTTAAATACCCTGGATATAGTCGTTTTTTCAAATTGGCTGGCAAACCGGGGAGACTTGCTCTTGCACGCGAGTGGGATCGCAGTCGATGGAAAAGGGTACGCCTTTGTAGGACGATCCGGAGCAGGAAAATCAACGGTGGCAGCCCACTTTGTGGAAAAGCAGAGTGTCACTATCTTAGGGGAAGATCAGGTCGCACTCAGATTCAAGGACGGTGCATATTGGATCTATGGAACTCCCTGGCATATCAATTCCGACAGATGCTCGCCCATTGGTGTGCCTCTGGAGAAAATTTTCTTTCTTGATCGTAATTCAGCCACAGTCATCAGTCCCCTTACGCCTCAGGATGGGTTTAAACTCCTGATGCAGACCGCATTTATACCCTATTATCGCCCTACTCAGGTCGGTCTGATTATGTCAAATCTTGAGCGATTGTGTTCAACCTTACCCGCTTATTTGCTTGCTTTTCGTCTGGGGGATGATATCCTTAAGCAAATAATAGGTTCATAACAGCATTCAAAGCTTATTCCAGGTTAATTTGTAATTTGGCGGATTTGATTGTAAAGGGTGAGAATTGGTGAAAAAGATGAAAACAAAGTTCATATTGATACTGCTTGCAGCCGTTATCATTGCCCCTGTTTATGAACATCCTGTGCAAGCTCTGGGAGGCGCGGCAACAGGTGTTACCCTGCTTTCTTCATCTGAAAAAGGTATCGAGCTGCTTGCTGAAACCGCCCTTAAAGATCTCAATCTCCAAACCACGGTCGTGGATGGAGAGCAGTATACAGAAATCACACTTCAAGGCGGGACTGGTCTGGACAAGCCAGGTGAACCTAACCTTCCTTTTGTTAGCGCTCTGGTTGCTCTACCCTTTGGAGTTGACTTAACAATTGAGTTTACACCTGGGTCATCAAAAGTCATTCAGTTAGAGGCACCTGTTATGCCAGGCAAAACCCAGATCTTGCGGCAAGAGCATGACCCTATGCTGACTGATCCGATGCAAATGGAATTTGACTTCCTCACCCAACCGAGCAGCCATATTTATGCAAGTGGATCGTTGTATCCAGAAGAGCTGGTTCAGATCACCAATGATGGCGTGCTGCGCAACCAGAGATTGGTATCCATAGCATTTTATCCTGTGCAGTACAACCCGCAAGAGAACACAATCACCGTTTTTGAATCGATTGTGGCATCTGTACAATTCATGGGTAAAATAATTCAACCAACAACTGCCGGGGAAGCCCCTGATACCCTCTTTGACTCGTACTTATCAAAGACCCTCCTGAATTATGATAACGCTAAAATTTGGCGTTTGAATGGAGCACAAATAGAAACAGAACCCCAGATCGACAAGGAATATTTGGAAGCAAACTCTTCCAGTCTTCCCTGGCAGCCACCAGCCCCAGCCTGGCGAATATTGACTGAAAGTTCAGGCATATTTGCATTGGACTATGATGATCTTACAGCTGCGGGAGTGCTTTTGGACAATCCGAATCCAAAAAACTTCAGTCTCTTTCACCAGGGGCTTGAACTGGCAATTGAAGTGGTGGGTGAGGAGGACGATGTTTTTGACACGCAGGACCAGATTTTGTTTTACGCGCCAGATTTTCAGAGCAAATATACAAAGTTTGACGCACTTTGGCTGACAATTGGCGACACTCCGGGATTGCGAGTTGAGCCAAGAACTGGCATTGCACCCACAGGGATTGCAGTAACGGGATATAAGCAGGAATTCTGGCATGAAAGCAACTTGTATTACACTTCTCTCTTAAAAGGAACAGACGATTTTGAGCGCTTTGTGGGGGAATATATTTACGCAAGAGAGAGTGTTCCAGCATCGAAATCCCTTATTCTGCCCTTTGAGACAAACTCGCTCGCTGTGGGACCAGCAGACTTAAACCTTCGGGTTTTTGGTTGGAATTATAGCGATACACTTAACCCGGACCACCATATCAGGGTTTATCTAAATGAAGTTTTTGTTGGAGAAGCATATTGGGACGGCAACAATTGGTTGGAACTCAATCTGGATGTGACTGACTTATTGTTTAATGGCAGCAACATCCTAAGACTTGAGCTGCCAATTGATCTGGGTCTAAACTATGAAGTTGTTTATCTTGATTGGTTCACACTCTATTACCCACGAAACACGCGCGCTGTTAGTGACCATCTGGAATATGCCTATCAAATGCCTGGTGACTGGCTATTTAGCCTTGAGGGCTTCACTACGAATGATCGTGAATATTTACGGATTTGGGATATCAGTAGCGCGATCAATCCTGTGAAGATATCTGATTTTGAGATCATCACCCAAGAGCCTGCCAACTATACGCTTACTTTTGGAGATGAAATCCTGACGGAAAAGCATTACCTGGCAACAGATCGTAGAAACGCAAGTCAAGTTAGCTCAATAGAATTGGATACCTTTGGTAAGTTGCTCAACCCAACGATTCCACCCCAAATGATCATCATTTCCCCTGCTGATTTCTTGTCAGAAGCTGGAAGATTGGCTGATTACAGGAGTTCTGTCGGCATTGAAGCCATGGCAGTAGATGTACAGGATGTTTATGACGCTTTCAGCTTTGGTGTTATAAGTGTGCAGGCAATCAAGCAATATCTGGGTTTTGCGTTGGAGCAATGGAATACCCAATATGTTCTGCTTTTAGGGGATGGGCATTACGATCCAAAAAATCATCTGGGAGATGGGCGCACAAATTACATTCCAGCGTTTCTGGCGTACGTGGATCCATATATTGGCGAAACTGCCGCTGACAATCGCTACGTGGACCTTGTGGGCGATGATCTGCTGCCGGATATGATGATTGGACGCTTGACAGTCAATACACTTTCGGAAGCCAATCGCGTTGTGAATAAGATTATCTCATACGAAGAATCCAGTCCTGGTGAGACCTGGGCTTACAGCATTCTTTCAGTCGCTGATGACCCGGATGGGGGTGGAAATTTTCCACAAATTGCGGATAACCTTTTTGACGATTTAAAACCTGAGAATTATATGTTGGACAAAGTCCACTATATGGTTACCCACACCGACCCAGTCGCTGTCAGAGCGGCTATTGTGGATCAAATGAACAGCGGAAAGATACTTGTGAATTATATCGGTCACGCCTCCTATACAATTTGGGGGGACGAGCCACTTTTCTCGCGAGAACAGGTTTGGCTGCTGACCAACACTGACCGACTTTCAATCAATCTGACATTGTCCTGTATGGATGGTTTTTTTCATGACCCTAGCAATAACTTTACAAATTATGAAGGTTTGGCTGAGACAGTTACGCGTTCAACCGACGCAGGCGCTATCGCTTCCTGGTCGCCCACTGGAATGGGAATTGTCACCGGTCATGATTACTTAGACCGCGGATTTTTAAACGCTTACTTTAACCTGGGAGTTGCTAGCCTGGGAGAAGCAACACTGGCTGGTAAAGTGAACCTTTGGGAAACGGGATCCAATCAAGACCTTCTGGACACCTATACCTTATTTGGAGACCCTGCCTTAAGACTTCATCACGTATTCAGCGCTATTCCTGACTCATACACAGTGGCAGAAGATGAAACGCTTAGTTTATCTGCGGAGAATGGTGTGATAGCCAACGATCTCAATCCCGATGAACGAAGTCTCATCGCAGAGATATTCGTGCCAACAAGCCATGGTGAGGTGTCTCTAAATGCTGATGGCTCTTTTATCTATGCCCCTTACCCAAACTATTTTGGCGTGGACAGTTTTGAGTACAAACTTTTCGATGGTACTTCCCACTCCAACAGTACAAAGGTTAGCATCACAGTTACAGCGGTTAACGATCCGCCTGTCGCGCTTAACCAACTGGTCTGGACTCCGAAAAATACTCAACTTGATATTGAACTAAAAGCAATAGATGATGGAGGTTCTGGGCCATACTCTACATTGGGTAACTTCGATGAAAGCGCAGGAATTTCAGAGGATGAATTGGTATTTAGCATTGTCACACAACCTTTGCATGGAATGCTATCCGGCACTCCACCATTTATGACTTACACACCAGAAAATGATTTTGTGGGCACGGATCAGTTCACATTTAAAGCCAATGATGGCCAGTTTGATAGCAATATAGCTCAAGTGGATATTCAGGTTGGCTTTCGTAATCTATTTCTGCCTCTAATCTTACGTTAAGGTGGCAACGCCCTGTTAATACCTTAAGTGGGATAACCTCTAGAATTTCTCAAAAAAAAATAGCCGTCTTCGAATTAGGTGGCATTTTTGCTTAATCCTATTGTATATAAACCATATTTGTGATAAGAATAGTAAATTTCATTAAAACAATGTGAAAATTCCTATATCGTGTCTATACAAGTGTATAGGACGCGAGATTTGAAACCAAACCCTTTTATTAACGAAAATTGGAGTTAAAATGAACAAACGAAAAGCCTTACTTATTCTTGTTACAATTAGTGTACTCGTTACCTCTTTGATGTTTGGAGGAAGAAAGTTTGCGGTTGCAGCCTCATTACCTATCAATGTTCAACAAAACGGTAGTCAGAACAATCCGCCAGTAGCTAGTCCACAAACGGTGACAACGGTCCACGACCAGCGGGTGAATTTTACGCTGACAGGGACTGACCCAGATGGGAATGCCCTGCAGTTTAACATCACCAGCAATCCTACCCATGGCACCCTGGCTGGATTTATTCCAAACATGATTT
>ERZ1645192.3758-NODE-3758-length-12224-cov-6.720684_pt1 | contig 12224 bp, 13 predicted proteins | sample MGYA00575354_ERZ1645192 | MGnify/ENA primary metagenome ERZ1645192 (study PRJEB40844, sample SAMN11349763) | freshwater sediment metagenome | isolation source: river sediment | host: Sediment | place: India: Faizupur Khadar , New Delhi | collected 2017-02-21 ... | reverse complement strand
GGGCGCGGGCGATCTCCAGCCGGCGCTGGGCCCCGTACGGCAGGTTGCAGGCCTGTTCGTTGTAGGACCTGTGCAGTCCGATGTACTTGAGCAATTCATAGCTGCGCTCGACGATTTCCCGCTCCTCCTTCCGCACTGCGGCAGGCCGGAACAGGGCGCCCAAAATCCCGGCTCTGGTCCGGCAATGCCGGGCGATCATCACGTTTTCCAGAACGCTCATGTTCTTGAACAGACGGATGTTCTGAAACGTCCGGGCCATGCCCAGGGCCGTGACCAGATTGGGCTTCATCCCATTGACCCGGGTCCTGGCCCCCTGCTTGGGGGTGAACCAGACCTCGCCTTCAGTGGGCGCATAGATGCTGGTTATGCAGTTGAAAAATGTGGTCTTGCCCGCCCCGTTGGGGCCGATCAGGGCCACGATTTCACCGGATTTGACCTGCATGTCCACTTCATTGAGCGCGCGCAGTCCCCCGAAATTCATGGACACGGCCGTAACGTCGAGTACCCCTCCCATCTAACGCCCCTCCCCGCTGGCGGCCAACTCGGGATCGTTCACCTCGTACCTGCGTCCTGTGGCAGGGATGAGACCCTCTGGCCGGAAGACCATCATCAGGACCATGGCCGCGGCAAACAGGATCATGCGGTACTCGGAAAAGGCCCGCATGTACTCGGGCAGCAGCACGAGGAAGGCGGAGCCCATGATCACGCCAAGATTGGAACCCATGCCCCCGAGGACCACGATGGATAGAATGATGGCGGACTCGAAAAACGTGAAGCTGGCCGGATTGATGAAGGTGGTCTTGGCCGCGAAGACCACACCGGCAAACCCGGCCCAGGCCGTGCCGAGGCCGAAGGCCATGAGTTTCACTCCGACCCGGTCGATGCCCATGGCCTCACAGGCGATCTCGTCCTCCCGGAGGGCCTGCAGGGCGCGGCCGATGCGGGAGTCCTTGAGCCTGGAGACGGCCAAAATGGTGATCACGGCCAGGACGAAAACGATGTAGTAGATGTAGATGTTCGCTCCGGCCACGGACAATTCCATGTTCATCAGCCCGGGGCGGGGAATGTTGGAAACACCGGATGGTCCACCGGTCAGTGAACTCCAGTTCTCCAGGACGAGGCGCACGATTTCCCCGAACCCCAGGGTCACGATGGCCAGATAATCCCCCCGCAGACGCAGAACCGGAAAAGCCAGGGCCACCCCGGCCAGGGAGGCGACAATCCCGCCAACGGGCAGGGCCACCCAAAAGCCCAGGCCGAAATACTGGTTCAGCAGGGCGTACGAATAGGCCCCGATGGCATAAAACGCCGCATGGCCCAGAAAAAGGAGCCCGGCTATGCCCACGATAACGTTGAGCCCCAAGCCCAGAATGACATAGAGCATGAACGAAATAAGGATGTTGGTCTGGTATGTCGTCACCAGCCAGGGGATCACCGCAAACGCCACCAGCAGCAGGGCTGACCCTGCCCGGACCAACGCGGGGTTGGCGCCTGCCAATTGCGCCATGAGGCCGGGATTTTTTGCGCCCTCCCTGCTCGCGGCCCGGCCCATCTCCTTACGGCGCAGGGCCCAGCGCCAGACAAAGGACAGCACGAAGCTGCCGATCCCGATCCAGGCCAGATTTTCCCAGCGCAAGACCACGGACTTCTCCACCACGCGGACGACCATGATGGGGAAGGTCAGAAACATGAACCAGAGGCTGACCAGCACCGATTTTTTCAATTCCTGCATTGTCGCATCCCGATGCGTTTGAAACGCCTTAAACCTTTTCGACCTTGGCCTTGCCCATGATGCCCGACGGGCGGAAAATCAAAAAGACCACCAGCAGGGTGAAGGCAAACACGTCTTCGTAATCGCTGGAAATATATCCGGTGGCAAAACTTTCGGACAGACCGAGAAAAAGTCCACCCAGCATGGCCCCCGGGATGGAGCCTATCCCACCCAGGACCGCTGCGGTGAAGGCCTTGATGCCGGCCACAAACCCGATGGCGAAATTGACCATGCCCACGTGGGACGCGATAAGCACGCCGCCCAGTGCTGCCAGAGACGACCCCAAGATGAAGGTGATGGAAATGACTCTGTCCGCATCCACGCCCAGGAGCATGGCCATCTTGCGGTTCTGGGCCGTGGCCCGCATGGCCTTGCCCATCTTGGTGTACTTGATGAAGACTGTCAGCGCGGCCATGAACAGGGCGCTGGTGGCGACGATGACAAAATCAGAGGACCCGAAAACATGGGCCACGGGCTCCAGAAAGGCGAAATCGGGTATGAGGCGGGGAAAAGGCATAAAGTCGGAGGTCTGGGCCAGGATGATGTAGTTCTGGAGGAACAGGGACATTCCGATGGCCGAAATGAGGGGGGAAAGACGCCCGGCCCCGCGCAGGGGTTTGTAGGCGATCTTTTCCATGGTGTAGCCATATCCGGCGCAATAGATGATGGCCACCACCGCCGCGAGGACCAGGATGGCCGGGGCGGGAAACCCCATGATCCCCAGCACACCAGCCACGATGAGGCCCACGAATGCGCCGAGCATGTAGACCTCACCATGGGCGAAGTTGATCAACTCTATGATCCCGTAGACCATGGTGTACCCGATGGCGATGAGGGCATAGATGCTCCCGCGGGTCAGACCGCCCAGAAAAAGCTCGGAAAAATACTGCCAATCCATATTGTGTTGTCCATTGCGGCCGGCTGTCGGTTCCACCAGTCCGTTGAAATAACCGGGGGACAGGCCCAGCCCGTCCCCCGGTTGATACGCATCACATGTCGGCGCCTTCCTACTTCAATTCCATGTATTTGCCACCCTTGACCTGGTACATGGAAAAGCCCACGCCTTCGGCATCGCCGCGGGAGTCAAACTTGATCGTACCCACGGTGGTGTCCACTTTTTCGGAGCGCAGGGCGGCCATGATCTTGACCGAGTCTGTGGAGTCGGCCTTGTCGATGGCGTTGACCAGGGCCAGCATGGCCGCATAGGCGGCGTCGAAGAACGCGCCCGGCTCGGCGCCGAACTCGGCCACGTGGGCGGCGCGGGCTTTCTTGTTCAGCTCCAGACCGCTGACATCCTGGGGACCGGAAGCGTAGACGCCCTCGGCGTCGGCGCCGGCGACCTTGATGAAGGTGTCGTCCTTGACGCCGTCATCGGAGATGAACTTCACGTCCACCCTCTTCTTCTTCAGCTGGGCCACAATCTTGGAAGCCTCGGGGTGATAGCCCCCGAACATGACCGTGTCGGCCCCTGACTGCCGGATCTTCTGCACCACGGCGGAGTAGTCCACCGCACCGGGAGTCACGCCTTCAAAAAGGGCCACTTCGGCTTTGCCGCCTTCCTTGATGAACTTCTGTGCGAATTCCGCGTACCCTTTGCCATAGTCGCCCTTGTCGTGCAGCACGGCGATCTTCTTGGCTCCGAGCTTGGCGATGGCGAACTCCACACCCAGCTTGGCCTGTGCATCGTCCGCAGCGATGGTACGGAAGAACGTCGGGTACTGGCCGCTCTGGGTCAATTCCGGATTCGTGGCCGAAGGCGACATGGTCACGATCTTGGCCTCAGTGTAAATGGGCAGGGCTGCCTTGGTCGCCCCGGAACAGATGTGGCCGAGCACGACAACAGCCCCGTCGGAAACCAGCTTGGTGGCGGCATTGGTGGCCTTCTCGGGCTTGCATTCCTCGTCCTGGATCAGGAGCTCGACCTGCTTGCCATCGATGCCGCCCTTGGCGTTGACGTCCTTGGCCACCAGCTTGGCCGCGTTGACCGTGGGCAGGCCGTAGGAAGCCAGATCACCGGTATGGGCGCCAGCCACGCCGATCTTGATCGAATCGGCGCCAAACGCAGCGCTGGAAAACAAACTCAGACACGCTGCAACCACAAGACCAGAAAAACGGTTCATCAGTTCCTCCACAATATTCACGTTAGGGGGGGGTGTCGACCAGCGGCTCCCGGAACCAGCCAGAGCGCTTGCGGAAACGAATCGAGGTCCATACCATTTGCACCTTTGCGGTGTCAAACAGGTACGGCATGCTATTTGCCAGCCAGCTCCCGCCGCGTGCTTTCCATAAGCTCCGGATCGTTGGGACTGGCGTCCAGTACGGCCTGGAAATGAGCCGCAGCCTTGTCAGGGTCAGACAGGTAGTATTTGTAGATGATGCCCAGATTGAAGTGGGCATGGTGGTTCCCGGATTCGATGCCCAGCATTTTCTCGAACAGCTCGGCAGCCTCGGCATAGCGCTCCAGTTCGAAGAGGCAGAAGCCCTTCTGGTTCAGGGCCATGACATCATTGCCGGCCCTGGTCAGGATCATGTCCCAAAACGACATGGCCTTGTCCCAGGCCCGCATCTCCATGAAGGACATGCCCAGGGAGCGCATGGCCTCCATGTCCTCGGGATTCTCCTGCAGCTTCTTCATCAGGCCGGAAATCCCGGCCATGTCGCCCATGCCCTGCATCCCGCCGCTTGCGGGCATCTGCTGGCGCTCCTCATGCTGCACGATGGACGGATTTTCCACCCTGTAGACCACGCCGGCAAAGACCAGGGCCGCAAGGCAGGCAAATACGAAAACAACGACCCGTTGCCGATGGGCCTGCGGGAAAGCGCTACTTGTCTCCATCGAGAATCTCCAGCTGCCGCACGCGGCGCTCAAGGGCGCTGTGCTGCCGGGCCAGGAAGAGGACGTAGCCGCCCACGCCCAGCCAAATACACACATTGGCGATCAACAGATAATTCATGCCTCACCTCTCATTGCAAGGTCTTCTCCTGCATCCGGACCAGGGCTGCCTCGACCCGATGCCGCAGGGTCATCCCGTGGTAGCGGGTCAGGACCAGGGCCGTGCAGAGCACACCCCAGGCCAGAACATTAATCCAAACAGTCGTCCACATTTCCGGCTCGAGGCCTCCGCTTTTGGACGCAAAAACAGACGGGTGGATGGAGCGCCACAGCCGGGCGGAAACAAACACCAGGGGCACGTCCAGAAAAGCGACGATGCCCAGGACGGCCCGCACTCGCGCAGCCTTGGCCCCGCCGACGTCTGCGGCCCGCAGCACGAGGTAGCCCGCGTATACGAACCACATGACCAGGGTCGTGGACAATCGCGGGTCCCAGGTCCACCATGTATTCCACGCCGCCCGCCCCCAGACGGACCCGCTCACCAGGGCCAGACCGCTCAGGAGCACCCCCGCTTCGGCCAGGGCCGCGGCCCAGACATCCCAGTCTTCCCGCTTGGTCACAAGAACAAGGATGCTGGACACAAAAACCCCGAAAAATGCGGCAAAGGCCCACCACGCCAAAGGGAGGTGAAAATAAAAAATCTTCTGCACCAGGCCCATGGTCGCTTCTTCCGGGGCATAGATCCAAATGAAGTACTGCCCCACGGTCATCAGGGCCATGGCGGCTGGCGCCAGGAGCATGAGCCATCTTGAGTGCATTCGTTCCATCCAACCGTCCCTCATTCGCCGCGGAAAACATGGGGAAAGAGAAAAAGCGCCGCTCCGGCAAAAACGGCGTCAAAGGCCAAGACCAGCCCGAACCAGTCGCCCAGCCCAGCCAGGTCCTCGCCCTGCATGAGCCCGACTCCAATGCGGATTCCGCCCAGCAGAAGAGGAATCTGCAGCGGAAAAACGATGATGGTCAGCAGCGCGTCCTTGGCGCCCTGGCCGTGCCCCATGGCCCCGACCAGCCCGCCCAGGATGCACAGCCCCAGATCCACGCTCACGACCATGACCAGCATGGAGCCCAGACTCCCTCCGGGGTCCAGACCCAGAAAGACCAGGGCGGCGGGAAAGAAGAAAACTTGGCAGAGGGCCAGCAGCACGAACCCGGCCATGGTCTTGCCCAGCCACAGTCCCTGGATTGGCAGGGGGGAGAGGAGCAAGGCGGTGGCCGTATCGTTCTCCTCCTCGAAGCGAAAGAGGAGCGAAAAAATGAGGACCACGCCAAAGGCGCTGCACAGCCAAAAAATGGCCACACCCTGCTGGGGCGTGAAACGCTCGCCTGGCTGGGCCGAAAGAGAGAACATGAACACCAGCAGAAGGCCGAGCAGAATGGCCTGGACCGGACCCTGCCCATGGGCGAAGGCCAGGCGCAAATCCTTGTGGGCCACGGCCATTGCATGACCAATCATGACCCCTCCACATCCAGACCAGAGGCCGGGCCAAAATAGGTCATGGCCCGCCCGCCAAGGCGCAGCAGGGTGTCAGCCCTGGGCAGATCACGCTCCAGGTCGTGGGAGATCCACACAATTCCGGCCCCGCGGATCCGGGCTTTCTCCAGTTCACCGTGCAGCAGGGTAAGGGAGGCTGTGTCCAGGCCAGTGGCCGGTTCATCCAGGAACAGGAGAAGGGGATCTACCAGAAGTGCCCGGGCCAGGGAAAGGCGCTGGGCCATGCCCCGGGAAAAGGTCCCGGCCGCTTCCAGGGCAAAGGCTTTCAGGCCAACCCTGTCCAGAAGGGCCATGATCCCGGCCTGGTCCAACCGTCGGCCGTAGAGCGCGTCCCAGAATTCCAGATTCGCCAAGGCCGAAAGGGATGGATAGATGAAGGTCTGATGGCCCATGAAGGCCATGGCCCGATCTGGGACCGTCCGTTCGACCCGTCCGGCCTGGGGCGTGAGAAGTCCGGCCATGATCTTCAGGAGGGTGGACTTGCCCGCCCCGTTAGGCCCGGCCACAAGCATAATGCTGCCTGGTTCAAGGGCGCAGGTCACACCCTTGAAGATCAGACGCGAGCCGAAAAAATGGCTGACCGCGTCCAGTCGAAGCAGGGGTCTGGCACCCATCATCGAGGCTCGATCTTTCTCCAGCACAAGAAGGCGATGAGGCAGGACAGCGTCCCGCCGATCCAGATCCAGTTCACCAGCGGGTTGATGCTGACCTTCAGGCTGACCGCCCCTGTCTCGTTGAAGCCAAGCAGGGTGGCGTAGACCTCCTCGCCCAGGGACGGGATGACCGAAACCTCGGCAAAAGACGATTGCTCGAAGTTGCGGTACAGCCGCTTCTGGGGAGTGAGCTGCCCGACGTCGCGGCCATCCCTGGTCACGGTCAGCAGCGCTTCGTGCATGTCCATGGCCGGATTGTCGTGATCATGCCGCAGGTCCTGGAAGGTCACCACATACCCGCCGACGTTCATGGACTGCCCTTTGGTCAGCAAGGCCTCTCCCTCCACCTTGTACGGTCCGGAAAAGGCCACACCCACGACCATCAAGGCCACGCCCAAGTGCACTCCGTACGCCCCCCATGCCGGCCGGAAAGAACGCAACCCCTTGGTCCGGATGAAGGTTGCAACTACGGAAACCACGATCATAAGTCCCGATGCGGCGGCCAGGAGCGCCAGTGGCTGGGTATAGCCCAGTGAATAGACCGCCGCTGCGGATACGATGCCTGTGGCCAGGACAATGCCGAGCCCGAGCTTGTCGTTGATGCCGCTTTTCTGGCCGAACCACGGACAAAGGCCCATGATCAGGGCCAGAAAGGCGAAAAGGGGCAGGCAGACCCGGTTGTAAAAGCCGGCGTCCAGTCCCACCGGGTTGGCGCTCCACAGGCTGCTCAGCACAGGCCAGATCACGCCGAGCAAAACGATGCCGCCCAGGCAGAGAAGAAGCCAGGAAGCCAGGAAAAGCATGCCTGGCCTGCTGATGAACTCATCCAGATGGGAGGCGTCATCCTTGCGGGGCACCAGACAGACATAGAGGGTCAGCACAAACCCTGCGACCATGAAGACCAGCAGGGGCACGCCCATGCGGCTCCCCCCGAAGGCATGGAGGGAGTCAATGAGCCCGCTGCGGACCACGAAGGTCGCGAAGAAGCAGAGCCACAGGGTCAGACAGGCCATGAATACGTTGGTCCGCAGCAGGGTCTTGCGCGTCCGACCGACAATGGAGGTATGCACGACGGCGGTCCCTGCCAGCCAGGGGATGAGGGAGGCGTTCTCCACCGGATCCCAGGCCCAGTAGCCGCCCCAGCCCAGTTCCATGTAGGACCACCAGGCCCCGAGGATGATGCCCGAGGTCAGGAAGACCCAGGCCACGATGTTCCAGTTGCGGCACAGGTCGAGCCACTCGCGGCCGTTGCCCGAGAGGCGCGAGGCCAGGGCCAGACAGCACGGGATGGTGTAGCCCGCGTAGCCCAGGAAGAGCAGGGGCGGATGGAAGATCATGCCCGGGTTCTGCAGCAGGGGGTTCAGGCCGCTGCCATCGGCCGGGACGGGGTCGAGCTTGGTGAAGGGGTTGCTCGGCCCGGTCAGGGCGAAGAGGAAGAATATCTCGACGAGGAAGAAGAGGATCCAGAAATAGACCTTGGTCCGGTTGTCCAGGTGGGAGTAGCCCGGCGTGTAGATCATGCACCAGCCCATGAGGGCCACGCACAGGTACCAGAACAGGAAGGACCCGTTCTGGCCGGCCCAGAAGGCCGTCACGGCGTAGAAGAGGGGCAGGAACGTGTCGGTGTAGTCCCGGACATAGGCATAGGAAAAATCCCTGACCGCCAGGGCCTGGACGAGCACAACGGATACGACAACCACCACAACGGTCAAGGCCAGCTGGCCTTTTTCCAAAAGGGGCACGGTGCCGAAATCATCCTTCAGGGCCTTTATGCCGGCCAGGGCGGCGAGGCCCACCGCTGTCAGCATGCTGAGCAGCAAAGCGGTGAAACAGATGGCATGCATGGAACGATACGTCCTTGTGAGGATGCTGGTTGGATGGTGGAAAAGCCCGGCTAGCCATTGAACCCTGGAGGACGCATCTGGCCCTTTTCGTTCTTTTCGTATTTGGACGGACATTTGGTCAGCAACGTGGAGGCCTCGAATTCCCGGGTCTGGGGATTGAACGTCCCCTCCACGATGACCTCCACGCCGGCCTTGAACGTGTCAGGGACAGCGCCGCGGTAGTGCACCCGGATTGTCTTGGCGGGATCGTCCTTGTCCTGAGCCGTGAAGGAGACACCCAAGGATGCAGGATCCGGAACGATATTCTCCCCGGCCACGGAACCAAAAAGACGGGCCTGGGCAAGCTTTTCCGCCGGCATGGCCAGCGCTTCAGAAACATTCAAGAAATACACGGAATTCTGGGAAAGGCCACTGAAGAGAAGGTAGCCCACCCCGGCTCCGACCAAAAGGACAGCGGCCAAATAAACCCACTTCTGATTCTTTGCGTTTGTCATGCACTCTCCGTTTTCTGCGTGGCGTGTGTTAGCACGGACCGCCACCCCCTGTCACCCCGAGACGTGCGCCCGCTCGCGCATATCCACAACCTGAACTGTTTCGTCAACAATTTCGTCAGGCAAATTTTGCATAATCCCTCCCGCAACCCTGCACCGCCCACTCCCGCCTTGACCTGGGCCGCCTATCCGATCAAAAAAGCACTTTCCCCTCCTGCTGGGAACACGGACATGAAGGACATCGACACCATCCTGCTGGACCGAGACGGGACCCTCATCGAGGAACGGCACTATCTTCGCGACCCGGACCAGGTCTGCCTCGCGACCCGCATCGCGGCCCCCTGGCGCCGCCTTGCACACCTCGGCTGCCGCTTTTTCCTGGTCAGCAACCAGAGCGGGATTGGCCGAGGCCTCCTCACCCTGGAGGAGTATCGCAGCGTCCACGCCCGCCTGCAGGAATTGCTTCAGGCGGAGGGCCTGTCCCTGCAGGACAGTGTTTTTTGCCCCCACGGACCTGAGGCGGACTGCGACTGCCGCAAGCCCCGCCCGGGCCTGTGGCGCAGGCTGGTCCAGGCACACAACCTGCGCGGCGAAAGCACCGTCATGGTCGGGGACAAGGTCGCCGACATCCGCTTCGGACATACCATCGGCTGCGCCGAAACGGTCCTGGTCATGACAGGGTATGGGCCAAAGGAGGCGCTGGCCTTGGGCCTGCCTCCCCTGGACGGGGAGGTCCAGCGCTGTCCCGCCCGCCCAGGCTGGCCGGCCTGGCAGGCCAGTGACCTGGCCGCCTATCTGACCCTTCTTGTGCAACGAAAGGAACATGTGCATGCACATCGGATTTGACGCCAAGCGCTTCTTCCACAACCCCACGGGCCTTGGCAACTACGCACGCAGCACCGTCCTCGGGCTGGCCCTCCATTATCCGCAGCACCGTTACATCCTCTACAACGCGCGTGGGAGCGAAGGATCCTGCACAATTTCCGCCAAGGCAGACCTCGTTGTGCATGAAGCATGCCCTCTGGGACGCGTCGTGCCACCCCTGTGGAGGACCTTCGGTATTCCCCGGGCCGCAGAGGCGGACAGCCTCGACATATTCCATGGTCTGTCCCACGAACTGCCCCTGACCCGTTTTGCCCGACGCACCAGGACCGTGGTCAGCATGCACGACCTGCTTTTCCTGACGCACCCGCATCTCTATCCCTGGCTGGACCGCCACATCTATGCCCTCAAATACAAAGTCAGCTGCCAAAGGGCCGATCTCGTCGTGGCCATCAGCCAGAAAACCGCCGAGGATGTGCACAACCTTTTCGGCATCCCCTGGGAGCGCATCCGGGTGGCATACCAGAGTTGCGCGGAGATCTTCTCGCGATCCATTGACAGGGCCGAGTTGGATCGTGTGCGCCGGACCCATGCATTGCCAGGGGACTATGTCCTGTTCGTCGGCTCCCTCGTTGCCCGCAAGGGTGTCCAGACCCTGGTCGCCGCCCTGGCTGAGATCCCAGCCTCCAGCCGTCCAGGGCTTGTCATCGTCGGCACGGGGCCTCTGGAAGAATCCCTGCGGGCGCAGGTCAGAGCTCTTGGCCTTGAAGCCTGGACTCGCTTTGCGGGACGCGTTCAGGACGAGGCCCTCGCCGCCTTGTACCGGATGGCCACGGTCTTTGTGTATCCGTCCGTGGGCGAAGGGTTCGGCATCCCCATCCTGGAAGCCCTGCACAGCCGGGTCCCGGTCATCACCTCCACCGGATCATGCTTCACCGAACCAGGAGGCGACGCTGCCCTGTACACCACTCCAGGCGATGTGACCGAGCTGGCCAAGACCATCGATCGGGTCATGGGCGACCAATCCCTGCGCCAGTCAATGATCGCCCGCGGACTGGCCCAGGCGGAAAAATTTCAGCCATCCTGCACTTCGGCCCGACTCATGGACGTCTATGCCGAGCTGGGCCCTTCAAGATAAGGAGCATTCGTGCCCGCAACCCTCGCCAACCAGGAATGTCTGACCATTCGCCTGAGCGCCCTGGGAGACGCCATCCTGACCACCGGTGTGCTCCGCCACTGGCAGGATCATTTCGGTCTGAGTTTCCATATCCTGACCAGACCGGCCTTGGCCCCGGTCTTCGACAACCACCCGGCGGTCCGCAGCGTCATCACCGTCGAGGAAAAAGACCTTCGCGGGCTGGCCTGGATCCGGCTCTGCAGATCTCTGGCCACGGCATACGGACGCATGCCGTTCATCGACCTGCACGGCACCCTGCGCACGAGAGCCCTGCGCCTGCTCTGGCCCGGCCCAACCCGCGCCTACCCCAAATTCTCCTTCAGCAGACGACTTTTCCTGGCCACGCACCATCCTTTTTTTTCCAGGCGCCTGAACCGCTACGATGTGCCACAGCGCTACAGCCTGGCCCTGCAGAACGACGCTCCGGAAAAGAGCGCCTTGCGACCTCAGATTGTCCTGCGCGAGAACGAAATCATCCAGGCCCGTTTGCGGCTGAACGCCCTTGGTCTGCAAGACCCCATCGCCATTCACCCCTACGCCACCCATCCGGCCAAGACCCCTCGCCCACAGGTCTGGACGAACATGATCCGGACCCTGGCGGACATGGGGCATGAAATCATCGTTCTGGGTCGCAACCCAATCCCCCTTCTCCCTGATTGGCCCCTGGATCTGACCAACTCCACGGACCTGCGGACCACATCGGCCCTGCTGTCCCTCTGTCGCGGTCTGATCACCGGGGATTCGGGCCCCATGCACCTGGCCGCGGCCGTGGGCACCCCTGTCGTGGCCCTGTTCGGTCCGACCACCCAGGAATGGGGTTTTTTTCCCACCGGGCCGGCGGACATCGTGTACCAAAGCCCCTGCCCCAAGGCTCCATGTTCCCTGCACGGCCAGAATGTCTGCCCCCTCGACAACGCATGCATGGCTGAAATATCCCCTGCCAAATTGATCGACTTGGTCAGTGCCCTTCCGGAATCGTCCAGAACGACTTCTTTTTCTTGACCTTTGTGCTTTGCTCAATTAGTAATGGTTATCAAATTTTGACGAGGACACGATCATGAAAGAATTTTTGGGCAAAGAC
>ERZ1645192.3756-NODE-3756-length-12226-cov-5.140744_pt1 | contig 12226 bp, 8 predicted proteins | sample MGYA00575354_ERZ1645192 | MGnify/ENA primary metagenome ERZ1645192 (study PRJEB40844, sample SAMN11349763) | freshwater sediment metagenome | isolation source: river sediment | host: Sediment | place: India: Faizupur Khadar , New Delhi | collected 2017-02-21 ... | reverse complement strand
CGAGCCGCCGCTCGAGCTCCAAGCGCGCCGCCGCCGTCAGGCGGTCCAGCGCCGCCGTCGCCACCACCCGCGGCGGACGGGTCGGCAGGGTCGTGATCGCACCGGCCTCGAGCAGCCGGCCGAGCGGCCCCTCGACGGCCTCGGTGAGGACCCCCAGGCGACCCGCCAGCTCCTCCGCCGACGGCGCGGCCAGGCCGGCGCGCTCGACCCAGCTTTCGAGCAGCTCCGGCCAGGCCGCCCGGTGGACCCCGGGGAGAGAGTTGAGGCCGCCACTGTCCCGGCGGCGCCAGCGCGGCAGGTGGGCGTCGAGCACCAGCCCACCGGCGAAGGTGTTGACCGGGGACGGGCGGCGCAGCACCAGCCGGTCGCCGGGGAACAGCAGCAGCGGCTCCCGCAGCTTGAGCTGCGCCGCCGCGGTCTGCCCCGGCGGCAGCGGCCGCGTGCCGAGCCGCTCGACTCGCGCCGGCACCCGGCGGGCCAGGGCGTGGACCTCGACCTCGTCACCCTCCTCGAGCGGCTGCGGGGCCGACGTCAGCAGCTCGAGCCGCACCGTCACGAGAGTCGTGGTTCGCCAGGGACCCGGGCTGATCAGCTGATCGCCCCGGGCAAGGGTCTCGCGGGCGGGCCCGACCAGGTTCACCGCCACCCGCTCCCCGGCCTCGACCCGCTGCCGCTCGGTGCCGTGGACGTGCAGGCGTCGGATCCGGGCGGCCTCACCGCGGGGGTGGATCGTGACCTCCTCGCCCACCGCCACCGACCCCCACAGCGAGGTGCCGGTCACCACCGTGCCGGCGCCGCTCAGGGCGAAGACCCGGTCCACCACCTCGCGGTACGGCCGGCCCTCGATCTGGTGGGGCGCCGCCCGGACCGCCTCGTCCAGCAGCTGTCGCCGCAGCTCGGGCAGGCCGGCCCCGGTGGTCGCCGACACCGCGAGCACCGGGCTCGACGCGTACGGGGTGCCCGCGAGCTCCTCGGCCACCTCGTCGACCACCAGCGCGCGCAGCTCGTCGTCGACCAGGTCGGCCTTGGTGATGGCCACGACGATCCCGGCCACCCCCATCAGCCGGATGATCTCGAGGTGCTCGCGGGTCTGCGGCATCACGCCCTCGTCGGCCGCCACGACGAGCAGCGCCCGGTCGATGCCCGCCGCCCCGGCGATCATGGTGTGGACCAGCCGCTCGTGGCCGGGAACGTCCACGAAGTGGAGCTGGAGGTCGTCCTCGGCGAGCTGGGCGAAACCGAGCTCGATGGTGATCCCGCGCTCGCGCTCCTCCGGGAGCCGGTCGCAGTCGGTGCCGGTGAGGGCCTTGACGAGCGTGGTCTTGCCGTGGTCGATGTGGCCGGCGGTGCCGAAGACGACGTGGCGCATGGCGGCATGGTACGTGCGCCTGCCGCCGCTGCAAAGCGGGCGCCGCCTTCGGTTGACACTCCCGCCGGCCGGCCGGACAATGCCGTTCCTGCCGCCCGGGCGGCGCGGAGGTGTCCATGATCGAGGCCGACGGCAGCCCCGGCAAGCCGGTGGCGGTGATCGCGTTCGGGGGCAACGCTCTGCTCCGTCCGACCGACCATGGCACCCAGGAGGAGCAGTTCACCCTCGCCTGGAAGGCCAGCCGGTGGCTCTTCGAGATCATCAACCGCGGCTTTGAGCTCGCGATCGTCCACGGCAACGGCCCCCAGGTCGGCAACATCATGATCCAGGTCGAGGAGGCGATCACCAAGATCCCGCCGCAATCCCTCGACGTGGCGGTCGCCCAGACCCAGGGCTCGATGGGCTTCATGCTCGCCAACCAGCTGCGCAACCGATTCAACGAGGAGCAGATCGAAAAGGAGATCGCTGCGGTCCTCACCGAGGTGGTGGTCGACCGCGACGACCCCGCCTTCGACAACCCGACCAAGCCGGTGGGGCCGTTCTTCACCTCGTACCGCGCCAACCTGCTGATGCAGGAGCAGGGCTGGCAGATGGTCGAGGAGATCGGCCGCGGCTGGCGCAAGGTGGTGGCGTCGCCGATCCCGCGCCGCATCCTCGGCAGCCACCTGCTGCGGCGCATGGTCAGCGGCGGTGCGGTGCTGATCGCCGGCGGCGGCGGCGGCATCCCGGTCTACCAGGACGTCGGCGGCTACTACCGCGGCGTCGAGGCGGTCATCGACAAGGACTACGTGGCGTCGATCCTGGCCCGCGACCTCGAGGCCGACCTGTTCATCGTCCTCACCAACGTGCCGATGGTGGCCGAGCACTACGGCCGCCCCAACCAGCACTGGCTGCGCACCCTGCCGGTCGGCCGGGCGCGCGAGCTGCTCGAGGCCAAGCAGTTCCCGCCGGGATCGATGGGCCCGAAGGTGCGGGCGGCGATCCAGTTTGTGGAGGCGACCGGCAAGGAGGTCCTGATCACCGACGCCGAGCACCTCAAGCAGGCGCTCGAGCGCAAGGCCGGGACCTTCATCGTCGCCGAGGGCGAGGTCGAGACCGGGACGCCCGACTAATCCCCCGCCCCCGCCCACCCGGGATCTAGGATCTGGGGGCTAGGATCTAGCCCCTGCCTGTTCCCGCTACAGCCTGCGCTCGAGCACCATCACCCGCTCGCAGCCGCCGAGGTCGCGGACGCGCTTCGCGACCGCGAGCCCGTGCATCGCGGCGATCGCCGACGCCGCGTCGGCCTGGTCGTCGCCGAGCTCGAGCACCGCGCTGCCGCCGGGGGAAAGCAGCCGCGGCAGATCGGCGAGCAGGGCGCGGACGAGGTCGAGCCCGTCGCCGCCGCCATCGAGCGCTGCCACGGGGTCGTGGCGGACCTCGACCGGGAGCGAGGCGAGCTGCCCGCTCGGGATGTAGGGGAGGTTGGCGACGATGAGCCCGTAGCCGCCGAACAGGCAGCTGCCGAGGTCCCCGCAGGCGAGGGCCACGCCGACGCCGTGTCCGAGCGCGTTGCGGCGCGCCAACTCGAGCGCGGCGAGCGAGCGGTCGGTGGCCGTCACCGACCAGCTGGGGCGCTCGGCGGCCAGGGTCACGGCAATGCAGCCCGAGCCGGTCCCGACGTCGAGCACCCGCGCGCCCTCCGCGAGCGGCAGCTCGAGCGCGGCGGCCACGACGAGCTCGGTCTCCGGCCGCGGCACCAGCACCGCCGGCGAAACCTCGAACTCGCGCCCGAAAAAGTCGCAGCTGCCGGTGAGGTGGTGCGCCGGCTCGCCGGCGGCTCGCCGAACGAGCCACTCCAGGTAGCGAGCGGTGACGTCCTGCGGCAGCGCGGCGTCGCCGTGGAGGAGCAGCCAGGCCTCGGTGACCCCGGCGGCTCGGGACAGCAGCCAGCGCGACTCGCGCCGCGGGTCCGGCAGGGAGTCGCGTCGCGGCAGCCGCCGCGCTCCCGCCTCGATGAGCTCGCCGACCGTGCGCACGGCGCCATTGAAGCACAGCTCGAACCCGAGCATCGCTGAGATGGGATGGCTGGTTCGGGAACGGGTACGGGAACGGGAGCGGGAACGGGTGGGGCCCCAGCCCACAGATCCTCGATCCTATCCCCTCCTCAATCGAGCTCGGCCTTGAGCTGCTCGGCCTGGAAGTGGGTGGTCAGCGGCTCGAGCAGCAGGTCGAGATTGCCCTCGAGGACGTCGTGCAGGCGGTGGATGGATAGCCCGATGCGGTGGTCGGTGACCCGGTTCTGCGGGAAGTTGTACGTGCGGATCTTCTCCGAGCGGTCGCCAGAGCCGATCTGGCTGCGCCTCGTCGCGGCCCGCTCGCGGTCGCGCGCCTGCTCCTCGACCTCTTTGAGGCGCGCCTTCAGCACCCGCAGCGCCTTGGCCCGGTTCTGGATCTGCGACTTCTCGTCCTGGCAGCTGACCACGATCCCGGTCGGCAGGTGGGTGATGCGGACTGCCGAGTAGGTCGTGTTGACGCTCTGGCCGCCGGGGCCGGACGAGCAGAAGCGGTCGATGCGGAGGTCCTTCTCGTCGACCGTCACCTCCACCTCCTCGGCCTCCGGCATCACCGCCACGGTGGCCGCCGAGGTGTGGATGCGGCCCGAGGCTTCGGTCGCCGGCACCCGCTGCACGCGGTGCACGCCGGACTCGTACTTGAGGTGCGAGTACACCCGGTCGCCCTCGACCACCGCCACCGCCTCCTTGATGCCGCGCAGCCCGCTCTCGCTCAGGTCGGTGATCGAGAAGCGCCAGCCGCGGATCTCGGCGTAGCGGCCGTACATCCGCAGCAGCTCGGCGGCGAACAGTGCCGCCTCCTCGCCCCCGGTCCCGGCCCGCACCTCGAGGATGACGTTGCGGCGGTCGTTGGGGTCCTCGGGCAGCAGCAGGACCTTGATCCGCTGCTCGACCTCGGCCAGGGCGGCGGCGAGCTGCTCAGCCTCCGCCGCGGCCATCGCCCTGAGCTCGGGATCGTCGCCGCCGGACGCCAGCTCGCGCGCGCCCTCGAGCTCGCTCTCGAGGCGCCGGTACTCGCGAAAGGCGCTCACCACCGGCTCGAGCTCGGCGACCTTCTTGCCGATCTCCCGCGACCGCTTCGGATCGACGGCCACCGCCGGGTCGGCCTGCTGGGCGACGAGCTCCTCGTGACGCCGGGCGATCTCTTCGAGCTTGTCGAGCATCTCTTTCCCTCCGACCACCCAGCCAGGGGCTAGGATCTAGGATCTGGGGGCTAGGGTCCCCACCCGCTTCCGCTTCCGCGCCCCCACCCGATCAGGGGCTAGGGGCTAGGATCTCGGGGCTAATGCCCCCGCCCGCTCTTGTCACGGCGTAGCCCGTAGGGCGAAGCCGGATCCGATCCCCCTCCCGTCTCCGTTCCCGTTCCCGTCCCCGCTCCCGTTCCCGAGTTGCGACGCTGCCGGAGTCGGGCGACCACGCACCGCCATAATGCAAGATCCCGCGCGACGGCGATCGCGCGGGACCAACGTGGCCGCCCAGGGGCGGCCAAGCCTCGCTACTTGCCCTTGGTCGAGTAGCGGCGCTCGAACTTCTCGACCATGCCCGCGGTGTCGATGAGCTTCTGCTTGCCGGTGTAGAACGGGTGGCAGACGCTGCAGATCTCGAGCCGCAGCTCGGACTTGGTCGACCGGGTCATGAAGGTGTTGCCGCAGGCGCAGCGCACCTCGACCTCTTTGTACTCGGGATGGATCTCGGGCTTCATCTCATTCCTCCGCTCGGCCCCGGACGGGCCGGGGACGCCGGAGTATACGCCTCACGGAGGCTCGTGGCAAGTGCGCCCCCGCCCCTTTCGTGCCCGTTCCCGTCCCCGTTCCCGTTCCCGTTCCCGTGCCCGTTCCCGACGCGATCGTGGCGACGCCCGGCGGTGCTCGCCGTACGCCTGGACGTTTTCGGGAACGGGGACGGGTACGGGATCGGGAACGAATGCCGATCGCTCCGCGTGCTCGTCACCGCGCTCAGACTCGCCACACCGTGTCGAGGATGGTGCCGTCGACCCACTTGACGACCGCCACCGGCTCGTCGGAGAGGACCGGCCGCGCCGGCACGCCGCAGATCCGGTCGAGCTCGGACTTCAGCTCGGCGATCGGGCGGATCGGCAGGTCGCTGTCGGCGACCGCGTCGAGCAGGTCCTGCCGGCGCGGGTTGACCGCGATCCCGCGCTCGGTCACCACGACGTCGATCAGCTCGCCGGGGCCGCACAGCGTCGTCACCCGGTCGACGATCACCGGGATGCGGTCGCGGAAGGACGGCACCAGCAGCATCGTGCAGCCCGCGGTGAGGCAGTTCTGCCAGCCGCCGATGCCGTGCAGCAGGCGGCCGTCGGAGTGGGTCACGACGTTGCCGTTGAAGGAGAGGTCGACCTCGGTGGCGCCGAGCACGGCGACGTCGACCAGCGAGGCGAAGTTGCCCTTGCCGTGGAAGTTGTACGAGGTGAACGGCGAGGTGTCGACGTGGCGAGGGTTGTCGCGCATCGAGCGCACGCCGTGCAGGTCGAAGGTCTGGCCGTCGAGGATGTACTCGACCAGGCCCTCCTCGAGCATCTCGACCATGTGCTGGGTCGAGCCGCCGCGCGCGAAGCGGGCCTTAACCCCAGATGAGCGCATCAGGTCGCGCAGGTAGAGGGCGAAGGCGAGCGTGGTGCCGCCGGCCCCGGCCTGGAAGGAGAAGCCGTCGCGCATGATCCCGGCCGCGGCGCAGAAGCGCGCCGCGAGCTCGGCGATCCGCCGGCGGTCCGGGCTCTGGGTCAGCTGGGTGGTCCCGGACACGATCTTGGTCGGGTCGCCGATCGAGTCGACCTCGACCACAACGTCGACGTTGTTGCCCTGGATCTGCCAGGGCAGGCACGGGAAGGGCACCAGCGCGTCGGTCACCACGATCACGCGCTCGGCGTAGATCGAGTCGGCGAGCGCAAACCCGAGCGGGCCGCACGCCGCCGGTCCGCCGAGACCGTTGGCGTTGCCGAACGGGTCCGCGGTCGGCGCCGCGATCACCGCGACGTCGATCCGGACCTCGCCGTCCTGGATCGCCTGCCAGCGGCCGCCGTGAGAGCGCAGCACGCCCAGGCCACGCATCTTGCCCTGCGTGCAGTAGTCGCCGAGCGGCCCGTTCATCGAGCCCTCGATGTGGTGGATGACGCCGGACTGCATGTGCTTGATCTGGTTGGCGTGCACCGGGAAGGAGGCGGTGGGGAACCACATCAGGTCGCGCCGGCCGAGTGAGGCGGCGATGTCGAAGATCATGTTCGCGACCAGGTCGCCGTTGCGCAGGTGGTGGTGGGTCGACACCACCATGCCGTCTGCGAGCCCCACCTGCTCGAGGGCGGCCTGGAGCGACGGCGCCCGCTTGTCGCCGTCCTCGGGGTGGTCGAAGCAGGTCGCGATCGCGGGCCCCGCCTTGCGCCCCGGTGGGCGGTAGCAGTCCACGCCCTGGAAGGGCACCGAGTCGCGGCCGTTGACGCGCACCGGCACCATCCGTCCGGCCGCGTTTCTCTCCATGTTCTTGCTCATATCTGTGACCTCGCGACCGTTCCCGTTCCCGTTCCCGTTCCCGTCCCCGATCGAACGCCTCGCGACCGACCAGGAGCTCCTGGACTCAGCTCACCCCGCAGTCTCCCAGTCCTCCCGGAGCACCCCGCCCGCGATCGCCAGCTCGACCGTCCGGAACGCCTGCCGCACCACCGGCGGGTCGACCATCTTGGAGCCCACCGCGACCGCCGCGAGGCCCTTCGAGCCGGCCTCGCGGGCCGCGCGCACGATCCGCACCGCCCGCTCCGCCTCGGCCTCGCTCGGCGTCATCTCGCGGTGCACGATCTCGATCTGGCCGGGGTGGATGCAGCCGATGCCGTCGAAGCCGAGCCCGCGCTCGCGGCGCACGTACTGCGCCAGCGCCTGCTGGTCGCGGATGTCGGAGAACACCGAGGCGATCGGCTGCACGCCGGCGGCGCGCGCCGCGTAGACCGTGGTCGAGCGGGCGAGGAAGCTCTCCCAGCCCTCGGCAGAACGCGGCGCGCCGAGCTCGGCCGACAGGTCCTCGAGGCCGAGGGTCAGCGCCACCACCGAGGGATCCGCGGCGGCGATCTCGGCAGCCCGGAAGATGCCGGCCGGCGACTCCAGGATCGGCATCAGGAAGGGCACCTCGCGGCCGCCGAGCAGCTCGCGCAGCCGGGAGGCGACGTGGCGGACCTGGTCCGCCTCCTCGACCTTGGGCAGCAGGATCAGGTGTGGGTTGCAGGGTGCGATCGCCGCCAGGTCCTCGTCGCCGAGCGGCCCCTGGTTGATCCTCACCATCCGCTCCGAGCCGCCCCAGTCGAGCGAGACGAGCGCGTTGCGCACCAGCAGGCGGGCCTCGTCCTTTGCCGGAGGCGGCACCGAGTCCTCGAGGTCGAGGATCAGCCCGTCGGCGCCATAGACCCCGGCCGACAGCATCAGCTTGGGACGGTTGCCGGGAATGTAGAGGCGGCTGCGGCGCAGCCGCTCGCGCTGCCGCGGCGCCTCGGCGCCGGGCGCGCGCTCGGGCAGCACCGGCCCGCCCGGGAACCCGGCGCGGCGCAGGCAGGCCTCGATCCGGGCCAGCAGCACCCACTCGAGCGCGCCCTGATCGGTGACCTCGAGCCGTCCCGAGGTGACCGCGAAGGCCTCGGCGACCCGGCGGGCCGCGGCCGCGATCGCGTCACCGTAGAGGTAGTCGACCTTGGACGCCACCGCGACCTCGAGCGGCGCGGCGCCCGCCAGGTAGCGGACGTGGGCGTCCGAGCGCACGTCCTCGCCGAGCGGTCCGGCCGCGGCTTCGGTGATCGTGAGCTTCTTCATGGCGGGCTCCCTTGCGGCCAGGGGCTAGGGGAACGAGGCTGGGGAACAGGATACCGCCCCCCTCGCTGCCGTGTTCGACATTGTCCGCTCGCGCCTTCCCCGGGCCCGGTACACTCGCTAGAGCTTCTCGATGATGGCGTCGGCCATCTGCGAGGTCGTCGCCGCGCCTTGCGCGATCGCCTGTGCGCCGCCCCGCAGCTTGAGCATGTCGTAGGTGCGGACGCGGCCCTCGGCAACCACCGCCGCCACCGCGTTCCGGATCCGCCCGGCGCACTCGGCCTCGCCGAGCCACTCGAGCATCAGCACCGCGGACAGGACCATCGCGATCGGGTTGACGATCGATGGTGAGAGCTCCGCGTACTTGGGCGCCGAGCCGTGGGTCGGCTCGAAGATCCCGACCTCGCGGCCGATGTTGGCCGAGGCCGCGAAGCCGAGCCCGCCGACCAAGCCGGCGAAGCCGTCCGAGATGATGTCGCCGAACATGTTGCTGGCGACCACCACGCCGTAGTCCTCGGGGTTCTTGGTCAGCCACATCATCTGGGCGTCGATGTTGGTGTCCCAGAGCTGGATGTGGGGATAACGCTCGTGGACCTTGCGCGCCTCGGCCAGCATCATGCCCGAGGTCTCGCGGATCACGTTCGGCTTCTCGCACACGGTGACGTTGGTGTAGCCGTGGCGGTCGGCGTAGACGAAGGCCTCCTCGATGATGCGCCGGCACTTGTCGCGGGTCAGGATCCGGGTCGACACCGCCAGGTCCTGGCGCGGGACCTCGCGGAAGGCCTTGAACTTGGGGTGGGTGTTGAGCGCGTCCCAGACCTGGTCGGGCGGGTTGGTCCACTCGACCCCGCCGTAGAGGCCCTCGGTGTTCTGCCGGAAGATCACCGCATTGACCCTGGGCTCCTCGACGCCGCCGTCGGCGCCGCGGCGGATGAAGTTGAGGGGGTTGCCCGGGAACGTGATGCAGGGCCGGATCGAAATGTCGAGGTCGAAGCGCTGGCGCAGGCCGACGATCGGCGAGTAGTAGACGCGGCCCTTGTCGCGCAGCGCGGGGGCGAGCTCGCGGGCCGCGGCGTCCTTGGGCTTGGAGGTGATTGCCCCGAACAGCGCCGCCTTGTGACGGTCGATCAGCTCGACCGTGCGCTCGGGCAGCGGGTTGCCCTCGCGGGTCCAAAGGTCCCACCCGATGTCGGCCTCGACCCAGTCCGCCTCGAACCCGGCCGCTTCGAGCACCCGCAGCGCCTCGGGCAGCACCACCTTGCCGATGCCGTCACCGGGCATCACCACCACCGTGCGTCGCGCCATGGGGTCGCCTCCTTCAGCTCCTGCGGTGAGCACCGGCAGGCCAGCACCCGTCCAGTGCACCGCACAAAATAGCGAATACCGGCGCGTCTGCCAAGTGCCAGGCTTGCCTCCGGGGCGGCCGGCGGGGCCCCGGCGCCTCGCGCGCTCCCCCTCCCCGCCAGGGGACAGGATCTGGGGGCTGGGGGATAGGGGCCCGCCCGCTCCCGTTCCCGCCCGTCACGGCGACGCCACCGGGCTCGGCATCCCGTCATCCAAACCGCGGAGGGCGCAGAGAGCGCGGAGCACCATCAAAAGGAACTCCGCGACAGCCCCTGCGGTCTCCGCGAACTCTGCGGTTCGATCAAAGGGGTGAGGTCCGACGATCCCAGATCGGGGGCTGTCAGGTCGGGCTCACCGGTTCGCTTCGCCGCTCGCCCCCGGTCAGCGGTCCCAGAGGTTGACCTTGAGGATCGTCCAGATCGCGGCGACGCCGTCCCGCCAGCCGATCTTCTTGCCCTCGGCGTAGGTGCGGCCGTGGTAGGAGATCGGCACCTCGTAGATCCGGCAGCCGCTGCGGGCGAGACGGGCGGTGACCTCGGGCTCGAAGCCGAAGCGGTCCGAGCGCAGGTCGAGTGAGCGCAGCAGCTCGGTGCGGAACACCTTGTAGCAGGTCTCCATGTCGGTCAGGTTGAGATCGGTGAAGACGTTGGAGACGAGGGTCAGGAGCCGGTTGCCGAGGTAGTGCCAGAAGAACAGCACCCGGTGCGGACCGCCGAGGAAGCGCGAGCCGTAGACGGCGTCGGCGTGCCCGTCGAGGATCGGCTGCAGCAGGACCGGGTACTGGTCCGGGTCGTACTCGAGGTCGGCGTCCTGCACCACCACCACGTCGCCGGTGACCGCGGCAAACCCGGTCCTCAGCGCGGCGCCCTTGCCGCGGTTGCGCTCGTGGCGCAGCAGCCGGCACGACACCGGCCGGCCATCGGCCCGCGGCGGCGGCTGCCAGGCTTCGAGGCGGGCCCAGGTGCCGTCGGCCGAGCCGTCGTCCACCGCCACCATCTCGAGCCCGCCGATCGCCGCGGGCAGCGGGGCGGCCGCCACCCGCTCGAGCAGCGCGACCGCCGTCCGCTCCTCGTTGTAGATCGGGATCACGACCGAAAGTCGCTTCATGCGAGGGACTCTACCATCGCACGGCGTTCGGATCGATCTCGCGGGTCTCCTCCCCGCTTCCGCTTCCGCGCCCGCTTCCGCTTCCGTCGGACGGCCACTGTCCCGGCTGGCCGCCCCCTCACTCCGCGACCCGCAGTGGGTGGGTGGCCAGGAACTCGGGCTCGATCGCGTCGACGATGATGCCGCCCTCCATGTACTGCGCCGTCGGCAGGCCGAGCAGGTAGCACAGGGTCGGCGCCACGTCGGCCAGCCGCGCCCTCTCGAACCGGCGGCCCGCCGCCACCCCTGGCCCGGCCAGCAGCAGGGCCCCGTCGGGGTTGGTCTCCGGGGAGACCCGCCACGCCCCCCCGAGCCCGAGCAGGCGCCGCAGCCGCTCCCACGGCGTCGGTGGCGCCAGGCCGTACGGGGCGACGACCGCCACCGTCGCGTCGCTTCCGGCCGCGGCCAGGATCGCCCCCAGTTGGTCGTCGACCAGCTGCAGCGCCAGCTCGACCACCTCGCGCTCCCGGGTGTGACGCGCCCTCAGCGGCTCGAGCCCGCTGCGCGCCACCGCGAGCCCCTCCAGGTGGACCCAGACGTCGCCCGCCCCCCCGGCAAGCGCCGCCAGCGCGGCAGCGACCCGCCCGCGGTCGTCGCCGACCGCACGCCAGACCGCTGCTGACCGGTCCGGAAAGGGCTCGAGCGCCCACTCCAGCGACGACCGCACGCCCGCATCGAAGGACTGCCGCTCCTCCGGAGCCCAGGGGTCGAGGGAAACCCCGGCGCCCCAGATCCCGGGCCAGTCGACGACCGCGGTCGGAACGCCCGACGCCCGCAGCCGCTCCCAGAGCGGCGGCACCGAGGCGGCCGGCGGGGTCACCTCCCGGGCCAGCCCCCACGGCAGGATCAGGCGGGAGCCCTGGGGCGTCCACGGCAGGAGCCGCAGCGGCTGCCCGGGCAGCCACGGCAGCAGCCAGCCCCGCTTGGACTTGACGCCGTGGCGGCCGGGATAGCTGCCGGTCGCCGTCGAGGTCCAGGCCGACCGCCGCAGGTGGGGCCGGTGGGGCGTGAGCGGGCCCCAGCAGCCGCGGCTCACCAGGGCCGCCAGCTGCGGGGCGCGGTTGTCGTCGACCCGGCCGAGCAGGACGGTGCCGTCGAGGCCCTCGATGCCGACCACCACCAGCCGCTGGGTCGGCGCGCCGATCGGACGCGCCGCCACCTCGAGCGGGAGCCCGGGCGGTGTCGGCTGCAGCAGCATCCGCGCCAGCGGCAGCATGATCAGGACGGCGCCGAGCCCGACGCGGAGCCGCCATGGGGCGCCGGCACGGCGCACCGCGACCCCGCCGACGAGGGCGAGCGCCAGCCCCACGCCCCAGGCCACGGCGTCCTGGGCGAGGACGCGCAGGGCGCTTGACGACACCAGGAACTCGTGGAGGTCGGCGTTGACCTGGCACATCACCCCGGCTGCCAGGTAGGCGACCGCGGCGAGCTCGGGCATCAGCCAGGCATCGGGGCGGCGCCGCAGCCGTCGCAGCGCGGCGCCCAGCGCCAGCAGGGGCAGGCCGACG
>ERZ1645192.3755-NODE-3755-length-12230-cov-4.888624_pt1 | contig 12230 bp, 10 predicted proteins | sample MGYA00575354_ERZ1645192 | MGnify/ENA primary metagenome ERZ1645192 (study PRJEB40844, sample SAMN11349763) | freshwater sediment metagenome | isolation source: river sediment | host: Sediment | place: India: Faizupur Khadar , New Delhi | collected 2017-02-21 ... | reverse complement strand
ATACTTTCCGCCTTCCGCTCCGCTTCGGCGAGGATACGGTCTTTCCTCGACTCGATGTCGCGGGAGGAGTCCTGGTATTTTTTCCGCTCTTCCGCAAGCGTTCTTCGGAGCGCTCGTATCTCGTTCTCCTCCTTGTCGAGCCACGCCCTCCGTTCGTTCAGTTCACCGATGAGCTCTTCCACCGGGACTTCTCGCTCGGACAGTACCTTCCGCGCCTTGTCGAGGACGGCGGAAGGCATACCGTACCGCTGCGCGATAAAAAGCGCGTTGCTCTTGCCCGGAACGCCGAGCAGCATTCTGTAGGTGGGCGAAAGTGTCTCCACGTCGAATTCCATGCTCGCCGTCTCGACGCCGGGAGCGGTCAGCGCGTACTGTTTTACAGGGTTGTGATGCGTCGTCGCCAGGGTGAGCCCTTTCTCCTTCGTCAGCGTATCCAGCAGCGCCACTCCGAGGGCCGCGCCCTCCTGAGGGTCGGTGCCCGCGCCGAGTTCGTCGAGAAGGACGAGCGACGTCCGGTCGGCCTGTTCCAGAATCGAGATAATGTTCTTGACGTGGGCGCTGAAGGTGGACAGGTTCTGTTCGATGCTCTGCTCGTCGCCGATGTCCGCGAAAATGGCGCCGATGTTCCCCACCCTGGAGTCCTCCTCCGCCGGAATCGGAAGACCGCACCACGCGAGGTAAATGCAGACGCCCGCGGTTTTGAGGACGACCGTCTTTCCGCCCGTATTCGGGCCTGTGATCACAAGGCTTCGAAATCCTTCGCCGCACTTGATGTTCACGGGGACGGCCTTTTCCCCGAGGAGGGGATGCCGCGCCTGGTGGAGTGAAAAAGATGTCTTCTCTTCTATCCGGGGGAGCTTCCAGCGGCGTTTGGAGAGCACTTCGGCGCCGCCGTAGAGGAGGTCGAACTCGGCAAGCACATCCTGCGCGTCGAGAATCGGACGTTCCCGCGCCAGTATGTCCGAGGTAAGCTTCCGGAGAATACGATGTTCTTCCTCTTCCTGGTCGCGCAACCTGAGGGCGAGCGTATTGTTGAGCGGCACGAGCACCGACGGTTCCATATAGATGGAGTTCCCGGAGCCCGACCTGTCGACAACGGTTCCCGGAAACCGGTTCACGTACTCCTGACGAACGAGGAAGACAAAGTGACTGTTTCTGTAGGCGAGCACCCTGTCCTGGAGCATCTGCGAGACCGAGGGGGTGTCGAGAAGCGACTGGGCGGCTCTGCGGATCCTTCTGCGCAGGGAATCGACATCCTGGCGTATAGAGGCCAGCTCAGGGGTCGCGGTATCATACAGTACACCGTTGTCGTCGAGGACGCCGAGCGCCTGTATCTCTCCCGAGAAATCCCTGAAGCGGCGGAAAGGGGGTTCAAACGCAGGGTACTGCTCACGCGACTTCGCAAGAATTTCCCTCGTAACATTGGCAAGCGTCAAAAGCCGGGCGACGGAAAGCAACTCCTCCCCGGAAAGCATACCCGAACGCTTCGCGCCCTGAAGCATGAAAGAAACACAGACAACCTTGGGATTCCACGGCCACTCTCCGTTTCTATCGCGGAATTCCATGAACGAACGGAAGAGCTCGATCCGTTCCAGCAGGCTGCGGAGCGAAGGTTGCGGCTTCAGACGATCCAGCGCGAACAGTCCCAGTTCGCCCCTGACGGACGACGCAAAGACGTTGAGTATCTTGGGTATCTCGAGAATTCGTGAGACGTCTTCTTTAATTTCCATCCGAGGAGCCTCCGTCCGTCTCTTCTCCCGCCTGCGGGAAGAGGGATGGGAGGTTCAGCTCGGGAAGCGTAAAGTTCTCCGGGAAGATGTTCCACTCCCTCATACGCGCCTGGACAACCGGCCAGGCGGCATGCGCGCCCCGCATCACCACGCTGTCGCCCATCCATTCCGAAGGGATGATCGGCGAATAGGTCGTGATGCCGACATACAGGAAGAGGATGAGCGCGGCGCCCTTGAGAAGACCGGCGCCGGCGCCGAGGATCCTGTCGATGAACGCGAGCGATGTGAACTTCAAAAAAGCGCGTACCATTTTACACATGAGCGCCGCGCCGACGACCGCCGCGATATAGATTAGCGCCATGGCCGAGACCGAGAGCAGCGCGCTCCCTCCCTGGGGCCAGATCTCCGCCAGCTTCTCTGCAAGCGGATCGGAGTATTTCCAGGCGAGGATGATGCCTCCCACAGTCCCCAGCAAAGAGAAAAACTCTCCGGAAAAGCCCCTGAAGAGCCCCCGAAGCACCAGGGTGATTACTATCAACAGCATTACGATATCAAAAACTGAAGCCACATTCATTGTTCTTCAAGCTCCTCCGAAATTCCGTCTATTTTGGAGCGTATCTTCTCAAGGGTCCAGCCGAGCTGGAGACACAGGAGAAGAAGAATCTTCTCCTGATCAAGCGTGTGCTCCAGCTCGCCGGTGAACTCGGCCATGAGCGTTGTTACCCTCAGCAGGCTCTCGTCGTCGAGAGATGTCCTGACGTGGTAGACGCTCCTGCCGACCTTGATTGTTACATCGCGAAGGGATGACGTCACCCTCTGGCGCTCCTTTCCCCTCCGGCGCCGGATAGTGTGCCCGACAACTCGGGCATGAGGGTTGAAATACGATCATAGATGGCCTTCAACTGACCTTCTATCTGGTTCTTCTCCTTCTGGAGGGTAAGCTTCTCCCTTTCGAGCACCTCCAGCGTCCGCTGATTTTCCTTCCCCGCCCTGATCAGTTCGAGATCCTTCTCGGCGAATTTGCTTTTGAGCTCGTCGACCTGGGCGCGAAGCTGGGCGCGCTCGGTCCGCAGCGACGACACGGTCGCGCAGAGCTTGTCGACCAGATGCTCGATGTTGCCGATCGTCGTCATTCAGCCCCCTCCTTATCGAAGGACGTATCCGGACGAGCTCATTCTGCTGCGAACTCGCTCGTTGACTTCGTCCACTTCCTTGTCGGTGAGCGGCCTGTCATCCCGTTTGTATGCGCGAGAGAACGCCAGCCCCCGGAAGCCTTCGGGAACTCCTTTGCCTGAGTACATGTCGAAGAGGCGCACGTCGCGGAGGAGTGAGCCTCCTTCCTCCCGGATGTGCTCCGCCACCCGCTCCATCGACTCCGCCAGCGGGACGAAGAGGGAGATATCCCTGTAGACCGGAGGGAAAGAAGAAGGTTCTCTGAATTCAGGGAGCGCAGACGTTTCAAACGGCTCCAGATCCAGTTCAAAAGCAAAGAGCGGAGCGCAGTCAAGCTCCTTTTCGATCGACGGCTTGAGGCGAAGCAGATATCCCACGGCCTTCTCTCCGCAGTACAGGAGCGCGGTCTGCCCCCTGTGGCCGAAGTGCTCCTCTCCCTGGACGAAACGGAGAACAACGCCGCGGCTCTCGGCGAGGGCGAGGATATCCGCTTTGAGCGAAAAGAGATCGTCCGCGTCGGCCGGGCCGTACGGAAGCCGGGAGTCCTTTCCGCCGTAGGCGACGCCGCATATACGTTCAATCTCCTCGTGCCCGCCTTCATCAAGAGGAAAGAAGACCCTGCCGAGCTCAAAGACGCGCACCGCGGTCTTCCACCCTGAAGCAACGCTCTGCTCGACGCTTCGAAGCATTCCGGGAAGAAGCGTCGTACGCATCCTCGACTGCTCCACGCTCATCGGGTTGGCCAGCAACAGCGGGCGGGCCCTGCGATCCGCGGCCGGGAGACGAAGTAACTCGACGAACGAAGGGGAGAGAAAGCTGTAGTTCACAAGCTCCACGTACCCCCTGGAGAGCAGCGTCGATCGTATCTCTCCCTTGAGTCTGGTCGTGCGGCCGATGTCTCCTCGCCCGTAGAGCGCCTGCGGAAGACGGGACTCCAGCGTTTCGTTGTACCCGCGGATCCTGCCGACCTCTTCGATGAGGTCCTCCTCGATGGAGATGTCGGGACGCCACGAGGGAACGGAATATGTCGCCGTTTCGGACGTCGAGGAAATTTCGACGAGGCCGAGGCGGGAGAGTATCGCGGACGCCTCTTTCATATCCTCCGTGAGAAGGATCTTCTTCAATTTTCCCTTGGTCAGCGTCACAGACTTCTCCTCGGGAAGCTTCGTCGACGCGGAGAGGATGGCGTACCCTCCTTCCGCGGCGCCCCACTCCTCCAGAAGCGAGGAGATATACTTCAGGGCCGTTTGCGCGATGCGCGTATCGACGATACGCGCATACCGGAAGGCGGCCTCGGAGGAGATGCCGAGTCTGCGGGAGGTTCTGCTTACCCTGATGGCGTCGAAATTGGCCGACTCAAGGAAGACGGTTTTCGTGGACTCAAGGATCTCGCTGTTCTCTCCTCCCATCACGCCGGCGATGCCAACGGCAAGACCGCCGCTCGTGATGAGCATATCGCCGGGGTCAAGACTGTGATTCTTTCCGTCGAGCGTTTTGGTTTCTTCGCCGTCGGCGGCGGAGCGAACGGTAATCTCCGGCGACGGAAGACGGTCGGCGTCAAAGGCGTGCGTCGGCTGACCGAGCATGAGCATGGCGTAGTTGGTCGCATCGACCATTGCGGAGATCGGACGCATTCCAAGCAGCGTGAGGAGAATGCGCGTCCGCAACGGCGAGGGAACGCTTTTCAGGCCCGTGATCAGGCCGAGGCAGTAGAGCGGGCATCCGTCGTCTTTCAAGGTAATCCCCTTGAAATCAACCGGCCACTCGGCATTCATGGCGTTCGCGGGGAAAGCTGTAAGATCCTTTTTCCACGTGGCCTCGGGGAAGAGCGCGTACACTTCGCGCGCCACTCCGAGCATGCTCAGCAGATCTCCCCTGTTCGGCGTCACCGAGAGGTCGAGGATTGCGTCGTCAAGCCCCAGAAGATGTTTGACATCCTCTCCGGGCGCGGTCTCCGCAGGCAGGCGGAGAATGCCGAATTCGTCCGCCGCCTCAGGTATGCCCAGTTCCGCGGCCGAGAGCAGCATCCCCACGCTCTCGACGCCTTCAAAGTCCCTCGTGCCGAGAACGGAACCGTCGGCGAGCACAGCGCCCGGACGCCCCCATGGAACAATATCCCCTGCGGAAAGGTTCGGCGCCGCCGTTACGACGACCGCTGAGCCCTTCCCGTCGTCCACAACGGCTACGAAGAGGTTTTCTTTCGCCGGGTGTTTTTCAAGCTTCTCGATACGCGCAGAGCGCACATCCTTCAAAGATTTGCATGGATATTCTATCGATTCGACTTCGCAACCCGTGAAAGTCAACCGTTCCGCGACCTCTTCAAGCGACGCGGGAATCGTCAGAATTTCGTTCAGCAGATTCCAGGAAATCAGCATGTGAAACGCCTCCCCGAGAGAAGATAGGGCACGTTGCCTTCAAAGAGAACGCGCAAATCGGTCAGCCGGTATTTGAGCATGGCGATGCGGTCGAGGCCGATTCCCCAGGCAAAACCGTTGTACACATCCGGATCGATGCCTCCGGAACGGATAACGTTCGGATGCACCATGCCGAGACCCGCGACTTCGAGCCACCCAGTCCCTTTGCAGCTTCTGCACGAGGGGTTCTTGCCGGAACACTCGACGCACTCGATGTCGAGTTCGAGCGACGGCTCGGTGAAGGGGAAGTAGCTCGCCCGGTAGCGCGCTTTGAGGGGGCGGGAAAAGATCGCCGCCATGAGCGTTTCAAGGCACCCCTTCATGTCGGCCACGGAGATGTCCTTCTCTACGAGCAGGCCTTCGAGCTGGTTGAACATGGGCGAGTGCGTGGGGTCGCTGTCGCGCCGGTACACCTTGCCGGGGCAGACAATTCGCAACGGAGCTCCGTAGCGGAGCATCGACCGTACCTGCACAGGCGACGTATGTGTCCGCAGCAGTTTTCCGTCCGGGAAATAGAACGTGTCCTGCATATCCCTTGCAGGGTGGGACGCCGGGATGTTGAGCGCCTCGAAGTTGTGAAAGTCGTCCTCTATCTCGGGACCGAGGGCTACGGAAAAACCAAGCCCCGCGAGAATCTCCACCACATCTTGCGTCAGCTGCGCGACCGGGTGAATTCCGCCGATGCTCCTCCCCCTCGGGGGCAGAGTGACGTCGATGCGGTATGCCCGCTCCGCGGCGTCGGATTCCTTCTCCTCGAGGAAGCTCTTCTTTTCGTCTAAAATTGCTTCCATTCTGTCGCGGAGGGAGTTCACCGCCTGCCCGGCAACCGGGCGTTCCTCCGGAGAAAGGGAACCAAGCGTTTTCAAAAAGGAGGTCACGGCGCCCTTCTTGCCGAGAAAAGCGACCTTCACCTGCTGAAGTTCCTCGGAAGAAGCGATTCCCGATAGTTGTTCCGTAAAACGTTGTTCAATGCTTTCCAGTTCAGTCTGAATGGATGTCACGTGCCGTTCTCCTCCTTCTCCTAATATTCCGGTCAAAGCGATTGTATCCTCCTCCACACAGGCCTGCAACGGCAAATCTCCCGCATGGACGATCGGATCGGGACGGGGAGAGCGCAGCGTCTTTGGTAGAAAAGAAGGACAGAAACATTATACTTCGTTCGAAAATTTCACTTCAGAGTGGATTATATCACCACATCCGCCGAGGCTCCACAGGCAAAGAAAAAGGGTTCCCGCCGCTGCGTGGCGGCAGAAACCCTCGAAATGGCCTTTTAGGAGGCTGCGCGGTTGCGTGTAGTGCGCCGCACAACCTGTCTCGCGCTTTTAAAGGCGCTGGTCTACTTGCCCAGTGCGTTCTTTGCTTGAACCGTCAACTGGGTGAACGCAGCCATGTCGTTGATCGCCAGCTCGGAAAGCATCTTCCTGTTGATGAGGATTCCCGATTTTTTCAGGCCGTTCATGAAGGCGCTGTAGGACATTCCGCAGGATCTGGTTGCAGCGTTGATTCTTGTGATCCACAGGCGGCGGAAATCTCTCTTCTTGCGTTTTCTGTCAACGTACGCCCTGGAAAGGGAGTGAAGGTACGCCTCTCTCGCTCTCCTATACACATTCTTTTTCCGTCCCCAGTATCCTTTGGTTATCGAAAAAAGTTTTTTTCTCTTTTTATCGCTTGCGCTACCACCTTTGACGCGGGGCATCGCACGTCACCTCTTTCATAGAATAAACTTGTTCTCAGTTGTACGGGAGAAGCTTCTTCAGACTCTCGATACGGGTTGCGTCGACATACCCTGTTTTGCGCAGCTTGCGAAGGCGAGCGGGACCCTTCACCGTAAGATGATGGCCTCTTCCCACTCTCCGGTAGGAGAGCTTCCCCGTTCCTGTGAACGAAAACCTTTTTTTGGCTCCCGAATGGGATTTAAGCTTTGGCATTTGAGCATTCCTCCTTCCTCGGATATTCATCAAGATAAAAGCCCGCCGCAGTTCGCGACAGGCGGATTGAACGTCATCGCATTCCAAGCGTCCTGTTCGGACTTATTCTGAAACCTGCCGGCTTTCCGCTCCCTCGGGGGCGGGGTTCACTTTTGTTTCGTCCGGCTTCTTTTCAGCCTTGGGAACATCGTTTTTCGCAGCGGGCTTGGGCGTCGGCTTTATCTGGGCCTGAGGTACAGGAGTCAGCATGATCCGCATATACCGCCCCTCCATGCGGGGATTTCCCTCGCTCTTGCCGAGTCCGTCGCAATCTCGCATTACCCGGGCGAGAACTGCCTCTCCCTTGTCAAGGAAGGACATCTCTCTTCCCCTGAAGAAGACGGAGACCTTGACTCTGTGTCCGTCCTCAAGGAAACTTTTGATGGCCCTGACCTTGAAGTCGTAGTCGTGCTCGTCGATCTTGGGCCGCATCTTCATTTCCTTCAGGGTTTGCACTTTCTGCTTCTTCCGGGCGTCCTTCTCTTTTTTCTGTAACTGGTACCGGTATTTACCGTAATCGAGAATTCTGCATACGGGAGGCGTTGCCTGCGGCGCCACCTCAACAAGGTCGAGCATTCTCTCCTCGGCCATCCGAATTCCCTCGGCCGTGGGCAGGGTGCCCAGTTTCACGCCGTTCTCATCGATAATCAGGACTTCTCGTGAGGTAATTTCCCGGTTCACTCGGGGTTCTCCATCGTCTTTTCGTGTTACTATAGCCTTTCACCTCCGGTAGAAATATAAAAGGGGCCGATGGAAAACCACCGGCCCCGCATACGCGAAGACTTCTCTTCAAACCAGGCGAAATAGCGCTCCGCAAGGTGAGAGGGTGGCCCCTCTTCTTCTCAATATTTTTAAGCTAAGGCATTATAGCACGAACACCCGAAGTACGCAAATTCTATTTTTCTTCCTTCGTCTCTCCCCCGCTTCTCTGCGCATTCGCTCCTCTGCTTGAAAAGAGGTGAAAGGCGAGAATGAGCGCAAAGAATCCGAGACTTGATATCCTGAGGACTCTCAGCGGATTGACCATCAGGATTCCCGCGGCGACGAAGAGCGCTCGCTCCCAGAATTCCATCTCCCGCCGCAGCATTCCGATGATTCCGCACGAGAGCGAGAAAATGCCGATGATCGCTATGGACAGATCCAGAACGTATTTCGTCAGAACGAAGTCGACGAACAGAAGATCCGGATTGTAGACAAAGAGGTACGGAATCAACAACCCGGAAAAGGCCAGCCCAAGGGCGGACATCGCAACTTTGAACGGACGCGCTCCGGCAAGACCGGCGGCTGTGTAGCTTGTCAGGGCGACAGGCGGTACCACCGCGGACATGGTACCGTAATAGAACGCGAAGAAGTGCGCGGCAAGCGGGGGGCCACCCATCTGCTGCAGGGCGGGCGCGGCAATGGCGGCGGTGATGATGTAGCATGGCGTCGCAGGCAGCCCCATGCCGAGGATGATGGCCGCTATCATGCAGAGGATGAGCGCCGCCCAGAGCTTGCCGCCTGCGAACATGATGATGTTCATCGCAATGACCTGCCCCAAGCCCGTCATTCCAACTGCGCCGACGATGAAGCCCACTATCGCGCACGAGATGCCGACTGGCGCAGCGCTCCTCGTTCCCTCATCGAGGGCTCGAACTACATCTTTCAGCCCCATGCGCGTAGACTTTTTAAGCGAGGAAACCGCGATAATTGCGAAGAGTCCGAGAAACGCGGAATAGAGCGGCGTGTACCCCGCCACGAGGAAGTAGATGATCACAACGAGAGGAATGGTCATGTGCCCTTTGTCGAGCATAGTGGCCTTGAGCGAGGGAATCTCGGAGGCGGGGAGCCCGACGAGTCCGCGCTTCTTCGCCCTGAGGTCCACCATGAACATGATGGCGAGGTAGTAGAGCAGGGCGGGAGTTATCCCGGCAACCATGATCTTCACATACGGTATGCCGAGGAACGTGCTCATGATGAACGCTGCAGCGCCCATAATCGGAGGCATCAGGATGCCTCCGGTGCTCGCGGCAGCCTCGACGGCGCCTGCGAAGTGCGGCATGTACCCTACCTTCTTCATCAGCGGAATGGTGAAGGCGCCGGTTGTGGCCACGTTCGCCTGCGCGCTCCCCGAGATGCTCCCCATCAGCGCGGACGCCATGACCGCGACCTTGGCAGGTCCGCCGCGGTATTTTCCGGCAAGCGCAAGAGAGAAGTCGTTGAAGAACTCGCTGGTTCTGGAGGCGGCAAGGAACGCGCCGAAGAGGATGAACATGAAGACATAACTCGACGACACCATGAGGGTAACGCCGTAGATCCCCTGATCGGTAAGGGCCATTCTGATGATGATCCGCTCCCAGTTGAAACCGCGGTGCGCAAAGAGTCCCGGAAACATCGGACCGAACCGGGTGTAGGCGAGAAAGAAAATGCTAAGCAGCGTCAACGGCAAGCCTACGGCCCGGCGGCTGGCCTCTACAAGAAGCACCATGGTAATCACGGCGACGGCAAGATCCGGGAACGTCGCCTGAAGATTCGTCTGAAGCAGCCTGTCGTAGGTGAAGAGCAACCAAAACATGCATCCAAGAGAGGTCAGCGCCAAAACCCAGTCGGGGAGAGACGGGCGTTCTCTCGGGGAACCGGCGAAGGCCGGATAGAAGAGGAAGATAATCGCCATGAGCGTTCCCAGGTGAATGGCGTTCATCTTGACGGCGATCAGCAGGCCGATGCTGTTCATCCAGAAATGGACGAGAGCCGTCGCGACGGTGAGCACAAGCGCGGCGGCTCCGGCAGGACCGGTGAGCTTACGGGTTGGAATGGACTCGCCCGGAACGAAGAGGGAAACAAAACCTTTCATAAACATACGATACGCTCCTCCTGAAAAAGGAGCGGCATGGGATCGCCCCACGCCGCCCGCGTCGAATAAAGAACAGACGGAAAAGAGACTACGGGAGAAGCTCCGCCGGAATGGTCAGACCGATCTCCGAGAAGAATTTCACCGCGCCCGGATGCAGAGGCGCCCCTGAAAGACCGTCGATCGGGTTATCAAAATCGACCTTTTTGAAGGCGGCATGCTCATTCAAAAGATCATCCTTTTTCGCGTAGATGATCTTCAGCATGTCGTAGACGACTTCATCGGGAACGTCCTTTCCGACAAGCAGCGCCGACTTGATGCCGGCGACCCGGAGATCCTTCTCCTGCTTCGGATAGGTTCCGGCCGGGATAAGCACGCCTGCATAGAAGGGAGCGACTGCCTTTACCTTCGCCAGATCCTCCGCAGAGAACTCAAGCATGTTGACTTCCTGGCGGCCCGCATAGAGTTCGGCGACCGCGCCCACAGGGACGCCGGCCTCGGCGTTGAACGCGTCAAGCTGCCCGTTCTGAAGCGCCTGGGCTGCCTCGCTGTATCCCACGTACTCGGCCTTGATATCGTCGAAGGTCAAACCGGCAAGGGCCTGAAGAAGCACCTTGCTGCTGAACTCCGTGCCGGAGGCGGCAGGTCCCACGGCGACCTTCTTGCCCTTGAGATCGGCCCAGGTTTTAATGCCGGAGGAGCCGCTGACGACGAACTGCGTCACGTCCGGCCACAGCCCCATGACATACCGGAGGTTTTCGATCTTCTTCCCTTCGTAGGTCTGCGTCCCGGTGTAGGCGAAGCCGGTGATGTTCGCCATGGCGATCGCCATCTCGGCCTCTCCGCGCTGCATCATATCGAGATTCTCGACCGTGCCGCCGGAGCTCTGCGCGGACCACTTGTACCCCTTCTCCATCAACGCCGTGTTGAAATGATTGGCGAGGATCGTACCGATGGGATAGTACGTTCCGCCCGTGGAACCGGTAACGATGGTGACAAACTTCGTCGAAGCAAATCCGGCTCCTGCAAAGGCCAGAATAAACAGCGCGACACACAAAACAGCGATTCTCTTTTTGTTCATTTTTCATCCACCTCTCTCGTAATTGTGTACTTCATCGCACCCCACGTCTTCGGTGATTTCACCCCCCGAAATACTATCTTCACTCACTGTTAACAAAACACTCGTTGATTGTAACAGGAGTCGCTTCGGCTTTCAAGCGACTCCTGTTCTGAACATTCTTTCCTCAAGGAAGGTTATGCTGAACCAAAATTATTGCTTCAGCGGATTGAACTCCTCGTCAAGCACTTTCCTGAACTGCTCCAGCGACATGGAACCAAGATCGCCCTTCGCCCGCTCTCTTGGAGCGACTGTACCGGACTCGCGTTCTTTTTCGCCGATGACGATCATGTACGGCACCTTCTGCGTCTGCGCGTCCCGGATCTTCTTGCCGAGCTTCTCGTCGCGTTCGTCGGTCTCAACGCGTACGCCCCATGAACGAAGCGTCTGTTCCACGCTCTTTCCGTACTCGACGAATTCGTCGGAGACGGGGAGCACCCGGGCCTGCAGAGGCGCGATCCAGTACGGGAAGGCGCCGGCGAAGTTCTCGATGAGGATGCCGAAGAAGCGCTCCAGGCTGCCGAGGACCGTTCTGTGGAGCATGACGGGGCGGTGTTCCTTTCCGTCGTCGCCGATATACTTCAGATCGAACTTCTCGGGCATCTGGAAATCGAGCTGGATGGTACCGCACTGCCACGTCCTGCCGATGCAATCCTCAAGGTGGAAGTCGATCTTCGGGCCGTAGAACGCGCCGTCGCCCGGGTTGAGCTTGTACTCCGATCCGGTCTCCTCAAGCGCCTGCTGCAGGGCCGTCTCGGCGATCTTCCACTGCTCTTCAGAGCCCATCGAATTGTCCGGGCGCGTCGAGAGCTCCATGGTGTATTTGAAGCCGAAGACGTCCTTGTAGATGAAGCGGCAGAGATCCATGATGCCTTTGATCTCGTCCTTCACCTGGTCGGGGCGGCAATAGAGGTGCGCGTCGTCCTGTGTGAAGCATCGGACGCGCATCAGCCCGTGGAGCACGCCGCTCCGCTCGTGACGGTGCACCACGCCGAGCTC
>ERZ1645192.3754-NODE-3754-length-12232-cov-9.200131_pt1 | contig 12232 bp, 17 predicted proteins | sample MGYA00575354_ERZ1645192 | MGnify/ENA primary metagenome ERZ1645192 (study PRJEB40844, sample SAMN11349763) | freshwater sediment metagenome | isolation source: river sediment | host: Sediment | place: India: Faizupur Khadar , New Delhi | collected 2017-02-21 ... | reverse complement strand
AATATTTACACTATCAATATTATTAGAAACAGTATTTATACTATCTATATTATCTCCTACAATATCAACTGATGGATAATTAGTATCTAGCACTTCTTGTAATGTTTGAGAAGCACTAAATGGTAAATTAGCTGCATTAATTTGTGTTATCTCAACCTGTTGGCCTTGTCTTGTTTGAGTTTCTGTTCCTACTCCAAAAGTTAAGTCTTCTATACCTAGCTTTTGCCTGTTGATATTTACAACCATTATACAAATCCTTTATATGGAGATGCTAATTCAGCCGATGTAGCTGAACTAACTACTACATTTTCAATAGTGCCTTTAATTTTTTCTGCATATAACGCATATTCTTCATTAGCAACAGTTCTATTTTGAGTATCCATATCTGCTCTTAGCGCTTTATATAAAATATAATGTACTAATGCATCTTCATAAAAGTAATAAATATCTAATGAGTCATCTATGCTAGTATAATTAGCTATTTTAGGAATTCCAGTTATAGCTATAAAGTATGGCACATCATCTAATTCACCTATTTCAGGTATATTAAATACATCGCATGTATAGTCTATATCAATAATACCACCATAAATTTGATTATAGCTAATATTATCACTTGTGCCACTAGATGGAATAGGGTATAATCTAATAGTAGCTGGGTTTTGTTTGTCGTAAACAACTTTAGTAGGTTCACCTGTAGTAAACTTCCAATTTATGTCAAATGCATCCATCTCTCTATTAGATACAAATGGTAAATAATTAGACATAAGTTCTACTCTTTCTATTTGCACAAATAGATTTGACAAATTATATGTATGAGTATTAAGTTCTACTTCTATAAAGCAAGTAGTTAAAGGAGTTTTAGTTCTTAAACTAATATCTTTAATACCTTCATTTAAGTGTCTAATTAATGTAGCATCTGTCCACCTAGTTTTTGATGTATCAGATAAAGTATCTCTTACGGACGTAAGTAAATCACCTACTGTCATTTAGCTTTCCTTTTACCAGCTTTATTTAAAGCTATAGCTACTGCTTGTTTTTGAGGCTTTCCAGCCGCCATTTCTGTTTTAATATTTTTACTAATAGTTTTTTGAGATTTTCCAGATTTTAAAGGCATGATTTCCTCCATTAACGAATTATCGAGAGCTCCTTAGAGCCCTCTGTAATTAGTTAGTGTACTCACCAGTTGTTTTATTGTATTCAACATACTCAACAATGAATCTAAAAGTACCAGCTGAAGAAGCTGTTGCACCGTTTTTAATTACTAAGTTACCGCCTGTAGTCAAGTCAGCCAAAATAACTGTAGCTGAATTAGAACTATCAAGAGCACCTTCATTAACGATTGCTGTACTACCAACATTCAAATCAAATGTAGCACCTGCATTTGCTGCTGTTTTCTCAATTAATACTACTTTTGTAATAATAGAGCCAGCTGGCAAAGCCGCTACAATTGTACCGTCAGTTGCAAGGTCTGCATAACCAAGGTCATATACACCTACACTAACACCTCTTTTTTGTCTAAATTTTGCGTTTAATCTTCCGTCAACTGCTGCCATATCTTACTCCTTGCTTACAGTTTAATATCAAGAGCGATAAGCCCATTTGATATTCCACCAATTGGTGTACTATAATCAGTATTTTCAACAGTGTACTTAGCAGCTTTAACACCACACCAGATTTCCATCATAGACTCAGATTTAATTCCAAAGTCTTGTGACATTTGAAGTTTATAGTCTGGCATTTTTCCGAAACCATATTGGAATGCTCCTGCTCCCAAAATCAAAGCTCTTGAGTGAAGAGTTTCTGTAGACGCTGTAAATCCTGCTTCACCAGACCAAAGTGCTGGAGTATAATCAGTACCATTATCTTTATATTGTCTCAAACCTGCAAATTGAATTTCAGTGTTGTTATTCATAAGAGCATAACCATCAGAATCTAAGATGCCTGAACCAGCAGCTCCAAGAGTAGAACCAAAGAAATTGTCAGCTTCTACAAATACAAAGTGTCCAATTTTACCAATTGTACTAGTAAATAGTCTATTACTATTTCCTCTAATATCAGTATCTTTCAACAAGTTTTGTGCACCACTAGATTTCAACATTTTAGTTTTAAGAGTAGAATCAACTACTACTAACCAAACTGGTTTGCCATCTGCAGTCATAAAAGGTTTAATTGGAGCTCTTCTAGCACCTACACTATAACCTGTACCTGTTTTCAAAATGTTTTCAATATCCATAAGGTAATCGAAATCCCAAGTTGCACTTCTAATGATGTGAGTCGCTGAATGTTGAGAAACATCGAAAATAGATTGGTCTTTAAACTTAATCCATTTGTTACCTAGTTTAGTTCTTGAATCGCTATGTTCAGTAATACTCAAATCACCAATGTTAACAGCGTCGAATTTATCACCATTATCAACAGTAAATCTAAATCTTTCAACAGTACATCTGTCTGAAAATTTCCGTTTTTGTTCACCTTTACCGAATGCAGTTTCTTTACCTTTTACAGGCCCTTCTACTAGTTCTCCGTCAAAGTCAAAAACAACATTTTGTCCTTCGCCTGCGGTTGGGTCATTCATTTGATAAACAATACTATCTGATGAACTACCAGTGTACGCTGCCCAGAATGATTTAGGTGCTGCTTGAATCAGCCCTTCACGCATCCATTTGGTTCTTTCTAATTGCGAGTTGTAATCAACAACGCCAGTACCTTCTGCCATGTTTTCCTTTCCTTATTTTTTAATTACTAATCAGGCGAACCCGATTAGAATAATTCTTTTTTATACGATTGCATTGTATCCTCTTTAACCGCATGCTTAGTAGGAGAGCCGTCGCCGCCTACTTTAGACAAATTAGGTTGTTGAGGAGCTTTTGCACCAGAGCCTACAACTTTAGGTGTTTCTAGGTAAGATTTTGCCTCTTCTAGGAAGTCTTCAAAGCTTACTTCACCTTTTTCTAGCTTAGCTGTGATTCTTTTAGGGAGATCGAAAGCTATAACGTCATCATTGATAACGAAACCTGGATTCCTATTAGTAAACTCATCTAAAACTAGTTGTCGTCTTTCCAACTCTGAGACAGTTCGTGTCTTTTCAGTAATCCTAGTCTCTAAAGACTTCTTAGATTCAACCTCTAAGGCATTTAATTTGTCTCTCCAAGCATCTGGGTCTCGGTATTTAAGGTCATCAAGTTCAGCTTGAACACTTGCGTCTACACTAAGTGTGGGTTTGGCCACTTCTTCCAACACTGAAAGCTTAGCTTTGGCCTCAGCTAACGCTTGCTGTGAGCGAGTGTAAGCTGCTTGTGTCTCCTTATATCGTTTCTCCCAATGTTCTTGGTTATTACTCAAGTTGTCGACATTAACTTGAGTGTCAGCACTTGCTGGAGTACTCATAGTTTTCCTTTCAATATAATTTTACTCCCAATAATAGCATAAATAAACTTAAAAATAGCTTATAAAACCTAATTAAACGTCATATCCTACTATGTCTATACCAAATGAGTTGCTCTTATTATATGAACTCTGGACGTATATATCTGTAATCGGACTATATTTACATCCCATAGCCATATAACGTATCATATCAGCATAGTGAGAGTACTCGTCATGCACTGGAGCATCTAAAAAGACCTTATATCTATCATCATACTTCTTTCTGTAGTTTTGTATCGACGATAATATCATATTACAGCTTGGGTCGATCTCCACTTCCCTGAGAAACTCTCTAGTTGCCTCTATACCATCCATTATTTTATGCTTCTTGACTAATACAGTGTCAAACCCAAGCTCTCTTAAAGCATCCCACCTAGTCTTTCCAGCTATAAGCTCCTTCACTTTAATATCATGAGGTACATAAGTCTGCCCATATGTAAACCCATATTTATTAGCTATAGCCGTGAGTATATCTCTATAATACTCTAGGCCATTCCCATTATCTCCAAACTCACCTATTATCTTAGGCTTGCCATCTGGGTGTATCTGAAATAACCCTATTGTAAATGTATCGTTCATACCTAGGTCGAAACTATGGTGTACCTTGAGGTTACTATCATATAGGTTCTCTTTTATAACTAACTTCTTATACTCTTTACCATAATAAGCACCCTCTATCGACTGCAGGAATGCCTCTTCTGGCGTCGACGGGTACTCCCTCTTCATATCCTCACCTAGCTCATCTTCCTTAGCCACATACCACCACTTCTGAGAGTTCTCGAGCTTTATACCTATCTCACTCTCTAGGGTACTAAAGTACTTCTGCTGAGATTCCCCAACAGTTTGCTCGTGGTATAAGTTACAATCTGGGTCGTCATACCACGGTAGGAATATCGCCTCAAAGTCAAGCGGTGAGAGTTTTATACCAGCTCTCTGCAATCTCTCAGCCCGCGTCCATATGTCATAAAATAACCCAGATGCTCCTTCAGCCGTACTCTCTATAGTTATCTTATTCTTAACCGATACCGCCTGAAACGCACCAGTCTTTAACTCCTTAGCTTTCTCAGGTGATTTCTTAACTATCTTAGCTAGCTCTGAAACGTGTAGTGACTGTAGAGTATCCCCTCTAAAGTTCCCTATCTTGAGTACTGACCCATTACTAAAAAACATACCGGTCGAGTTATTCTTCTGTATTGATAGGCTTATCATCGCGAGTATCTCCTTGGGAAACCTATCCCACATTAGCTCAGCCCTATCTACCAGCTTATCTGCCTCTTTCTGCCCATACGACTGTATACCAGCCTCATAACCAGGTGTGAATATACACTCATCTAGGTTATAGGCTAGGTATAGTGTTGAAATACCTTGCTGCCGTGACTTGAGAATTATCTTCTTGTTATGCCTAAACTTCTGCAATACCTTAGTTTGTGAGTGGTTTAGCTTTAATATCCTCTCCTTACCATCTTTATCTTTAATTGTATAGAGGTTATTTAATCTCCAAAACTTGCTACTAAGCTTAGTATCTATAAACTCCTGTATCTCTGCCGAGACCGCACCTAACTTACTCATCAGCAGTCACTCTCAACCTGTCTTAGCTGTAACTGTGCATAGTTAACTACCGCCGCATTTATATTCGTCAGGTTTATATTCTGTGGCTGCGGCTTCCCTACAACAGTCTCCCTTAGAGTTGCCAAGGCCGCGCTTATATCCTTTAAATCCCGAGGTGTCATCTCGTAGTTATCGGTAAGCGTATCTTGTACCTTATCCAATACCGACAATGCCGTGGTTCTTAGTATATCCTTAAATACCTCATCTTTATCTTCTTCTGTCGCTATAGCTGCTGGCGGTTGTGCATTACCAGCCTGCTCATCGATGATCACCGGTGGCTTCGGCCGCGACAGCTTCTCCCAGGTCTTAAACCCTTTTAAGTCGGCGGTTGTTACCTTATGTTTATCGCAAAGCTCAGTTAATGTGATTGGAGTATTCTCGTATTCTAGTTGTAGTGACTTTAGGAGTAATGGGTTCACCTTGAATTCCTTATAGTTTTAAACTACATTATATCATATGAATATTAAAGAAAGCTTAAACTAAATAACTACTCCCTAGAATGAGTTGTTGCTAGTTCGTTAAGTTTAGTTAAGTTATTAAGTTACCGAGCAGTACCTTATAATTCGTTATACTCGTTGATTTCGTTAATTTGATTTCGTGGCCATAGCTTTATTGGCTATTTGATTGAGTTGAGCTTAAAGGAGTTCAATTTTTTGCTGTATAGGCCTTATTGGCTATTTGATTGAGTTGAGCTTAAAGGAGTTCAATTTTTTGCTGTATAGGTGACTTCCGTTGTATGCGAAAATAGGCGAGGCCGGACTGTCGGCAGGCGGGGCCTAAACGTACAACCAGAGACTTGCAAGGAATAAAAATTATCCGGTAGTAACTTTCATCGACTAATAATCTACATCAACGGATAAGTCCCGTCCGTCGACTCTATCTATCACATAACAACTACTATCCACTAATAATTCACATCAACTAATAATCCACATCAACTAATAACTACTATCCACTAATAATCTACATCAACTAAAGAATATTGTCAAGAGATTGTTAATATTAGCTGATAAATTAATCCATTATAAGAATCTGGGATTAATTCGATCGCCTAAGCTACATCTAATAAATATTATGGTAGGCTTCAACAGTTTAAACAATTATAAGAAACTGGAATTAATTCGCCGGCCTAATGAAAATCTAGTTGAAGTTTTGGTAGACGTGCGCGCGCATTCTTTATATTATAATTTTATAATTCATATTATTCAATATATTTGATTTATCTTTTTTTTTGTTATTCAATTTATTCAATATTATATATATATTCAAACAAAATAATTTAAGCGAACATAAAATATTTTATTTATAAATATGAAAAAAGTTGAATAATTTGAATAATTGAATAAAAAAGGCCATTTTATTTTATTTTAATATTAACAATCAAATTAAAAAGAATATTAATCAATTATTAACAACTCCTATTAGTTCAAAGGCTTAAGTGAATAGCAATCAAAAGCACGCCCCTGCTAAATTAAATTAAAATAAGAAATACAAATTAATCCAATTCTTATATTTTATTTTAAAAATGCCTCGCTATAATTTCAATATAAATAAAACGAAAGCGAATAGAATATAAGCTAGAAGGTAGACAAAGACGAACAACTGAAAGCAAACAAAAAGAATTAATAAAAATTCTTAAGATTATTTTAAAGTTATTCGAGTATAATTTTAAAATAATTTTGAAGCATTTCAAAGTTATAAATCAACATTAAGGACACACAATGGCTACAAACAAAAGTCAACTACACAACGAAGTAGTTTCTAAAGTACAAGAGTTTTGCGAAAGCAACAAAATGAAAGCACAAACAACAACGGCTCTAATGGAATTGTTATCTAGTTTGCTTGCGCCCAAAAAAGGTGGTGCAACTTCACAAAATGCAAGTTATACAGACGCAAACGGCACTGTAATGCACTATTGTAGATTCCACCAACAATTTGAGCCGGAAAGCGATATGGTATTGTCTCAAGGCAAAAACAAAGGCTATTGTAAAGCATCAATAAGCATCTGGAATAAACGTAACTCAGCAATCAAAGCAAAAGAGGCTAGTATAGCACAATTTATAATAGCGAGCGATATTGAGGCCGCTAAAAGTGCTTCAATCGAGCTTCAAGATATGAAAGCGAATTTAAACGAGCCAAGCACTTACGATTACGATAGTGACTGGAATGCATTCCGAGCGTAAGCTTGGAGTGTACAATTATGAAAAAAGTTGAATAATTTGAATATATGGCTAAAGTATTAATTTTAGTTTTTGCTATTGCTTATATAATAGCACTCACTACATATAATGAATTGCCCGATAAACACGTTCAGGCATTTATAGTAGCAATTATTACAACAATAATATTAGGCGCGATAGTAGGCGCTTTAAGCCTATTCGATCGCTAATCAAGCAATATAATACAAGGACAAACAATGAACATTTCATTTAGTAACAGTGGCTCGATAGTTACAATCGAAGCTAACCAAGTTATAATAACTAGAATAATAGACAATCGCGCTTACACAATCGAGGCTTCAGTAGTCTCAGCTAGTGACGTAGTAAAGGCATACAACACATTTACTAGCCTCAAGGCTGATACGTTTATAGACTTTGCAAAGATACTACAAGCTAGCAAAACTCCACAAAACGAGGCAATATAATGGAAGCAATAGCTATAAGTGAGGCGAGTAGTAAGTTTAATAAAGCTCGCCTTGCTAATAAAGATAAATGGCTTATAGTTACCTTTTCGGATGATATAGCTACACTAACTTTCAAGTCTTATGGGACTTGGAGCCAAATTATACAATATTCTAAACACGGCAATATAGTATGGAAAGATAGTGGATTACACGGCTTAAATGTTAGTAGTTTTAAAGCTGAAATAGATAGAATAGTCTCGTCTGTGTTTAGACACACTCACCTTATAAACTTTACTTACGCGCGCGTACAATAATATATACGCGTGCGCGCGCACGTAAGGAAATTCCCATTATTCAATTTATTCAAGCAATTCACGTAATTCACAACATTCATTACATTCAAGCAATTCACAACATTCGCATTATTTTAGCTATTCATAGAATTCAAAATTAATATAAAATTTTAATCTATATTTAATTTATAATATTATAAAATTCTAATCTACAACAATTGAAAGGATGAGAATGGAGCAAACACAACTACATAAGTTTAGTGAGGTATTATATAGCACCAAGGTATATAATTATGCTGAGTGTATAGTAGACTTGGCACCAATTATAGTTAGTCAAGTTGCGTCAACTAACCAAAGGATAGTAGCTAAGCTATTAGGTATGACAGAACCAAAGCTGAGTGGGCTACTTCCGGTGCTAATGGTCCTTGCTGATAGACAAGACGCTACTGACTTAGAGGTGCATACATCATCAGGTATTTATATCATAGTTAGGGACTAAAATTATGGTAAAAGAAATGTTAAAAATTTATTTAGGCAAAAATAATGGTTGACTATACTACAATATTTCATACTGTACCGTTAGGCGGTAAAGAAATGGTAAGGACACAAGAGGGTACAAAGACTGGCTATACATTCCCTAAGGAAGGGTGGACGCAGTTTATGACTACTCGTAACACGGCTAACACTCCACTACTCGCGGCGATCGCAGGCAAAGACTTTATAGGGCTTGACTTCGACACAGATGAGAGCTTTAATATGGCACTTAAGGTAGATAGCGACTGTAAGTACGTAGCTAAAAGCGACTACAAGGGTGGTCATATGCTATATAGGTATAGTGAGGTAAACTTCGCGAAGAGCAAGATACCTAAGTTACTAGATATACAGATGGAAAGTACTTTGATTTTCTTGGCTACTCCAGCAAACAAGACAAAGATGTTGCTTACTGAGCCACTTCACGCACTGGACGACCTAACTGTAATGCCACTAGCTATGCAATTACTAGTTGAGAATATGCTATTAAAGCACTTGAACGAGAATATTGCCTTTAGTAGTAATAACAATAGTAAAACACTAAACATATTTGAGGACTCAACACTAGGCTATTTACTGAAAGATATACGACCTGATAGCAGTTATGCCCGTGAAATATTTAAGATAATAACTCCGAAAAAGTGGAGGCCAGATAAGCTACACCCTAATGACATACCAGATGGTGAGGGTACCGACTACCTGCAGGCAATAAGAACTAGGCTAGCACTTGACCCTTCGATTAACGAGACTGTATTTAGAAATACAATGCGGTGGATAAATAGCCTATGGGATAATCCTATGCCAGCAAGTAGAATAGAGTCTGATTGCGATTACCAGATAAGCCGAGCAACTATAGATGGACAAAGGGCATGGGTGTATGATGAGAACTGGGATAAGCAAGGCCTCATAATAAAAGACAAGTTCAATAGCGCACTAGAGTTCTTCTATGACACTAAACGAGCACAGTTTATAGAGTTTAATAGAACAACTAAAGAGGCGATAGTACACGCATCTACAACAAATGCTAAGCATTCATACCTTAGTAAGAAAAAGAGCGTGATTAGTCTAAATGATATGTTAGCTAAGGCAAATGAGGTTGAGATTATAAATAGTCCAATAGATAGTAGTTTTTATACTCCAGCTTCTAATCCTTATCCAGCTAAGTTTAACTTGTTTGTGCCAGCACAAGGTACGCAAATACTTAGAGACCCAACACTAGTTAGTTCACCTAGATATCCTGAGAAAACTATAGAGTTCTTAAAGAACTTAATACCGAACGAGACTAGGTTTGAGTGGATGCTTAGGTTTATTAGACACAAACACCTGACTTATGACTATAGTCCTATCTACCTAGTATTTGCTGGTGTGGGTGGAGCTGGTAAAGGTGTATTTGTCGATGTTATCCTGACCTACTTCGCTGGACTGGATAGAATACAGGATGGTGACTTAGAGAAGCTTCAGAACAACTTCAATGCTTGGAAGATAACTACAGACTATTGTCATATAGATGAGGCTGGTGAGGGCGCGACCAAGCGTGAGGCACAATTGGTAGTTGCGGAGCTTAAGAAACTAACTGGTAGTGCATATACTAGCGTGCAATATAAAGGTAAGGATGTGACTGGAGATGATACTAAAAGACAGTATATAACTCCGATACTTAACACTAACTTAGGTATGAAGGTAATAACAGATGTGCCTAAGAATGATAGACGGTTTGTGTATATAAAATGCCCTAATAAAATGACGGTTATATCTAACGGTAAGGATAGTGAGTACGTGCAAGCAATGAGGGAAGAGATGCCACACTTTGCACACTACTTAGCAACACAAGTAAAGCCAATAGACATAAGAGAGTATACTGACAATCGATCGCAGAAAGATGCAGACTACTTAGAGTTTATTCAGGATACTGTAGAACCTATAAACCTGCTATTAGAAGCGATCGAGGATGAGGATTTGCAGAAGTTCGTCAATTTGCTAGCTGAGCAATTTTATATTCCACTTAAAGATATAGATAGCTTATTTAGTTCGGAGATACAAACTAGTACTGAAGCAAGAGTAGTGTTTTATAATACACCTAACACGGCTATAGTAGGTATAATGTCGATAATGGACTTAGCAACTAATAGTGGTAAGATAGATGCTATACAGCTTAAGAAACAAGCTAATAGGTTTAAAAAGTATTCTACTATTAGTCAAGACGGCTTAATCTATAAGTATATCTACCTAGGGTTTAAAGGATACTATAAGCCATTTAAATCGCCGGGAGCAATTGAAGGCGCTGAAAAGCTAGACATCTAGATTAGCTTAAATTAATTTAGGAAATTAATATTATTTCTTAAATTTAATTTAATAATATTTCGATATAATTTCATAAATCAAATTAAAAGGACACACAATGACATTTGAGCAACACTTAGCGAGTCTTAAAGACTACACACTCGACGAGATACTAGCTATGATACGCAAAAGCGGAGGTAGAGTATGCACAACAAAGTAGACTATATAATCGCTGGATTAGCACTAGCTATATTTATACTTATAGGTATAATAGGTGGGTTAGTAAATGAGAACACTACTTTGTCATTACAAAATCAGTCACTTATAGAAGAAGTCTCTGACTATAAAGAGCTAGTAGATGTGATGGAAAGCAATAGGAGTAAATAATGGGACAACACTCAGATGATTTAATGTATCAAGAGATTATTACAGCAAGTATAAAAGCTGAAGATTATAGTTTTGAAAGATATGTATTTACAACGCCACAACATATAGTTTATTGGCAAACAGCTGGTACAAATGGTTGCAATGGAGAGTTAATTAAAATAAGTGATATGACAACTAGTCATTTGATTAATTCACTAAAGAAATGCAAAAGAGACCGTTGGAGAGTAAATGCCATTCCATATCTAGAAGAAGAACTTAGAAAAAGGATAAATAATGAGTTTTAAAGTAGGTGATTGGGTACAGCACAAATACTTAAATACAATTTTTCAAGTAAAAGATATATTTAAAGATGGGTATCTTGATTGTATAACATCTTTAAAGCTAGAGCCTAGAATAAAATGGGATTCGTGTCTTTTTCAAGGAAAATACAATAGTGATGACTGTGTGTTATGGCAACCAAAAGAAGGCGAATGGTGTTGGTTTTGGAATAAAGACTCAGAAATGCCTCCTGTACTTAGAAGATTTAAGCAAACTCAAAAAGACGGTGCACATATTACAAAAGACGATTGTTATTTTTATGATTATTGCGAGACATTTATTGGTGAACTTCCATCGTTTCTAAAGGATAAATAATGAGCTATAAAATATCAAAAGAACTGTTTGAAGCGGTTATGAATGTTAAATTAACAACAGATTTATCAATCGCCCCATATTATAATGAAGTTAATGGATGCGAAGAAGAGGATTTAATTCTTATAAACTATAATTTTATATGGATTCCATTGGACACATTCTTCTTTAAATGTAAAGAATGGGCATTTGAAAAATCGTACGGTAAACACACAACAATGAACACTATGTATGATTTAAGAACAAGAACAAGAAATAGAGTTGATTGGTCCTGTGATATAGTTGAGGATTGTGGTGATGGGAAAACAATAAAAACAATTTATGCAAATTCTGAACAGCAGTCTGTCTTTAATGCTTGTCAGTGGATTTTAGATAATAAGGATAAACAATGAAAGAAATCACTATTGATGGTGTTAGATACAATTTAATACCTATAATGGAAGAGGAATTT
>ERZ1645192.3753-NODE-3753-length-12232-cov-11.065369_pt1 | contig 12232 bp, 14 predicted proteins | sample MGYA00575354_ERZ1645192 | MGnify/ENA primary metagenome ERZ1645192 (study PRJEB40844, sample SAMN11349763) | freshwater sediment metagenome | isolation source: river sediment | host: Sediment | place: India: Faizupur Khadar , New Delhi | collected 2017-02-21 ... | reverse complement strand
TCAAGCTCCTGTCGACCGCCGACACGGGCTATTTCTACGTGACGAAGAAGAACGCTCGCACCAAGACCGAGAAGTTCACCTTCAAGAAGTACGACCCGGTCGCCAAGAAGCACGTCGAGTTCAAGGAAACCAAGATCAAGTGATCTTGTCCTGACCGCGTTGCGCGACGAAGCCGCCCGACTGGGCGGCTTTTTTGTTGCGCTGATCGCCGTTCCGGACGCAAAGGACGCAGCCGTGGGCGCAACAAAAAAGCCGGCCAAGCGGCTGGCGGCAAAACGATTCTTGGAAAAAAGAAAAGGTGGCCGGCGGCAAAGGGCGTTTCGAGGAGGCCACTCCTACCCTTTGCGCGCCGGCCAACCCCACGGACCCAGGAGATGCGGCGGACCTGAGCACTCCGTAGGGTATTCTGGCGGACTGTCGTCCGACCGCTCGAACATTACCGGAACCCGCATGAAAAGCAACGCGTTAAATGCGAAGCCACAGTCGTAATTTTATTAAAGTTATTTTTTTAGGTTTCCGCAGTGGAGGCCGTCAGGCCGCCTCGGCGGTAACCTGGTTGCGGCCGTTGTTTTTCGAACGGTAAAGCGCCCTGTCGGCGCGCTTGAACATGGCGTCGTGCGAAATGTCGGCGCCGCGGTCCGACAGCCCGATCGACACGGTGACCGGAATCTCGCGCGCGCCGGCGTCGATCGCGAACGGCGCCCGCTCCACCGCGTTGCGCACGCGCTCCGCCACCCTGGCGGCGATCTCGATCGGCGTGTCGGGCATGACGACGACGAATTCCTCGCCGCCGAGCCGGCAGACCAGATCGGACATGCGCAGCACGCGGCGCACGCGCGTGGCGAATTCCTTCAGCACCTCGTCGCCCGCCTCGTGGCCGTAGGTGTCGTTGACCTTCTTGAAATGGTCGATGTCGAGAACCATCAGCGACAGCGGCCGCCCCCGATGCGCCGCGATGTCGAGCATCGCGTTCATGTGGCTTTCGAAATAGCGCCGGTTGTTGAGGCCGGTGAGCGCGTCCACCACCGCCGCCTCGATCGACGCCTGAAAATTGCTGCGCAGCGCGTCGGCATAGCGCTTGCGGCGCAATTGCGTGCGCACGCGCGCCAGCAATTCGTTGCGGTCGATCGGCCGTACGAGATAATCGTTCACGCCGAGGTCGAGGCCGCGCAGCACGCGCTGCCGATCCTCGAGATCGGCGACGATGAGCAACGGAATGTGCCGCGTGCGCTCAAGCGAGCGGAACTGGCTGCACAGGCGCAGGCCGTCGTAATTGCTGAGGGCGAGGCTGATCACGATCAGGTCGAACGGATCCTCCGCGCCCCGGAACAACGCCTCTTTCGGATCGCCCTCGATGTGCAGCGTATGCACGCCGCGCAGCGCCGACAGGATGCGATCGGACGAGGACGCGCGATCGTCGATGAGCAGGACGCGGCCGTTGTCGCCTTTCTCGGCGGCGGCGAGCGCCGTCTTGTCGGCCATGCCGAGGTCGTAGGAGGTCTGCGCGCGGGCGCGCAGCTCGTCGATCGCCAGCTTGAGCCGCGTCAGCGAGCGCACGCGCGCCAGCAGGGCGATTTCATCGACCGGCTTGGTCAGGAAATCATCCGCGCCCGCTTCCAGGCCGCGCAGGCGGTCGGCGGGCTGATCCAGCGCCGTCACCATGACGACGGGCAGATGCGCGGTGTTGGGATCGGCCTTCAGGCGCCGGCAGACTTCGAAGCCGTCCATGCCCGGCATCATCACGTCGAGCAGCACGATGTCGCAATTGCCCTGCGCGCAGATGGCCAGCGCCTCGGGTCCGTTTGTCGCCGTCAGCACGTCGAAATATTCGGCGGTGAGGCGCGCCTCCAGCAGCTTGATGTTCGGCAGAACGTCGTCGACGACAAGGACGCGGGCGGTCATGCGAAAAGCCTCACTTGTCCGCGAGATAATTGCGCACGGTCTCAAGGAATTTGGCGACCGAGATCGGCTTGGACAGATAGGCCTCGCAGCCGCCCTGGCGAATCTTCTCCTCGTCGCCCTTCATCGCGAAGGCGGTGATGGCGATGACGGGAATGTGCCGCAAATCCGGGTCGTCCTTGATCCATTGCGTCACCTCCAGCCCGGAGACTTCCGGCAGCTGGATGTCCATCAGGATCAGGTCGGGGCGGTGCTTGCGCGCCAGTTCGACGCCCTCAACGCCGGCGCGCGCCTGCAACGTCTGGTAGCCATGCGCCTCCAACAGATCGTTGAAGAGCTTCATGTTGAGTTCGTTGTCTTCTACGATCAGAACAGTCTTTGTCATCGTTCTTCCCGCTCGCCGAGGCACGTGGCGAGCTCACGCGCAACCGTTCGACATGACATTGCCGAATTTGATGATTTCACTCTAACCAAGAGAAATTGACGAAATGAGAATCGGTTGGCCGCCCTCCCGCGACATTTCATCCCGCCAGACGGAGGGCGCGCGGCGCGAAGCCGCTGAGGCGCTGGCGGTCAACGCGCTGGGCTGGCTGGCGCAGGACGGCGAGCGGCTCGAACGCTTTCTGTCGCTGTCCGGCCTGACTCCTGAGACGGTGCGCCAAGCCGCCGCCGAACCTGGTTTTTTCGGCGCGGTCCTGGCCCATCTGATGAACGACGAGAGCCTGCTGCTGGCCTTCGCCGCCAATGAAAGCCTCAGCCCCGAACAGGTGGCCCGCGCCGCGGCGCTGCTCGACCCGCATCGGGAGCCATGACCGCGCCGCCCGATTCCGCTGCGCCCTTCTGCCGGGATTGCCTGACCCCGGCTCCGCCCGGCCGCAGCCGCTGCCCGGCCTGCGGCTCGCCGCGCCTGCTCGCCCATCCCGAGCGCGACAGCCTCAGCCTCGCCCATATCGACTGCGACGCCTTCTACGCGGCGGTGGAAAAGCGCGACAACCCGGCCCTGCGCGACAAGCCGCTGATCATCGGCGGCGGCAAGCGCGGCGTCGTCTCGACCGCCTGCTACATCGCCCGCACTTTCGGCGTGCGCTCCGCAATGCCGATGTTCAAGGCGCTGGCCGCCTGCCCGGATGCGGTCGTCATGCGCCCCGACATGGCCAAATACGCCCGCGTCGGTCGCGAGGTCCGCGCCATGATGCTGGAGCTGACGCCGCTGGTGGAGCCGCTGTCGATCGACGAGGCCTTTCTCGACCTGTCGGGCACGCAGGCGCTGCACCGCGCCAGCCCCGCCCTGACGCTCGCCCGCTTCGCCAAACGCGTCGAGGATGAGATCGGCATCAGCGTCTCGGTCGGCCTGTCCTATTGCAAGTTTCTGGCGAAACTCGCCTCCGATCTCGACAAGCCGCGCGGCTTCGCCATCATCGGCCGGGCCGAAGCGGTGGAATTTCTCGGCCCCCTGCCCGTCGGCCGCATCTGGGGCGTCGGCGCGGTGGCGCAGGAGCGTCTCGCCCGCGACGGCTACCGCCTGATTTCCGACTTGCAGGCTGCCGAGGAGACCGACCTCCTGCGCCGCTATGGCGCGGAGGGCGGGCGATTGTGGCGGCTGGCCCGCGGCGTCGATTCCCGCCGAGTCACGCCCGAGCATGAAACCAAGAGCATTTCGGCCGAGACGACCTTTGCCGCGGACCTGTGGCAAGCCGAGGATTTGCTGCCCGTCCTGCTCGAATTGTCTGAGAAAGTGGCGTTTCGACTGAAAAAGGAAGGCTTTTCCGCCCGCAACGTCACGCTGAAGCTGAAAACCGCCGATTTCCGCCTGCGCACGCGCACGCGCTCCGGCTTCGGCGCGACGCAATTGTCGGAGCGGATCTTTGAAATGTCCCGCGCCTTGCTGCTGCCGGAACTCGACGGCGCGCGCTTCCGCCTGATCGGCGTCGGCGCCGGCGACCTCGCGCCCGCCGACGAAGCCGATCACGCCGACCTGCTGCAAGGCAATCTCGAACGCGACAAGGCGAAGGAACACGCCATCGACGCCCTGCGCGCCAAATTCGGCAAGGCTGCCGTGGTGCGCGGCCTGACCTTCAAGGGCCGCAAGGACTGACGCAGGGACGCACTTTGCCGAAACGCCGTCCGCGCGTTATATTGACCAGATATTTTGACCGGTCAGGCCATCCCCATGCGCGCGATCCAATCGTCGGAAGCCAAAGCTCATTTCACCCGGCTGCTCACCGAAGTTGAAAACGGCGAGACGGTCGTCATCACCCGCCACGGACGCCCGATTGCGCGGGTGACGCCGGAAACGCGCGAGCGCGCCGCCGACCTCAAACAGCTGAAGGCGGCCATCGCCGCTTTCCGCAAGACCATGCCGCCGATCAGCGTCGTAGACATTGCCGCCGCCCGTCGCGAAGGACAGAAATGAGCTTCGTCGTTGACGCGTCTGTTGCGGCGAGCTGGCTGCTGCCCGATGAAAGCGATGGCCGCGCGCAGGCCGCTTTCGATCGGCTCGACGCCGGCCCAGCCTTCGCTCCGAGCCTGTGGTGGTTTGAAATCCGCAATATTTTCATCGTCAGCGAACGTCGCGGACGGCTAACGGCGGTCCAGACGCAACAGGCGTTGCAACTCCTGTCGCAATTGCCGATCGCGCTGGATCACGACGCCGACGACGGCCTGCTGCTGGCGCTGGCGCGCGAGCGCCGCCTGACCGTCTATGACGCGGCCTATCTGGAATTGGCGCTGCGCCGCCGCGCGCCGATGGCGACGCTCGATGACGCATTGGCCCGCGCCGCGCTGGCGGCGGGCGTCGCGCTGGTCGGCCCCTGACGCCCTATTTCTTGCACCCAACGGTCGGGCGCACTTCAAGGCTGGTCATTTCGCCGGCGAGGACGAAATCGCCGTAATCGAGCCGCAGCGCGCGGGCGACGCCGTTTTCGTAGAGGTCGAAGGACAGGACGTAGTTCGGCGGCGCGTCCTTCTTGCCCGCTTCGAAATAGCTGATCGCCACCGGATAGCGCTTCATGCCCTTGAGGGCGGGAATCTGCGCCGCCTTTTCCTCGGCCTCGCGCTGCGCCGGCGCGCCGATCACCGCCAGCGTGTCGTAGACCCGCTCGCCGCTGTCAGACCCGTCATAGACCTTGGTTTCGAACATGCGCTCGCCCGCCCGCGCCGCGACGATCACGCGACGCAAATGCTCGGTCGGAAACAGCACGCCCTGCGCCAGATCGAGCTTGGCGCGGCGCGGCCGCTTCAGCTCGACCGACAGCGCCCCGTCGCGCGACAGGCCGGCGGAGCCGTCCGTTTCGTCGGAATCGCCGCGGCTGCCGCGGGTTTGCATCTTGAAGCGGAACTTGCGGCCCTCGCCGTCTTCATAGGTCGTCGAACGCATGTCGGAGACGCGCGCCTCGCCCTCGGCCGGCTGGATCTCGGTATATTGCCGGAATTCCTGCGTGTAGCCGTCGCAGGCCGAGCCGGAAAAGTCGAAGGCGATGCGGCCGGCGGCCGCGGTCGGCGCCTTCGAGCCCTGAGCCTTGAGCAGGCTCAGGTCATAGGTGGCGCGATGCGCGGCGAGCGGCGGCGCGCTCTTCTGCGCCAGAGCCGGCGCGGCCAAAACCGCGCCGATGAGGGCGAGAACAGCGGCGGACGAACGAAAAACAGGCATTGCGCAAACTCCAGACGGGGATTCGGCGCCGCCCCGCATCGTCAAAAGCTAGTGTCGCCCCCGCCCATCCGCAATGGCGCTTGCCAGCGGCCGCGCGTTGGGCAAACCTTGCTGCGCCGCACACCGAGAGGACTTCCGCATGGGCATCGAGAAGAGACTGCATGATTTGGGCATTGTTTTGCCCTCTCCCGCCGCGCCCGTCGCCAATTACGTTCCCTTCGTGCGCGCCGGTTCGCTTTTGGTGATTTCCGGACAATTGCCTTTCGGCCCGGACGGCAAATTCGCGCCCGGCCATATCGGCAAGGTCGGCGCGACCGTCTTCAACGAAGGCGGCCAGGAAGCCGCCCGCGTCTGCGCCATCAACATTCTGGCGCAGGCCAAGGCCGCCCTCGGCAGCCTCGAAAAAATTCGCCAATGCGTTCGCCTCGCCGGCTACGTCAATTGCACGCCCGGCTTCACGGCGCTGGCGCCGATCATGAACGGCGCGTCCGACCTGATGGTTCAGGCGCTCGGCGAGCGCGGCAAGCATGCGCGCCTGACCGTCGGCGTGGCGGAACTGCCCCTGGACGCCGCAATTGAAGTCGAAGCGATGTTTGAAGTCGAATGAGCGCCCTCGCCCCGCACTGGCTCACCGCCCGGCCGATCGCCCATCGCGGGCTGCATAACCGGCTGATCGGAATCATCGAAAATTCCATGGCCGCGGCGCGTGCCGCCATCGCCCTCGACTACGCCATCGAATGCGACGTGCAATTGTCGCTCGATGGCGAGGCCATGGTCTTCCACGACGACCGCCTCGAACGGCTGACGCGCGCGCAGGGCCGCCTCGACGCGCGCGCCGCCGACGACCTGAGCCGGCTGCCCTATCTGCTGGGCGAGGGCGCGATGCCGACGCTGCCGGCCTTTCTGGACGAGATCGCCGGGCGCACGCCGCTGGTCATCGAGATCAAGAGCCATTTCGACGGCGACATGCGGCTTGCCGAGCGCACGGCGGCGCTGGCGCAGGAATATCAGGGCCCGGTCGCGTTGAAGAGTTTCGACCCGGCGGTGATCGCGCATCTGCGCGACCAGCGCTGCGGCCTGCCGCTCGGCGTCGTCGCCGAGGCGCATTACGATCCCGGCGAATGGTCCTTCCTCGGCGCCGACGTCTGCCGCGACCTTGCGGCGCTGAGCCATTTCAGCGAGACGCGGCCCGATTTCCTGTCCTATTGCGTCGACGACCTGCCCCACGCCGCCGCCACGCTCTGCCGCGTCGGCCTGAAAATGCCGGTCATGACCTGGACGGTGCGCACGCCGGAACAGCGCCGCGTCGCCGCCCGCTACGCCGACCAGATGGTCTTCGAGGGCTTCGAGCCTTGAGCGGGCTGACGCTGCGCATCGCCACGAGCCTCGCCGACATCGACGCCGCGCGCTGGGACGCCTGCGCCAATCCCGACAATCCGGACGGCCGCTTGGCCGCGCCGGTTGAATCAAACTCTCAGCTCGCCGACGCCGTTGAATCAGTTTCTGAACCGCTTGAATCAGCCGCGCAGAAAGCTGAATCATTTTGTGAAGACGATGAATCAACCTCTCAAAGAGAGCGCTTCAACCCATTCACAACGCACGCTTTTTTACATGCGCTCGAAGCATCCGGCTCGACCGGCGCGCGCACCGGCTGGTCGCCCGCCCATGTGCTCGTCGAGGACGCGCAAGGCCGCCTCGTCGCCGCAGCGCCCTCCTATGTGAAGAGCCATTCGCTCGGCGAATATGTCTTCGACCACGCCTGGGCCGAGGCCTATGAGCGCGCCGGCGGCAGCTATTATCCCAAGATCCAGGTTGCCGTTCCCTTTACGCCGGCGAGCGGCCGCCGCCTGCTCGTCGCCCGCGATGCGCCGCCGCAGGCGCGCGACATGCTGATCGGCGGCCTACGCGCTTTGGCGCAAAAGATCGACGCATCGTCGGTTCACGTCACCTTCCCCACGCGCACCGAATGGGCGGCGCTGGGCGAGGCCGGCTTCCTGCAACGCACCGGCGAGCAGTTCCATTTCCTCAATCGCGGCTATCGCGACTTCGACGACTTTCTCGCCGCCCTCGCCTCGCGCAAGCGCAAGGCCATCCGCCGCGAGCGCAAGGACGCGCTCAGCGCCGGAATCGAGGTCGAGCAGCTGACGGGCGGCGCCATCACCGAGGCGCATTGGGACGCCTTCTTCGCCTTCTACATCGACACCGGCTCGCGCAAATGGGGCCGGCCCTATCTGACGCGCGACTTCTTCTCGCGCGTCGGCGCGACCATGGCCGACCGCATCCTGCTGGTCATGGCGCGGCGCGGCAGCCGCTATATCGCCGGCGCCATCAACTTCATCGGCGACGACGCCCTCTATGGCCGCAATTGGGGAGCGATCGAGCATCACCCCTTCCTGCATTTCGAGCTGTGCTATTATCAAGCGATCGACTTTGCCATCGCGCGCGGCCTTGCCCGCGTCGAGGCCGGCGCGCAGGGCGAGCACAAGCTGGCGCGCGGCTACGAACCGGTGGAAACCTATTCGGCGCATGATTTCGCCGATCCGCGGCTTGAGCGCGCCATTGCCGATTACCTCGAGCGCGAACGCCTGCATGTGGCCGAAAACATCGCCGCGCTCGGCGACTACACGCCGTTCAGGAAGGGCTGAGCCATTGGAGCGGCTGGCCGAACCCGTTATCGTGCGCGCCAGTCAAAAATGAATCAGGGAAGAACCATGACCGTCGCCTATGACCCCAACAACATCTTCGCCAAGATCCTGCGCGGCGAAATGCCTTGCCACAAGGTCTACGAGGACGAGGTGGCGCTGGCCTTCATGGACATCATGCCGCGCGCCGACGGCCATGTTCTCGTCATTCCCAAGGCCCCGGCGCGCAACCTCATCGACATCCAGCCCGACGACCTGAGCGCGCTGATGCTGCGCGTGCAGAAAGTGGCGCAGGGCGTCAAGACGGCGATGGACGCCGAGGGCATCACCCTGCAGCAGTTCAACGAGAGCGCCGGCGGACAGGTCGTCTTCCACCTGCATTTCCACATCCTGCCGCGCTGGACCGGCGTCGCGCTGCGCCCGCACACCGGCCAGATGGCCGATGCCGACATGCTGAAGGGCCTGCAACAGAAGATCGCCGCGGCGCTCGCCTGATCGCTCGCCGATGCTCACGACCGTGCTGAAGGGGCTGGGCCTTGTCCTCGCCGCGCTCGTCCTGTTCGCCTTCGGCGTCTGGGGCGTCGGCGCGCTGTGGTATCAAGGGCCGGCGAGCGAGGCGGCGCGTTTTGCGCTCGCGCTCGCCTGGGCCGCGCTGGCGCTCGCCGGCGCGCTCGGGGCCGTGTGGCGGCGCCTGCGGCCGGCTTGCTTCGGGTTCGCCGCCGCGGCCGTCGCCCTGCTCGGCTGGTGGACGACGATCACGCCGAGCAATCACCGCGACTGGCTGCCGGAATTGTCACGCGGCGTCACCGCGAGTTTCGAGGGCGATACGGTCCTCGTCCACAACATCCGCGATTTCGTCTGGCGCAGCGAGACGGATTACACGCCGAACTGGGTCGACCGCCGCTACAATCTCGACGACCTGAGCGGCGTCGACATGTTCATGACCTATTGGGCCGGCCCGTCGATCGCCCACATGATCGTCAGCTTCGGCTTCAAGGATGGCCGGCAGCTCGCCTTCTCGGTCGAGATCCGCCGTCCGAAGGGCGTCGAATATTCGCCCGTCGCCGGCTTCTTCAAGCGCTACGAGCAGATCTTCATCGCCGCCGACGAGCGCGACGTCATCGGCCTGCGCCATGTCCGGCCGGAGGAATCGCAGCTCTACCGCATCCGCGTCGACCCGAAGCGGGCGCGCGGCCTGCTGGTCGAATATCTCAAGCGCGCCAACGAGATGGCGGCGCATCCGCGCTTCTACCACACGGTGCTGTCGAACTGCACGACGGAGGTGTTTTCGATGGTGCGCGCCGCCGGCTTCGACCCGCCGTGGGATTACCGGATCCTCGCCAACGGCTATCTGCCGCAATTGGCCTGGTCCGAACGCCTGCTCGACGAGCGCCACAGCGTCGAGGAACTGGGCAAGCTCGGGCGGGTCGACGACCGCTTTCCGCCCCTGCCCATCGACAGCGTCGCCTTTTCGGCGCGCATCCGCGACGGCGTGCCGACGCCCGCCCCTATGCGATGAAATAATAGGCGGCGCCGATCAGCGCCGTCTCGCCGACAATCACGGCGGTCATGACCGAGCGCCGAAACGCCAGAAAGGCGAGCCCGCCCGCAGCCAGCGCGCCGAAGCGCGCCGCCAGCGGCACCAGCGCCAGCGCGCCCGAGGGCGACAGCAGGAGCTTGGCGACGACGCCGGCCAGCAGGCAGGTCGCCACCGAGCGCACCCAGACGAAAATCTGCGAATTCTCGTCGATGCCATGGGCGATGAAGCCGGAGACGAAGCGCCAGACCTCGCTCGGCAGGAAGCCGAACAGGATCAGGAACAGGTAAGGCGCCTGCGCCGCATCGAGAATGGCGCTCACGCCCGCGCCTCCCGCCCGGCCTTGAGCTTCCGGCCGATGAGATAGGCCGCCGTGCCGCCGCCGACGCCGATGAGCAGCAGGTCGAAGCCGCGCGGGGCGAATTGTTCGGCCACCGGCGCCAGCGCCAGTCCGAAGGCGATGGCCAGCCAGTCCATCGCCTCGCGCGCGTTGCGCGTCAGCGCGGTGATGAAATAGATCGGCGACAGGAACAGCAGCCCCGCCCCCAGCGGCTTGGGCAGATCGCCCATCAGCACATAGCCGAGCCCGGTCAGGGCCGCGGTCACCAATATGCAGACATGGGCGAAGCCGAAATAGAACGCCATGCGGGCGTCGCGCGGCACGTCATGCACGCGCCGCATCGATTCCGTCCACACCGTCACGGCGACGAAATGCGAGGCGAGGATCAGCGTCATGAGATTGGTGCGGCGGCCGCGCAACAGGGGCAACAGCGACAGGCACATCGGCAGCAGCCGCATCGAGGAGACGCAGATGGAAAAGGCGATGGCCGCCGGCGCGACGCCAGCCGCGACCGAGCCGAAGAACAAAACCTGCGCCGGCCCCGCCCAGATCAGCAGCGTCGAGGCCACCGCCGCCCAAAACGGAAAGCCCGCCTCGCGCGCCAGGCCGCCGACGCCCGTCAGCGCGAAGGCGACCAGCCAGGCCGGGCCGATGATCGCCTGACGCGCGCCCTCGACCGTCCATTCGAAACGGGTGAGGCCGCCCATTTGCAGGGGCGGTTCGGGCGTGGGGGCGGCAGATTCGACGGCAACTGTCATGTCAGCGCCAAAGTCACGATCGCAGGCGTGTTTGGCAAGGGGGACGAACGATCCGTCCGGACGTCGCCGCCTTAAAAAAACAATGCCCGGGCGACGCCCGGACATTGCTGTGTTTTCAGCTTCAGTGCTTCAGCGGCACTTTCGGCACGATGCCGCCGCCCTTGCCCTTGCCGGGCTCCTCGCTCTTGGGCGCGGGCTTCGGCGCGTCAGCCTTTGGCTTTGCGCTGCGCGCCCGGCGCGCCTCGGGCTCGGCCTTGACGCGGCGCTTGGCCGATTCGACCAGCTCCCTGTCGGGACGCGGCAGCGCCGGACCTTCGGGGAAGACGAAGCCAAGCTTCTTGCCGCCGATCTCGTCGGCGGTGACGACGACGCGCACCGTGCCGCCGTTCTTCAAGCGGCCGAACAGCACTTCGTCGGCCAGCGGCGTCTTGATCGTCTGCTGGATGATGCGCGCCATCGGCCGCGCCCCCATCGCCTCGTCATAGCCGTGCTCGACCAGCCATTTGCGCGCCTCGTCGGTGAGTTCGATCGTGACGTTGCGGTCGGCGAGCTGCGCCTCGAGCTGCATGATGAACTTGTCGACGACGCGGGCGATGACCTCGCCCGGCAGATGGCCGAACGACACGATCGCGTCGAGGCGGTTGCGGAACTCAGGCGCGAACATGCGGTTGATCGCCTCCTGGTCGTCGCCTTCGCGCTTCGACCGGGTGAAGCCGAAGGCCGACTTGGCCAGATCGGCCGCGCCGGCATTGGTCGTCATGATCAGGATGACGTTGCGGAAGTCGATCTGCTTGCCGTTGTGGTCGGTCAGCTTGCCGTGGTCCATCACCTGCAACAGGATGTTGTAGAGATCCGGATGCGCCTTCTCGATCTCGTCGAGCAGCAGCACGCAATGCGGATGTTGGTCGACGGCGTCGGTGAGCAGGCCGCCCTGATCGAAGCCGACATAGCCGGGCGGCGCACCGATGAGGCGGCTGACCGTGTGGCGCTCCATATATTCCGACATGTCGAAGCGGATCAGCTCGACGCCGAGCGCCACCGACAATTGCTTGGCGACCTCGGTCTTGCCGACGCCGGTCGGGCCGGAGAACAGGTAATTGCCGATCGGCTTCTCGGCGTCGCGCAGGCCGGCGCGGGCGAGCTTGATCGCCGAGGCCAGCGCCTCGATCGCCTTGTCCTGCCCATAGACGACGCGCTTCAGCGACGAGTCGAGATGCTGCAGCACCTCGGCGTCGTCCTTCGACACGGTCTTGGGCGGAATGCGCGCCATCGTCGCGATGGTCGCCTCGATCTCCTTGACGCCAATGGTCTTCTTGCGCTTGGTCTCGGGCACGAGCATCTGGCTCGCGCCCGTCTCGTCGATCACGTCGATCGCCTTGTCGGGCAGCTTGCGGTCGTGGATGTAGC
>ERZ1645192.3752-NODE-3752-length-12234-cov-10.737171_pt1 | contig 12234 bp, 5 predicted proteins | sample MGYA00575354_ERZ1645192 | MGnify/ENA primary metagenome ERZ1645192 (study PRJEB40844, sample SAMN11349763) | freshwater sediment metagenome | isolation source: river sediment | host: Sediment | place: India: Faizupur Khadar , New Delhi | collected 2017-02-21 ... | reverse complement strand
AGGCATAATCCTTCATCAGCTCCACCACCTGGAGGATCTCCTCCTTCACCGGCACGAGCCTCGATTCAGGCTCCACTCCTTTCATCCGGAGGAGGGACCATTGCAAAAGGTTGTCCAGCATTCCGGAGAGGACTTTCGCATTTTTGCTGATTTCGGAGGCCAGGGGGAGCAGTTTTTCAGGTTCTCCCCGGTTCAGGTAATGGGTCATGACGCGGGCGCTGCTCTGGTAAGCGGCAGTAGCGTTGCGCAGGTCGTGGGAGATGATGCCAAAGAGGCGGCTCTGGGTTTTGTTGAGTTGGTCGAGTTCTTCGTTCTGGCGGGTGAGGGTGACTTTCTGCCGCCGGACTGTGGTATAAAGGCCGTAAAGCCCGGCCAGGAAAGCCACCATCAGCCCCAACCCGGCCATCGCCCAGTTCCTTTCACTCTTCCGGAAGGAGACTTCCCTGATCTGCAAGGCATTCTCGGCCTCCAGCCGGCTGATTTCGGCCTCCTTTTGTGAGGTCTGGTACTCTATTTCCAATTCTTCGACCTTCCCTGACACTTCCAGGCTGAAGACCGAATCGCGGGCAGCGGTCAACAGCTCATGATAATGGAGGGCCTCTCCGTTCATTCCCCGTGATTTGTAATAGCGGTAGAGGTGTTCGTAACTGTTGGCTTTTTCAGTCAGGGAGCCTCCGGCTTCCGCGAACTGCTGCGACTGTTGGAAGTGGTGCAGGGCCTTCACAGGGTCCCCCTGGTCGAGGTAGTGTTGCCCTAGTCCGGCGTGAACCTTGGTGAGCATGGGGAGCTGGCCGGTCTGGCGGCTGTATTTCTCGGCCAGCAGCAGACACTCCCCTGCCTTGAGCGGGTTGCCCAGGGCTTTCCACGAGTTGGCCAGGTTAAACCAGCGGGTTCCCAGCCGCAACACCAACCCTTCTGCCTCATCGATGGCCCTGGCCTTTTCAATCCATCTGATGGCCTCCCGGTGACGCCCCATAAGCTGGTAGACCATGCCTATGTTGTTGTAGCGCACCGACAGGGTAGGCCGGTCAGCCACCGTGTCGAGCAGGGCCACCGACCGGAAATAATAGTCCAGGCCAGTCTCATGTTTCCCCCAATCGATGTAGATCCGCCCCAGGTTGTTCAGGGATGAGGATTGGCGGGGAACATTATGGGTTTCCAGGTCGATCTGATACGCCTGCTGGTAATAGAGAATCGCCTCTTCATATTTCCCTTCCATGTAATCGAGGGAACCCATGTTACTGTAGGCATCAGCCAGGCTTTCCTGATTTCCCGTACCCCCCAGGAAAACCATGGCCTTCATCAGCACTTCACGCGATTCCCTGCGATGGCCCAGGTCCATATCAATAATCCCCAGATCGTTGTACGCCGATCCGGTGAACAGGGAATCAATGGGGTGGAGCGCCTCCGCCAGCCGGGCGGCTTCTGTCAGAAACTCCCCGGCCAACCTCAAACTGTCGTTGTAGTAATATCCGTCGGAAACCTGCCGGTAAACTCTGGCCAGCAACAGGGTGCCCGGGACTTTTTTACGGGCTTCCTCCAGCAGGGGCAGCGAGAAATTAAGCAGCGCTTCAGGCACATCCGCCAGGGAATCACAAATCAGTAACCCCGTTTCTATCCTGGCCGGCCCCCTCTCCCTGGTATACTGCCGGTGTAACTCCTCCAGACCCGGTTGGGCCGGGCCTTCCAGAAATAACAGAGAAAAAACCGAGGCCAGAAGGCCTTTCGGGAGGGGTACCATATTGCCTGGTGGTTTTTTATCAAATATAAAATTTTCCGTTGATAAACAAAGGGCTGAAGGAGACAATATTGATAAAAAAGAGAAACTGCGGAGGCAGCTCCTGAAAGAGCCATTTACTGGAAATGGATATCGGAACCGAAACAGGAGGAGATAGATGCCTGGAGGGGCGGGACAGGCTTTTTACTGAAAATTGATATCGAAGAGGTGAAGGGGACAGGCAGGGACGCAGAGTTCGCAGACCACGCACTGGCTTTTATCGAAATGGAGTTTCCAGTCTGGGGCGGTCATGGTCAGGGCGCCGGCAAAGCAAACGGCCACGCAATTGCCGCAATCGATGCATTTCTCCTCCTGGAATCGGATTCGTTTTTCAAGAGGTTCCACTTCGACGTCATGGCTGGTGAGGTAGGCGATACCTTTCTCCAGGTTGGCCGCGGTGCCCTGGAGTTCCAGCAAGAGACTACCCCGTTTGCCCGGAAAGACCTCCGCCTTCAGGATGTTGATGCGGATGTCATAATCCCTGACGAGGTGGTAACTCAGGGGTTTATCGCCGCTGTCGGGGGGGAAATTGAGTATAAACCGTTTCTTGATCATGGTTGTTCTTCTGTTTCAGTTTCTTTCAGGGAGCGGAGGGAAGCCTGGGCCGGGAACATCTCTACCGGCCGGGTGATTTCGAAGGTACCGGCCAGGAGTTGTTGCCGGAGGAGGTCGGCCAGTTGGCGGGCTTTGGCCAGGCTGGCCACGGGGGCTGTTCTGACTTTTTTGCCTTCCACGGTAATGTGACCGCTGCGCAACTGGGCATAGGTGGTTTGTCCCAGCCTGGGCGTTCCCGGGGAACCGTAGTCAAGGATGGCTGTTTCGATCTGGTCATCGCGGATGGTCACCCGGCGGGCGATATCCTCATCCAGCACCGGAATGGGGATGGCAATGCCCATGAAGAGGGTGGTTCCGTACTTGTCAATGTATGCTGCCTGAAGGAAATCAGGTGACATCTCCTTCAGGTTGCCGATGACCGCAATGGTGCGGGCGTTTCCCACGGGAATTCCATGGGTGTTCACAGGCTTGGAGGTGTTGTACTGGGTGCCGGGCCACACCACATAGCCCCGGGCGCCTCCCAGCAAAATACGGGTTCCGATGCCGATGGTCCGCATCTCAGGATCGTTCAGCAGAGGACTCAGTTCCCCCGAAGTGGAATAAGTCGCGTTCCGCAGTCCGGGCAATAGGGTGCCCATATAAGTATGAATCAGCCGTTTTGTGGTGTTGATGGCCACATTGTAATTCTGATAGGCATTGCGGGGGTTGAAAAGATAAACCTCATTGACGGTATCCAGTGAAATGGTGGTTTTAATATGCTTGCGGGGGTAGCAGTCGGTGCCTTTGCCCCAGGCTTCCAGTTCCAGGGTTTTCCCTTCCAGAAGATCCTGGATCACGTGGGCGCCCCCGTATTCCGGGTGGTCAGGGTCGCAGGCCGTGGCCCCGATGTAACCATCGACAGCCGCCAGCCCCTCATACACCGGAACCCCGTTGATGCGGATCTTCTCCATCCGGATGGGCGGATCGGCATGACCGAAATTGATGATGGCCCCCGAGGAACACATCGCCCCAAAGGTGGCCGTGGTCACCACATCGACCTTCTCAACGATCTCCGCCGGGGTGGCCGTCCGCCCCATCTCAGCCACCTCAGCAGCCGTGAGCACTACGGCCTTCCCCGACCTGAGCTTCGCGTTGATCTCTTCGTAACTCTTCACCATCATGGCATTCAGATTAGGCTTAAAACGCAAAGATAACCCGATCCCCCCTACAATAACCCGCCGGATCTCCGTTTTTTCAAATTTCCAACCCACACCCACTCTTCCTCACAGGGATCCCTCATCCATACAGGGATCCCTGCATTATCCGGAAGGCCAAACCCTCGCCGGCCAGGGCCATTTACTCCGACCAGACTCCGGGCAAAAGCAGGGGATGATTTTATTGTGCAAATTATGTAATTTAGCCACCGGTTCTTAGACTAAATGAAACAATTGAGGGTTAAACCTTACTAACACGTCATAACACTTTAACAGAAATCAGAATGAAAAAAATGAAACATTTGCTCCTGTCGCTGCTGACGGCCGGAGTATTTTACACCGCCACAGGCCAACAGGCCGTACCCCCTGTACCGGTCGACCCAGCCATCCGTATCGGAAAACTGGAGAACGGACTGACCTATTATATCCGGCATAACGAAGAGCCCAAAGAGCGTGCGAGCTTTTACATCATCCAGAATGTAGGGGCGATTCTGGAGGAAGACAACCAGAACGGACTGGCCCATTTCCTGGAACACATGGCCTTTAACGGCACCCAGCACTTCCCCGGAAAAGGGATCATCAACACCCTGGAGAAACACGGGGTCGCCTTCGGGCGTAATATCAATGCCTACACCTCGCAGGACCAGACCGTGTACAACCTGAGTGACGTGCCGGTGACGCATCCCGGACTGATCGACACCTGTCTGCTGATTCTCAACGACTGGTCAGATTTCCTGTTGCTCACTGAAGAGGAGATCAACCTGGAAAGAGGGGTCATTTCGGAAGAATGGCGTACCCGCCGCAACGCCAACTTCAGAATGCAGAAGAAGTTCCTCCCGGTCCTGTACAAAGATTCCAAGTATGCCGAACGCGATGTGATTGGTGACCTCGATGTGATCAAGAATTTCAAACCTGAAACATTACGCAAGTTTTATGAAGACTGGTACCGCACCGACCTGCAGGCCATCGCGATCGTCGGCGACATCAATGTGGATGAGGTGGAGGCAAAAGTAAAGAGCCTCTTCGGGGCCATTGCTCCGGAAATGAACCCTCCTGCACGCCCCGAAGTAGAGATCCCCGCCCATAAAGAGACGCTTTTTGCCCTGGCCACCGACCCGGAAGCGACCTCTTATACCGTCAATATCTATATCAAGCACAAGGGAACTCCTTCAGCGGAGAAGAATCTGCTCTATTACCGCAACCAGCTGGGTCAGGATCTTTTCAACCGCATCATGCGCGACAGGATTGCCGAGTTGCTCCAGAAGGGGCAGCCGCCGTTTGTTGCGGGCAACATCATGGTGGGACAACTGGCCAGAGGCTATGACGTGTTTGCCATTGCCGCCAGCGCCCACCCCGACAAAACCGACCAGGCCCTGCGCTCCATTTATACCGAAGCCCAGCGGGTCTTCCGCCATGGCATCACCCATTCTGAACTGGAAAGGGCCAAGAGCAACCTGCTCACGCAGGTAGAAAACCAGTGGAAACAAAAAGACAAAATCCGCAATGACCAGTACATCAGAGATATCGTCAATCATTACCTGGTGAATGAACCCCTCACATCTATCGATTTTGACTGGGAGGCGACGCAAAAGCTGTTGCCCACCATAACGGCCGAAGAGCTTTCAGCCCGGGCCAAAGCGTGGATATCCGATGAAAACCGGGTGGTCATAGTGATGGGCCCCGAAGGGGAAAATGTGAAGTTGCTGGATGAGGCAGGTGCCCTGGCTATCATGAAGGAAGTGGAAGCTTCCAACATTGAAGCCTATGCAGAAGAGGCGGTGGCCACATCGCTGATCAGCAAGGAGCTGAAGGGATCGCCCATCGTGAGCACCAGGGCGCTGCCTGAAATGAATGCCACGGAATGGACCCTGGGCAACCAGACCAAAGTGGTATACCGTTTTGCAGACTTCCAGAAAGACAATGTTCTGCTCCAGGCCTACAGCCCGGGCGGAACCTCCCTCTATACCCCCGACCGGCTCGCCTCCGCCATGCTGGTCACCGACTTTATGGGAAATTTTGGCGTGGGGTCCTTTGATGCCATCACCCTGAAAAAAATGCTGACCGGCAAGAATGTAGGCCTTAATGCCAATCTGGGCGACCTCCGGGAGAGCTTCTCGGGAAGTGCCTCCCCGAAAGATTTCGAAACCCTGCTGCAGCTTCTTTACCTGCAATTCGAGGAACCCCGCTTCGATAAGGAAGCCTATGATGCCCTGAAGAGCCGCTATGTGGCCATGATTACGAATATGGCTAAGAACCCGCAGAAAGCTATGAGCGACTCCCTCGAGATGATCCTCTCCAACCACAGTGTGCGCACCAAACTGCTGACACCGGAACTGTTCAACGAGGTCTCCCTCGAACAGATGGAATCCGTTTACCGCGACCGCTTCTGCGATGCCGGTGACTTCACCTTCTTCATTGTTGGCAATATCGATGAGGCCACCGTTAAGCCACTGGTTGAGAAATATATCGGCTCCCTCACCGACCTGCCCCGCACCGAACAGTGGGTCGACCACAAAGTGGGATTGCCCAAAGGCGAGACCATCAGGGAAATTCCCATCCCTCTGGAGACCAAAAAAGCCACTGTGATTGTCACCTTCAACAAGCCGGCCAAATGGAATCCCGAAACCAATATGGCCATGAATGTGGTCCGCGATGTGCTGCGCCTCCGCTATACCGAGGAGATCCGCGAAAAAGAGGGCGGCACCTATGGGGTCAGCATCTCCGCACAGAATATGAAGGAGCCCGTAAATGAAAAAACCCTCCAGATGAGCTTCGACACCGACCCCGACAAGGCGGCCCATCTCAAGTCAATCATTTACCGCGAAGCCCGCAAACTGGCCAAAACAGGCCCTACCGCTGAAGAACTTGACAAGGTGGTCAAGAACATCCTCAAAGAGCGTGAACAGGCCAAACCCAATAACAGCTACTGGATGAGTACCCTCACCGGCTTTTACCAGACCGGCGTCAACAGCGACCTGGAAGCCAACTATGAAAAGATCATCCGCGACATGACCATAAAAGACGTACAGAAATTTGCCAAGAAATTCTTTGCCCAACCCAAGGTGGCCGACGTGGTGTTCGTTCCACTTAATAATTAACGGAAATATTAATTAATCTAAAAAAAGGCTGTTCCATGAAATTTGGAACAGCCTTTTTTTATTAATACTTTTGAGTTAATTAATTAAAATATACTTATGTTAAACATATGATTTTTTCTACCATTTATTCACTTAAACATTTCACCCGACCTAAGAGATGTAATGGCGCAATGCTGCATATTTAACAAAATATAATCCTGGTTTCTAGACCCCTACCCTCCCCCTGGAAAAATATTTGACTCAAAAGGTGCGCCGGCTTGGCTTTTTAAAAAATTTATTAATACTTTTGATTTAAATAATTAAACCGGATTGCCTATGAGATAATGCTTCGTTATCTGATTGCTTTTACCGTTTCGATTTGCTTTTTTTTGAATAAAGCAACGCAATACCCAACTAATTAACGCCAATATTAATTTACTAATTAAATCCTTATGAAAAGAAAGAAGAGGTTAGGTGTACCAATCCTGGTCATTTTTCTGTGGATGGCCCCGGTACTGCAACTTTCTGCCGAAGCGCCTTCCCTGAAGGGGGAGACCAGGGCTGGTGCCGCGGGGCGAGTGACCGCACTGCAACAGGCCACACCAGCCGGAGAAGCGGACCATCCCGGGGTGATAGCCGGAGAGAGTCAGCAGCCCGGCAGAAGGACCATCAGAGGCAAAATTACCGACAACCAGGGCGCGCCCCTACCGGGGGTGACCATTACCATTCTGGGGACCACCCGAGGGGTGATCACCGACACCGACGGATCCTACAATATTGAGGCTGCCAGCACCGACAAGCTGGTCTTCTCCTTCGTGGGAATGGAGAGCCAGATTGTAGATGTAGGCAACCAGACCGCCATAAATATTAAGATGGCAGAGAAGGCCGAAGAACTGGAAGACGTGACCGTGGTCGCTTTTGCCAAGCAGAAGAAGGAGAGCGTGTTGGCCTCCATAGAAACGGTCAAACCCGAGGAGCTGAGGGTGCCTTCGAGCAACCTGACCACCGCCCTGGCGGGCCGCATGTCGGGGATCATCTCTTACCAGCGCAGCGGGGAACCCGGGCAGGACAATGCCGAGTTTTTCATCCGTGGGGTCACCACCTTCGGGTATAAGAAAGACCCGCTGATCCTGATCGATGGAATCGAACTCTCCTCGGAAGAGCTCAGCCGGCTCCACCCTGATGATATAGCCGCCTTCTCGATCATGAAGGATGCCACCGCCACGGCATTGTATGGGGCCCGTGGCGCCAACGGGGTGATCCTGGTCACCACCAAAGAGGGGCGTGAAGGGAAAGCCAAGGTGAATATCCGCTGGGAATCCTCCATGTCGCAACCTACCAAAAACATTGAGCTGGCCGATCCCATCACCTATATGAATCTGCACAACGAGGCGGTACGCACCCGCGATCCGCTGGGGTTGCTGCCCTATTCGCCCACCAAAGTCGACAACACCATCGCCGGAACCAACCCTTACGTCTACCCGGCTACCGACTGGCAAGACCTGTTGCTCAAGGACTACACCATGAACCACCGCCTCAACTTCAACATCAGCGGGGGGGGTACCGTAGCCCGCTACTATATCTCCGGAGGGATCACCCAGGATAACGGGATCCTTGATGTTCCGCAGGAAAACAACTTCAACAGCAACATCGACCTGAAGAAGTATGTGATCCGCTCGAATGTCAACATCAACCTGACCAAAACCACCGAAGCCGTCCTGCGTGTTCATGGCAACTTCGATGACTACCGCGGTCCCATCAACGGGGGAACCCAGACCTACCAGATGATCATGCGGTCGAACCCGGTCCTTTTCCCCGCCTATTATGCCCCCGATGAAGCCAACCAGTATGTGCAGCACATCCTCTTCGGAAACTTCGGGAACGGCAACTATATCAATCCTTATGCCGAAATGGTCAAGGGTTACAAGGAAGCGAGCACCTCGATGATGCTGGCTCAGATCGAACTCAAACAGGACCTGAAGTTCATCACCGAAGGGCTCCATGCCCGGCTCCTGGGAAATACAACCCGCGATGCCTATTTCGATGTGCAGCGCAGTTATGCGCCTTTCTTCTACAACGTGTCAGATTACAACAACCGCACCGATGAGTACAAACTGCGGTTGCTCAACTCCGACAGTGGCCGGGAGTACCTCGACTACAATGAAGGTCAGAAAGAGGTCGCCTCCACGTTCTATGCTGAAGGGGCGCTCGATTACGACCGCACTTTTGCCGAAGACCATACCGTAAGCGGATTGCTGGTCGGCATCATGCGGCAGTACCTGAAAGGGAATGCCGGTGACCTCCAGCGCTCTCTTCCCTCCCGGAACCTCGGTCTATCCGGCCGTTTCACTTATGCCTACAAAACCAAGTACTTCCTGGAGTTCAACTTCGGCTACAACGGTACGGAACGTTTCTCGGCCAATGAGCGGTTTGGTTTCTTCCCCTCAGCGGGGTTGGGTTGGTATGTCTCCAAAGAGAAATTCTGGGAACCCCTGTTGCCCACCCTGAGCAAGCTGAAGCTCAAAGCCACCTACGGACTGGTGGGGAATGATGCCATCGGTTCTGATGCCGACCGTTTCTTCTACCTCTCCAATGTCAACCTGAACGATGGCAACCGGGGCTTCAAATGGGGGGCTGACGGGGGTTACTCGCGCAATGGGGTCTCTATCTCCCGGTACGCCAACGATAAAATTACCTGGGAAACCGCCACCAAGACCAACCTGGGGGTGGAACTGGGCCTCTTTGATAAGATCGATATCGAAGCCGACTTCTTCACTGAATACCGTACCAACATCCTGATGGACCGCCTCTCGATGTCCACCTTCGGCTTGCAGGCCGCCACCAAAGCCAACGTTGGTGAGGCTTCCAGCCGCGGTATTGACGCTTCTATCGATGTCCAGCACAATTTCAGCAATGGCATTTGGCTGACCGCCCGCGGTAACTTCACCTATGCCAAGGGTGTTTTTGAAAAGGTGGAAGAACCTGATTACAGTGCCACCCCCTGGATGTCACGCGTAGGCCAGCCTATCACCCAACAGTGGGGATACATCGCCGAACGCCTCTTCGTCGATGATTATGAAGTGGAGAACTCTCCCCGTCAGGAACTGGGATCCATCGTCATGGGCGGGGATATCAAATACCGCGATATCAATGGCGACGATAAAATTACATCGCTCGACCAGGTGCCCATCGGGTACCCCACCACACCGGAAATCATCTACGGTTTCGGAGCCTCACTGGGATACAAAAGCGTCGACTTCTCCCTCTTCTTCCAGGGGTCGGCCCGTTCCTCCTTCTGGATCGACACCTGGGGCACCTCGCCCTTCGTCGACAATGACAACAACTACCTGGCCAACAATGCCTTACTGAAGGCTTATGCCGACAGCCACTGGTCAGAAGCCAACCGCGACGTGTATGCCCTCTGGCCCCGCCTCTCCGACCAGTACGAAAACAACAACCTGGTCCGCAACACCTGGTACATGCAGGATGGTACCTTCCTCCGCCTTAAATCGGTGGAACTGGGCTACTCCCTTCCGCAAAACCTGTATAAAAGGTTCGGCATCGAATTCATGAGACTCTATGCCAGCGGAACCAACCTGCTGACCTTCAGTAAATTCAAACTGTGGGACCCCGAAATGGGCGGCAATGGCCTCGGTTATCCGGTACAACGGGTTTTAAATGCCGGTATCCAAGTTTCATTCTAAAACGAGACGACTATGAAAAATATATTTAAAATATTTGCAACACTACTCCTTGCCGGAATGATGGCAGCCTGCGATTATCTCGACGTAGTCCCTGATAACGTGGCAGTGGTTGAAAATGCCTTCTCCGACAAGTACAATGCCGAGAAATTCCTGGCGACCTGTTACTCCTACATACCCAATTTCGGGGATCCCTGGATCAACCCGGGCCTCCTTTCGGGCGATGAGGTGTGGTTCAACGAGGAGATCCTCGACGACTCCAACACGGCAGCCATGATTGCCAAGGGTGAACAGAACTCCCTGGATCCCTTCCTTAATTTCTGGGATGGCCGTCAGCGCGGCAAGAAAATGTATGTGGGGATCCGCGACTGCAACATTTTCCTCGAAGAGATCAAACGCGTGGGGGATATGTCGGATACCGAGAAGAAAAAATGGATCGCCGAGGTGAAATTCATGAAAGCCTATTATCATTTCTGGCTTTTCAAGAGTTACGGTCCTATTCCGATTGTGGACAAGAACCTTCCCATCTATGTATCGACGGAAGAGGTGAAGATCTACCGTGATCCTGTCGACAGTGTGGTGAACTACATCGTCAAGCTGATCGATGAGGCGATTCCCGACCTGCCGTTGATGGTCCTGTCAGAAGCCACCGACATGGGAAGGATTACCAAGCCGATTGCCACGGCCATCAAGGCCAGGGTGCTGGCCACGGCCGCCAGTCCGCTCTTCAACGGCAATCCCGACTTCTCGAGTCTCACCGACAACCGGGGGGTGAAGCTTTTCCCGGCCACCTACGATGCCACCAAGTGGCAGAAAGCCGCCGATGCTGCCAAGGCCGCCATTGAAACCGCCGAAATGGCCAATTTCAGCCTGGTGGACCATTACCAGACCAAGTACAACCATTCGCCGGCCATGATGCGGGAACTGCTGCTGCGCTCCATCGTCACCACCAAGGGGAACTCCGAGGTGATCTGGGGATTGACCAATTTCCCCTTCAGCCATACTTACCAGCGGATGCTGCAGCCCCTGCTGATCACGGTCACCGATGCCAACCCGGTGAGTCAGTTCTATGCCGCCACCCTGCGCATGGCCGAACTCTACTACTCCAAGAACGGGGTGCCCATCGAGGAGGATGTCGATTTCCCCTATGAAGACCGATACACCCTGCGCACCGCTGTTACCGCCGAGAGCGATTATGTCCGTTCCGGAGAAACCACGGCCCGGCTTCATTTCGACCGCGAAGCCCGCTTCTATGCCTCCATTGCCTTCGACCGGGGCACCTACGTCCTGGAACCTACCTATTATTATGTTCAGTGTAGGGCGGGTGAACTGGCGACCAAGCGCAATAAAGGCGAATTCTCCGTCACCGGCTACTGGCCCAAAAAGCTGATCAGCCCGCGCAACGGCTTCTCGGGCAACTCCTACGAAATCGACTACAGCTTCCCCTTCCCCATCATCCGGTTGGCCGACCTCTATCTCCTGTATGCCGAAGCCCTCAACGAGGTGAAGGCAGCCCCCGATGCCGAGGTCTATGAATACATCGACAGGGTCAGGGAAAGAGCCGGCTTGCCGGGAGTCGTCGAAAGCTGGGCCGCCCATTCCAAGATTCCTGATAAACCCACCAAGAAAGAGGGCATGCGCAAGATCATCCAACAGGAACGCATGATTGAACTCTCCTTTGAGGGGCAGCGCTTCTGGGATCTCCGCCGGTGGAAACTGTCGCTCGACTATATGAACCGGCCCATCAGAGGGTGGGACATCAGCGGCCGCGGCCTGAACTTTTACAACGTGACCACCGTATACTCCCCGCGGTTCGAGTTCAAGGACTACTTCTGGCCCATCAGGGAAAATGAAAGGATCAACAACCCCAATCTGGTGCAGAACCTGGGCTGGTAATCTTGCTGAACACTTTAATCTTGAGAAATATGAAA
>ERZ1645192.3750-NODE-3750-length-12235-cov-6.831856_pt1 | contig 12235 bp, 10 predicted proteins | sample MGYA00575354_ERZ1645192 | MGnify/ENA primary metagenome ERZ1645192 (study PRJEB40844, sample SAMN11349763) | freshwater sediment metagenome | isolation source: river sediment | host: Sediment | place: India: Faizupur Khadar , New Delhi | collected 2017-02-21 ... | reverse complement strand
AAAATTCGCAATCAAACTACTTCCCCCCCCCGGATGATGCGCGGCTTTCAGGGTTAGCCATGATTTGAGAGAACTGCCTGTTGCTTGCTGAAAGGCTCGCGCGAGGTGCTCGCGGCAGGAGAAGCCAACCTCCGACGCCACCCGTTTGGAAGCGAAACCTTCTCCAAGCAATTCGAGCGCGCGGTTTATCTGTTGTCTCCTCAGCCACTGTTTTGGAGTGCAGCCTTGGCGCTTTTTGAACCAATGTTCGAGAGTGCACCATGAAACTCCAGAGAGGCTTACCAACTCCGAGACACGACCACGAGCCATGCGTGCTTTGGCTTGCCAATCCTGAATACCGTCAAGTCGCGACGGCTTTCGATGTCTTCTGCCGGACATCCCATTTGTTGGATTTGCAAGAGTAGTGCCAACCACTTCGGCGCATGTCAAGAGGAAGTCGAACTATATTAGAATATGGACCGGGTCGGTCCCAGAAAAATGACTCCGCTGAAAAGAACCTCCTTTTCATCCAAAGACAGGGCTCACCCTTATGAGCCATCGGTGGACCAATTCTGCTCGGCTGCGCGGCTGTCTGGTGATGGATGTCGGAAATGACGCAGCCCGCAACCCTGGCTCACTGCTCCTCGTCCTGGGTCGTGGAGGCGGTGGCGTTTGTTCGGGATGCAATGGTCAGCGGCACGATCAACTCGATGGGACTGCCCGCAATGCTCGTTGCAAGCCGGTCGCTCGCATCACGCTGCGGCGCCATCTGTATCTGGACCCGCACCGCCACAGGCAGATTCGTGTCGATCAGGGTCGTGTCCCAGGTGTCCCGCCATTGGTAGCCATCGTAGCAGTCCACCTTGAAGTCCTCCACCCCGGCCAGCAGCACCTCCTCTTCCGGCAGCTCGAGCGTCGAAGCCAGCAGGTTTCCATTCACGGTCCGCACCAGGTCCATCGTCCCGCGCTGGCCGCGGGTCGTATCGCGCACGATATAGGTCACCTCCTGCAAATCGCCTCTCCCCACGTCGCCGTCCAGCGGACCGGTCGTGGTGACGAATTGAATGCCAACCCCGCGGCTCAGGACGCTCTCGATGCTGCCGCAGCGAAATACGGAAGCCAGAAAACCGTCCGGGGGCATCGCGCCGCTCAAATCCCGCTTGATGACGGCAAGAACCGGGTGCAGCCGCGAGCCCTCGTCCAGCATTGCCACGGAACGATTCCTTAAACGCAGCGCGCTGTAAAACACACCGCCAATCGCCGCAAGCACCACCGCCGATATCCCCAGCGCCAGCACAGCCTCGATCAGGGTGAACCCGAACGCCGCAACAGCGCCCCGGCGATGCGACAAAATGTTCTTCGCGCAGCGCATCAGTAGGCTATGTCCGTCACGTTCGTAGCCTCGGTGGGAGCGGCCTCATCCACAAGGGTGCTCATCACCAGGCGATGCTCCGCGCCCTGCACCGGGTAACTCACCTCGGCCGAGAGCAGGCGCAACGAGGAGACATTCGGATCATGGTTCCAGGGTTCGGAACGCAGCGTCCAACGGAAGTCAATGTTCCCCTGGCGAATAATTCCACTCAGGCGCGAGGCGGTCCAGTTGGTGGTGACGACCGATTCATTGAGCACGCGCTCGGCGACCAAACCCGCAAGGTAACGCCGGTTGGCGCTCGTTCCCGCACGGCTGGCAACGCTCAACCCATGCGCCACCACGGGAATCACAATCGCCAGAAACACGAGAGCGGCCAGGACCTCCGCCAACGTGAAACCCGCGCCACGCGACCTGCGGCGGCGCAACCTGGCAAAACCTTGCGCGCGCAGATTCATTTGTCGGAAAGCTCGTAGCTCAGCCGGTTTTCCGAGCGGGACAACACGATGACATGATCCTCCGAATCCCGCAGCACCACCCGCTCGGGACTGCCGCTCCCGATAGCGCCGTCGGGAAGAAACTCGATCGCAGGAAGGCCGTCATATTTGTCGGATTTCCGGGCAGTGTTTGATTGCGTGATCCGCCGTGTGGCTTGGGAAGGCTGCTGAGACTCGGCCACCTCCAGACGGATTGCCGGATCCATCGTCACATCCTGCTCGCCCGATTCGTCCGTTTCCTGGTAACTCGGGTCGCGCCTCACGCCGTAGGCGCCCGACTTGGAATCAAACCACACACGCATCGGGATGCCTTCCGATGTCGCGCGCTCCTGCGCATATCGCGTAAAGGCAAGCACCCGGCGCGCCTCGGAATCCAGCGCCCGGCCGCGAAAAAACGAGGCCAGCCGCGGAATAGCCAGGCCAACCGTCACGGTGAGCAGCGCCAGCACAACCATCAACTCCAGCAGCGTAAAGCCGCCGGACCGCCCTTTAGCCGCTCTGCCAGATGGTCTGAAGCTGTTCATGAAACGCTCAGCCCCGAGCGCCTGTCGGCACACGCGTCACTTCTTGTCGGTGCTGAAATTCCCGATCGGCTTGTCAGCGCCCGGAGGCCCCGCCGAACTAATGTCGTAGCTATCGGGATTCCGCCGGCCCGGGCATTCGTAGATGTACTCGTTGCCCCACGGGTCCGCCGGGATGCGGTCCGTTTGCAGGTAAGGTCCGCGCCAGTTCTGCGCGTCGCGCGGGCGCACGATCAGATCCTGCAAACCGGCGCGGCCCCGGGGATAATGGCCCATGTCCACCTCGAACGTTCCCAGCGCGGTCTGGAACGTCGAGATCTGGGTGCGAGCCGCCTGCTCCTTGGCCTGCTCCGTGCGGCCCGAGAACTTGGGCACCACAATCGCGGCCAAAATGCCCAGGATAACCAACACGAGCAGCAGCTCGATCAGTGTGAAGCCGGCTTGCGACCGGGCGATCCTCTGTTTCAACAGGTATGATTTTGTTCGCATAATCTATTTGATGTAATCTTGCAGGGTGAATATCGGCAATACCATGCTGATAAAAATGGCCCCGATCAGCGCGGCAATCAGAAAAAGCATCATGGGCTCCGCAAACGCCACAGCAGTCTTCAGTTGGCGATCCAGATCGGTCTCGGTGACGTTCGCAATCCGCACCAGCTCCTGGTCCAGCTTCCCGCTTTCCTCAGCCACGGAAATCATCTCGAGAACCGACCCCGGAAACAGCCCTTTGCAGTCTGCAAGGCTTGCGCCCAGCCGTCCGCCGGACTGCACCCGCTCAATCGAGCCGGACACCGCATCCACCAGGATCTGGTTTCCGATGGATTTTCGCGCGACGTTCAATCCCTGCACCAGCGGCACGCCGGCTCCAAGAAGCGTCCCCAGCATCCGGCAAAAACGGGCCATGGCAAATCGCGCCATCAAAGGACCAATCACCGGCAGCCGCAAAACAAGCCCTTCCCAAACGCGCCGGCCTTTCTCCGAAACCAGCCAGCCCCGCAACGCAATCACCCCGATGACAAGCCCCAACAGAACGAAAAAGCCATAGGACCTCACGATGTTGCTCAGGCCAATCACAACCTGGGTGGCAAGGGGCAGCGAAGCGCCGAACCCCTGGAACACTGCCTGAAATCGCGGAATGAAAAACGTGAGCAGAAAAATTAAAACCCCAATGGCCATGACGAGCAGGATCGCGGGGTAAAGCATCGCGGTGAGCACCTTGCCCTTGAGTTCCTTTTCCCGGCTTTGAAAATCCGCGATCTGCGCGAGCACAAGGTCGAGGAAACCGCCCGTCTCGCCCGCCTGGACCATGGCCACGTAAACGCGCGGGAATGTCTCAGGCGATTTCGCCATCGCATCCGCCAGCGACATGCCGTCAATGACGAGATTGTGGATCTCCTTCCACTTGGCCTGGGCCTGCGGAAGCGCGGCTTCTTTGCAGAGGATCACCAGCGCGCGGCTGAGCGGAACGCCCGCCGCCAAGAGGCTCGAGAGCAGGCGTGTAAAGTTCTCGAGAGCGCGCGCGGGCACTTTCGCAGCCCTCTTGCCCCCCGGAAACAGGTCCAGCGAGAAGCCTGGGCCCGAACTCTTTGCCGGGGCCGCCTGCTCCAGCAGGGTCACTGGACGCAGCCCCTTGCCCGCCATCTGGGCGAAGGCTTCCTGCCGCCCGACGGCTTCGAGCTGCCCTTCGGAAATCGAGCCTTCCGCCGTGAGCGCCTTGTATTGGTAAAGCGGCATGATCCGTTTCAATGCCTCCCGGCGGCAACCGCCGCCGTTGCAGTGGTGACTTCCTTCGCGGTGGTAACGCTCAAGACCTCTTCAACGGTCGTGATGCCCTGCTCCACCAGCCGCCAGCCGTCCTGGGCCAGGGTCTTCATCCCGGCGCGGCAGGCAGCCTCGCGAATCACATCACTCGATACGTTCTTCAAAATAAGCTGCCGAATCTCGTTGTCTGTTTCCATCCACTCGAAAATGCCATGGCGCCCGAAAAAACCGGTGCCGCGGCATTCCTGGCAGCCGACGGATTTGTACACCGGCGTCTCGAGGGATATCCCGGCCCGGCGCTTGAATTCCAAAGCCGCCGGGGAGCGATCCTCCTGCTTGCATTGCTTGCATAACACCCGGACCAGGCGCTGAGCCAGCACCGCCTCCAGCGACGACGCCACCAGGTACGGCTCCACCCCCATGTCCACCAGGCGAGTCAAAGCGCCCGGCGCGTCGTTGGTGTGCAACGTCGAAAAAACAAGGTGGCCCGTCAACGACGCCTGCACGGCAATCTGGGCGGTCTCCTGGTCGCGAATCTCACCCACGAGGATCACGTCCGGATCATGCCGCAAAATCGAGCGCAACCCGCGCGCAAACGTCAGCCCCGCCTTCTCGGAAACCTGGATCTGGTTCACTCCCCGAAGCTGATATTCCACCGGGTCTTCAATGGTGATGATCTTCCGGTCCGAGTCGTTGATCTCGGCGAGGGCCGTGTAAAGGGTGGATGTTTTGCCGCTGCCCGTCGGGCCGGTCACAAGAATGATCCCGTGAGGCATTTGCAGCACTCTCCGAAAACCCTGCACCTCGCGCGTCGCCATCCCCAGCTCCGCCATGCCCCGAAGCGCGGCGTTCTGCCGCAATAGCCGCAGCACCACCGCCTCGCCGTGCAGCATCGGAATCACAGAAACACGAATGTCCACTTCCCCCTGGTCAATCCGCACCTTGATGCGCCCGTCCTGCGGCAGCCGCTTCTCGGCAATGTTCAGGTGGCTCAGGATCTTCACGCGCGACACAATCGCAGGCTGAAATCTCTTGATCTGCGCCGGCACCGGCACGTCCTGCAGCACCCCGTCAATCCGGTAACGAATCCGCATCTCATCCTCGAACGGCTCGAGATGTATGTCCGACGCGCGCAGGTCAATCGCATCCTTCAACACCTGGTTCACGAACCGGATGATCGAGGCGTCCTCCGCTGCCTCGTCCAGGTCCGTGTCCTCGTCGGCGTTCTCGTCCACGAATTGAAACGAGTCGCCTTCGCCCAGTTTCCCAAGGGTGTCCGCGCCAACCCCCAGGCGCTTCTTCATCTCCCGCTGGATCACCTCCGTCGTCGCCAGCACCGGCTGAAGGTTCAGCCCCGTCAGGGTCTTAAGCGCATCCAGCGCATGCGTGGCAAACAGCCGCGCCGTCGCCACATGCACCGTTCCGTTGTTCCGGCGAATGGGCAGGAGTTGCTCTTTGATCAGGATGCGCGCCGGGAAAAGCGATATGAGCTGACGGTCCGGCTCGATGTCATCCAATGAACTGTAATCAATGCCATATTCGGCAGCCAGCCAACGGAGGATCTCTTCCTCGGTCTCGAACTTTCCGGCGCCCGCCGCCCGCTTCTTCTCCAGATGCCGGGCGTCGGTGTCCGAAAGCTGCCGGGCCGCGACCATCTGTTGAAGAAGGTCGCGGCCGTGAAGTTCTTTTGCCGATTCAGCCATGGATCTCTTTCCTGTGTGTTACAGGAGTCCGGACAGGGTGGCAATGGCCTCCTGGCGCGTGGTCAGAACCTTGCGCAATTCCGCCTGGGCCGCCTCGAGTTCCGCCTGCCGCGCCTTGCGCGAAGCGGCATACTTGTCGAGCGCCGCCTTCATTTCAGACTTCGAGGCTTTGGTGTCAATCGCCTTCTGCAGGGTGTCCGCATCCGGATTCGGCGCGCCGAATGCCCCGCCGAAACCAGGCCGGCGATCAGAATCACCACCGGGACCTCTGCGGTCGGAATCTCCGCCGCGCCGCCCCATAAACCCGCGCATCCGTTCTCCCATGATTTGCCGTTGCGCATTCATTACTTTTTCGACCAGCGGCTGTACGGCTTTCCATTCCGTCTCATCGGTGATCTCCAGCCGGTCCTTGACGCCATCCATCATGCGTTGCTGCATGGCAGCCGGATCCCAGCCGCCGCGTCGATCGCGATTCTCTCCACCGCGATCCCGATTGTTTTCCTGCGCAAACGAGGCCGTCGCGCTGGCAAGCAGCGCCGCCATTCCTAACACAACGATTTTATTGATCATAAGCTTTTCGACTCCGCATTCGGGGAAGGCGACATTGCCATTCTCCGTGCTGGGATGTGGGTAGGCAACTTGCGTGCCAGCAAATGATTAGGCTTGAAAACAGCCCCATCCAAACCTTCATCGCGCAATTCTTGCGCGATCCGGACCCAATCCCTGCGCAAATCGTGCAAGGTCACCCCCTCACACTCTCCGGTGGAATCCGGCAAACCACGCGCCGCCCGGCATCGAGTCATTCACCCGCCACGACACGCTCTGCCCGCTGCGCCCCCGAGTTAACAATCGGGTTGAAGAGAAGCCGAAAGGTTCCGTGAGACTGACCCCGAAACGCAATATCCGGCCCATACAAAACCACCTGGCCGTCGCCCACTTTCGCCTCGAGCACCGCCCACCCGTCCTGCAGGAAGTTTTGTCCCAGGCACCACCCGCTGCGCAACGGCTCCGGTTCATCAAACCGGGCCACGCACGTCAACACCGTCGCCGCGCGATCACCCGCTTCAACCGCGGGGCTCGAGGGCCGAAACACCGGGCTGTTCACAAACATGAAATCGGCTTGCTCGCTCATGCCCCAGGCCAGCGGATGCGTCGTGTCCACACGCGCGCGCACGATGGACCCTGGTATGTAGAACCTGGTTTTTGAAAGGGGCTCCGGTTTGCGGCTTGTTTTTCCTCCGGCGGGCTTCTCCACAAGATGGTTCATCACCGGCAGCGCAAAGTGCCCGGCCAGCGCAGTCGAGGAGCCGATCGTCAGGATGACCCCGCCGGATTGCGCAAACTCGCGCAACCGCGGAATGGTGACCTGCTCGGTCACGCTGCCCTGCCTTCCGCGGTACTCGAGCGGCAGCTTTTCGTCCTTTAGCCGGGCCTCTTGAGCCAGCCCCGCCGGCGAGGTATGAATCGAAGCCGTTGATCCGGCCCTTTTTTCCGGAATTGCGCCCGTCACAAAGATCAGCACATCGAATCGTTCCCGCAGGTTCCCCTCATTCAAGGCGGGCGCATACACCACCTCAAACGGAATCTCAAATTCCTCGAGCACCCACCGCATCCATCCTGAAGACATGGACCCGCCGTACCGATCCCACAACCCCACCCGCGGTCTCTTGAGCGTGATCAGCGAATCCCATGCGGACGGCTGCCCCCCGATGAACGTGACCCCGGTCTCCGCGGCGATGCGTTCCAGCAACGGAGTGGAATCCGCCCCTGCCGGCAGGTAAAACGTGCCTGCGGCAAAATGCCCGGCACTGTTCGTGACCGCCACTGCAAGACGCTGAACGGTTAGACCGCCTGCCTGGGCGCGGTTGATCGCACGAAACGCGTCATTTGAATCCGGGCGGAGGAAATAGCCGGGAGCTCCCTTGTGAACCACGCTGCCCGCCAACCTCGTCACCACATTTGTCAACGTCGCAAACGGACCTTCAACCGGTTCCCATACACGGTCGTATTTCACCCCCATCTGCATGGAAAGGGTCCACCCCGCGATGTCATACGGGGCAATCGGCGGCCCTCCCGGGTACTGGAGATCTTCCGGATGGCGCTGCGGCTCGAAGGCGTCCAGCACATGCGCCCGAAACGCCTGGTTGCAGGGCACGGCATAACTGCCCGCAGGGTAGGTCCTGCCCGCGAGTTGAAAGGCATTGGTCGCGCACAGCACACGAACGCCATTCTCGATCAGTGTGTTGATAAACCGTCCGGCGGTGCCAAAGTCCGGCTGGTCCGCCGGAATAATATAACCCCGGGGATCGCGCTCGCCCGGATCACGAAAGAACCGGCGAAAATCCTCTCGGGTATTGGCTTTCGAGGAAGCCGGCTTGGCTCCGCCCGTCTCCGCCTGCCCCTTTCCATTTTTCTTCTCCGCATCGGCGCGCTGCTGCAACTCCTCCTGCGCCCGGGCCAGTTGCTGCGGCGAGGGAGTCCACGAATCCCGGTTTCCCGCGGCGATCGCGTCGCGCCCGATGGCATAAGCTGTCCACAATAGATGCTCGCGATGCCGCGCGGCGTAGTCGAGCACGGCGTAGTTGGCGGTCACCGAGTAATCCACCGATTTGCGGAAGGGCCAGGACTGCGGCTCGATGGGAGCCGGCAGATCCGCCCGGGGCAATTGCATTTTGGGCTCGAAAGGGATCGTGACCGGCGTCGGGCTTCCAATCGTCTCGGTGAGCAGGCCGATCATGTTGTGGAAATAGGTGATGGAGCGAAGGCCGCCATTCCACCACGCCGAGTAGCGCGCCCCGGAACGCACCGTCACGCCCGGTTTCCCTTCCGCAAGGAACCGCGTCATCATCGCCGACCCCGCCGCGTCAATCCCGGCAATCACGCGCGGATCAATACGGTAGTTGAATGGATCGCGGAAAGGGGGCGCAAACATCACGGACCCGGCCGGACCGCTCTGGTGATGGTCATACACGATCTGCGGAAACCACTCGCGAAACATCACGCGACACAGGTTCCGCGTCTCCGACTGGGTGACGGCGTAGAAATCGCGGTTGTTATCATGCCCGATGTATTTTTGGTACAGCCGCGGATAATTCCCCGCCACCCGCTTCTCAGGAACCGGCTCGCGCATGTACCAATCGCTTACAAGGTCCATCCCGTCGGGATTGGCAAGCACTGCCAGGAATATCACCTCGTCAAGAATCCGCCGCGTCTCGGCATCCTCCCGGCTCACGAGCTGATAGACCGTCTCTATCAGTTGCTGCGCGCCAAGGGTCTCGGAACCATGCAATCCGCCCGAAATCAACACGATCGCACGACCGTCTCGCGCCAGTTTCCGCGCCTGTTCTTCCGTCAACCCCTCCGCCAGCGCAAGCCGGCGCGTGATCTCACGGTAACGATCCGCCCGCCGGATGTTCGACGGCGAACTGACCACCGCCATCACCTGCGCCCGGCCTTCCTCGGTCTGCCCGATGGTCTCGAGTGTCAGCCGCCCGGATTCCCGGTCGAGCTTGGTCCAATAAGCAACAAGCTGCTGGTAATTTGCCAGGTGGTAATTGTCCCCGATGTTGAAGCCAAACGCCTCTCGCGGGGTTGTCACGTTGCGCTGCGCGCCCGCCGGCAGCAGGCCCAAAAGGGTCACACACGCCGCGGCCAGCAATATGGCTGCAGTGCGTCTGAAGGAATGATGACTGGTCATGTTGCCTGTGCGGGCTCGCCCCTCACGCTTTTTCCCCGTCGCCCTCCTGCTTGACGTAAAGAGTCCGCGTGGGGAAGGCGAACTCGATCTTCTCTTCATCGAACTTTGCTTTGATTTCAAGATTGCACTCGTGGAGCAGTTTGAGGAAATCCCGATATTCCTTGCCTTTCCACCAATGCACCACCTGAACGTTCAAAGTGAAATCGGTGAATTTGTTAAAAGTGACCAACAGGTCGGAGGTCTCTTTACGGTTCTTGAAGGTTTCTGTGATAATGTCCACCGCCCGCTGCACCTTGGACGGAGGGGTGTCATAGGTAAGCCCAAAATCCAGAACGGTCTTCAGCGATGGACGCAACGTGATGTTTGTGATGGTCGCATTGCCCATCGTCTTGTTCGGCACAGTCACCAGGTGCCCGTCCAGGGTCCGCACCCGCGTGCTGCGAAACCCGATCTGCTCGACCGATCCGTCCACAGTATTGTCAATGACAATCCTGTCTCCCACCTTGAACGGTTTGTCCACAAGCACCGCCACAGCCCCGAAAAGGTTGGCCACGGTATCCTGCGCCGCAAGACCCAGCGCAAGGCCGCCGATGGATAGCGAGGCGATAAGTCCCGTCACGTTCAACCCCAGGTTCTGCGAGGTGACCAGCACAATCACGATCACCAGAAACACTTTGATGGATTTGCCGATAAGCGGCAGCAACTGCTTGCTGAAGTCCTCGTGACCCGTCGTTGTCGTCTTCTCGCGCCACGCCCCCACCAGGGCATCGACCGCCTTCAACAACACATAGGTGATCGAAACGGCGACGATGATCTTCAAGCCTGACGATAGGAACCGCGACAGCCCCGCCGGCCAGGAATAAACCTCCATCGCTATGTGCAGCAGCACGACAAAGGAAATCACTTTCACCGGGCCGCGCAGGAGGTTGACGATAATATCGTCGAATTTCGTCTTTGTCCTCTCGGCCCATTTCTGCAGCCGTTGCCCCACAAAGTAGTCGAGGAACTTGGACACATAGAAGGCAAGAAAGACAAAAATAAAGGACGCCAGAAACTGCCAAAGCGGGATGTTCGCAAAAGGACGCGCCTGGAGCATTTCTATCCGGTCCAGCCCAAACGTCAGCCACACCTTCCCCGGTTCGCCGGTGGACGCAGCAGAACCCGCGAGGTTTGTTGCCTTGGCGCCGGCCGTCGCGAGGGCGTCTGTATCGCCCGCCCCCGCCTCCGCGGCAACCGCCGTTAACGACCAGCAAAGTAACAACGCAACGACCACCAGCAATCTCAAGTAGATCTTTTTCATAATAAAACCGTCCTCGCCTACATATACCCAATCAGGGTCCGTCATGCAGTTTTTTTACTTTCTGCCTGTCGCGCGGTAAACCTCATCGAAAAACTCGCCCCGGTCGTTGACCGCCACGGCGTGTTGCCCCTCCCGCGACACGGTTACCAGGAACAGGTGCCGAATCGCATCAGCCTTCTTCAAATACCACCGGGTGCGATCCGGTCTGCGCAACCTCACACCCCAGGCCCCGTCGCCCAGATACACAATCCCCTCCGGATCAATCTTCCCGCCCTTGATTGGATGGCTCCGTTTGTAGGCGTGGTCGTGATTCTCGAACGCCAGCTTGACTCCCGCCTCCTCGAACAGCGGACACCACAGGCGCCGAACCTCCTGCGTCAACTCCGCGCTTTCTCCCTCGACGTCCGAACGAAAACACGGGTAGGCCGGCACGTGATAGACGGGAAAGATGTGCGGCACGTTCCGCCGCTCGCGAAGGGTCTGCCCCAGCCACGCAAGCTGGTCGCCGTCCATCGGATGGGTAATGTCCGAGTCCAGCAGCACCACGCTCATGTATCCGCCAAAATCCACAGCTTCATAACCCCGATTTCCCGGCGTCGGAAACTGGGCGTAATAAGCCGCTGCCATCCCCGGCTTCTGCCGGTACGACCCGTGCGCCTCGTGATTGCCAATCGTCACCAGCATCGGAATCAGCCGGCCGTCCGGACCACGCGCCTGTTTCTTCCACGAATCCCAAAACGCAACCCACCGCTCCATCTTCTCGGGCTTTATCGCCCGCTCGCACGAATAGGCCAGGTCCCCGCCAATAATCACAAACAGCGGATCCAGCTTCCCCGCAAGCCGGTTCATGGTGTCCATAAATGGCCGCTCGTGGTAAACATCTCCTCCCGACACGAACCGAACCGGCTGGCTCAAGTCAGCAGGCGCCGTCTTGAAATGAAACTTCGTCTCACCCGGCCAGAAGCAAAACTCATAAGCCCCGCCCGGCTTCAATCCCTCGAGCTTCACCCGGTGTATCGTCCGGTCCGATCCTGGCAGAGGCGTGCTGCTCCCGGGCGCCCGAACCCAATCGGCCTTCGAGCCCCGGTCCCGCCAGAAAAGCTCCGGCTTCACCTCGTCCTCGGTCTGCCAGTTCACCGTCATGGTTGTCGTCGGATCTCCCTGCCACGTCAGGTAAAGCGCGGGAGGGTCAAAGGCCGATTCAGCCGCCAGGGACGGTTGCATCCCCACCACCCCTGCCGCCCACGTTATTGCCATTAAGAAGCTGTGCCTGAACATAAGTCACTCATTCTGCCGCACAAAAACCCACAGTCAACGATAGCAACGCAGCAATTCTCATTTTGGACGATACGGCAGAGACTTGCACCACGCCGACTCGGCGCCCTCACAGGCGCACGAAAGCCGACTG
>ERZ1645192.3747-NODE-3747-length-12237-cov-18.102036_pt1 | contig 12237 bp, 15 predicted proteins | sample MGYA00575354_ERZ1645192 | MGnify/ENA primary metagenome ERZ1645192 (study PRJEB40844, sample SAMN11349763) | freshwater sediment metagenome | isolation source: river sediment | host: Sediment | place: India: Faizupur Khadar , New Delhi | collected 2017-02-21 ... | reverse complement strand
CAGCCGCATACAGCGTCCCTTCGGCCACAAGTGCCTGTGTCGGGGATGAGAAGCCAAACGCCCACGCTTGCCGCACCAGGAAGGGATCGGCTTCGTTCTGAGTGAACGTCACCACTTCCAGCCCGTTCGTAGTCAGTAGGAAGATTCGAGCATCGCCGGCCAGGGCGTGGATAATGTCGGCCCCGCTCTGCGTCCCTCGGGCAAGCGTGCGGGGGAAGCTCTCGGGATTGCCGATCTTCGTGGGATAGAGAATGTTGCCCTTCCATCCGAACGGGACGTTATTGAACAACATCAACCCATCGAGGATCGGGGGAAGATCGTTGTCGAAGTCAATCAACTCGCCCAACTCACCATTGCGCCAATCAAGAACAATCTCCTTCATCGTGGCCGTCTTAGGCGCAGTCTGATCGGCTCCGGCTGCGACGGTCGCGGTTGTGTCTGAGGTAATCGTGGCAATCGTGTAATCCGTCGAATTGACGGTAATGACATCGCCTACCCTCAAGTCTCGCGTGAAGCGTGTGCCTGAGCCGGTCACGGCTAGAGTCGCAATTCCCAGCGTTCCTTCAATAGTCGTGCGAACTTCCCGAATCACGCGCCAAGGGCCGAAGTTCCCCTGCCCCCAATACGTTCCGCCATAGAGCCACGCATCTTGGCCGCTGGCGGCAGACGGCAGGACTACCCGAATCCGATTATTGCCGCCCGATGACATTGTTTGAACGCTGGCAGGGGATGGGTTGGAGATCGTCTGCGTGATGAGCTTTTTCGCCACTGCCACGACAGAGACGATGCCGTCCATCGACTTCGTTCCGCCCACTTCCGTTGAGACAGTACCCACACTGGCCGGCGCATCAATTCCCGCATCATAGGCTGTGTAAGTCGTTCCGCTTAGGATCGCTACCCGCAACTTCCCAGCCGTGGAAGATGTCGTCACGCTCGTCAACGTGAACGGGCTGCTCGTCGATTCATTGATGTAGATTTGCTTGCTTGTCTCTTCGGACAGGAAGAACAGGGCTTGATTGTAGCGGACAAGAGAGGCTTTAGGGACAACCGAACTCACCAGCGCCCCCGCAATCACTCCCCGGTACTGATCCAGGGGGAAGATGCGCGGGCCAAAGGACGTGACAGATCGCTGGGAAACTCCCAAAACGGGAACAAGCCGCCCATACGGGCGAAGCCAGTAGTTCTTACCGCGAAAGAGGGTGTTGGGCGAGGCGTCCGGCCCACCGTAGCTCTGTGATGGCCGGTATCCACCACTTACCGAGAATGTCACTAGCGGCTGGTACACTATTTGCCCCCATCTTTTTCAACCTTCTTCAGCGCCAGTTCGCAGAGCATATTCACCGCGTCATCATCCAGGATCGCAGGCAAAGTACTCACCGAGGGGATGAAGTTGCACGTAACCGTCAGCGGCCCCGTTACGTCATACTTGTCAGAATCGTGGTAGTTGCCAGTGAACGCCGATCTCGTGTAAATCCGCTGATTCGCCAGCGTGTAATAGTAGAAGCCGTTGTACAGGTACCCTTCAAAGTCTCGCTGGTTGGGCACAAACACTAGCCGCTTATTCGTCGCCGTATCCAGAATCTCGCCGTGCGGGATTGCCCAATACAGCACATCCGCCGCGCTCGTGATTGATCCCGTCGATGCCAGAATCGGCCCGTCTCCGCTTGAGAGCGTCACCGTGTAATTCTGCATCATCAATGCACGTTTGAACGGATCTGACGCGATCTTAGTGGCCAGTGCTTCAAGGGCAGCCGGGATGAGCGTTGAGACTTCCGCCTCCTGCTCAAGCCACTGCGAAGGGCTGGGCTGTCCCGCCGCCAGTCTCACCAAGGCCAATCTTGTCAGTTCAAGAGCCGTCATGCTTTACACCTGCGAGGGCATTGGCACTGCCACCTGCCGCCCCACGCTCCGAATCCATCCCAGCCATTCCGCCCATAATTTGCTGTGCATCTCGAACGCGCTCACCCACGCCCCTTCCTTCGTCAACAGGTACGTCATCGCGCCCGAGACGATGGCCGGTCGGTAGGTGTCCCGACATCGAATGCTGCCGGTGAACGTGGACTTGTTCAGGGCTGGGCCGGTAATCTTTACATTGTTCGTTGAATCGAAAAATATCTTACCGCCCGCGATGGCGTAGATATTCCCCTTGGTCGGGAACATAGACGCTTCATTCTCAGCCGCCATATTGACAATCGCCAGGGGGCGTTCCTGTAGCAATGTGCCCGTTGTACCATCCACCACCGCGCTAAATTTACCGAGATAGTTTTTGCTTCCCGCCGACGAAGTAGGCAACGTCGCCCCATTCGCCAGGGCAGCCGAAAGATCCTCGAAGTCCGCCCGCTCGGGATGCCGGTCATTCAAGGCAATCTCCGCGCAGATGGTATATTCTGCGTCCAGAATGGCCGCCTCGATCAACCCTTCCGGCCAGTCAGTCGAAAGGTTGACTACCGTGCCGGCCACTGCGTTCGTATAGGCCGTCTGCGCCGCCGATGCTGTCGTGGCCGTCAGGCCATTCAGCAACGCCAGCACATCCGCCTTAATGCTTGCAAAGGTAGTGGCCATTAGTAGTTAGTGCCGCGAAGCGGAATCAAAGTAACTGAATACGTGCAGCCAGCCGGCGTACCAGAGGCAGACGCAACCTTCTCTTGCAACCTGACTCGATCTCCGAATGGCCCTGAACGCACAGTACCAGCGGATAGTGCCGTATTGCTCACCGCGCTCGCCTGCGTGATCGTCGTGGCGATGCGCCCTTGAATCACGAAGCGTTGCGTTCCCGTGGTCGTGCCGAGGGTGATATTGCTGGTCGCCAGCACGTCATCCCAGCTTGTCCCGCCATCCCACGAGTCTTGTAGGTACAGATTAACCGTGCCTGTCGCCGTGCCCGCCGCCGTCACATTCACCAGCACCAGCAAGGCGTCGTAATGCTCAAGCCCCGCATAGTACGCCCGCGTGGTCGTGCCGTCCGCCGCCGCCGAGACTTGCCCGCTCACCAGACTGATTACAACCGGATTATTCATATGCCGTACCCGCCGATCATCGTGCCCACCCCGAAGGGCGAGGACTCGTAGTCTTGAGCGTAGCCGATCTTGGAAGAAACGCCTTCCCGACTCGCCTGCGCCTTGTAATTGTCGAATGCTCGCTGGAACTTGCCTTCATCGTGCGCCAAAGCATCCCGAATCGCCCCGCTGAACAGCGCCCATTCCTTGCCATTCTCAGCCGGACTCATGCCCAGCCAACGACAGAACGGCAATGCAGAGATTGCCGTCTGCACCCTGACAAGGTGATGGAATGCTTCCAGCCCCGGCGTATCGCCCAAGCTCCCATAAGCATAATTCGTCTCGTACCAGATCTCGTACTGCGCCGTATCTCCCGGAATGGGAACAGGCCGCACGAACCATCCCTGCCCTTCCTTGCGGTAAAACACCATCTCAGCCGCACTGTGGCCACTGGCAGAGGATGCCCCGCTTTGCTGCGGGCCGTCATACCGCCTATCGGCGTCCTGCATCAGACTGAAGGGAATTTCTCGCCGGACGTGGTAGGTGTCGGACGTGTCGATGGTGTAGACAAGGAAGGGTCTGCCGAAGTTCTGAGCCGCCACCACGTAGTCTTCCAGGCCGCTGCTTACCGTCAGCGTCCATTTCTCGATTGACCAGTGATTGCGCGTATTCACCAACTGAGCAGAATGATGCATCAATTGGTCAATCAGAAGTGTCAATAACGTCTGATCGTCGGGGAATTGCGGCAAGGGTTGCCCCAATCTCCGGCGAATGATCGCTATGTTCTGCTCATTAGTTGGCATTCTTCCCCTTGGGCGCTGTTGGCGTCGGCGGAGTTGCCGGAGGCTCCGGCACTGTCGCCACCTGCTGCTTCTGCGCCAGGATCGCTTCCATCAACTTCTGATTCTGGGCCACGAGTTCCTTCAGAGCGTCCGCCAGTCCATCATTGCCCGACTTCTGAGCCATAATGTCGAGAGTTCGCGCCACGCTCGCGTCCGTCGAGTGAATCTCGGGAACGCCCGTGCGCTTCAGCATCTCGCGGTCAACGATGTCGTATTCCCGCTTGAAGCCCTCTTCTCCCGGCGTCAGCTTCATGCACGAGTGCGTGAATTGCAGCCGCGAACGCTGGATTGAATCCGTGCTGGCCACCGCCTGAATAACTTCCTTGAGCGCCGCCACCACCACATGCTTGACGTGGGGCTGCATCTCGCCGCTCACCTGTATCGACCGCAAACGCGCTTCCAGATGCGCCTGTAGCTCCTTGTTCGTCTCGGGCAGCTTGTCCAGTCCCTCGGGATAGAATAGGGCGTTGAAGTCAACCAGTTCGTACACCTGCGGAGCTTCCCGCAAGGCTTGAATTTCGACTAAGCCCGTCTTGTACGTGGCGCTGCTCTCATTCTCGATCAGCCGTTCGGCCTCGAAATGAGCCGCCCGCCAGTACTTCCCATAGACGACTTGCGTCCCGGTCGGATCTTTCTCTTCCGTGCCAGGGATAAGCTCGCCAGCCCGAATGTTCCAGACGTGTTCCTTCGCCTGCCATGAACGGCAAGGCGTGATCTCGCCACGAAGCAGATACCGGTTCGGTATCCCGTTCGTGTCAACGTGCAACACGTCCCAGCCAACCTGCACGAAGAAGCGGGGATCGTTGAGCCGCAAGGACGGATCGACTATCCGCGCATTATCCTGTCTAAGCGTTTGCCGCGCCGTTTTCGGCGCTGTCGCTACCGTTTCCATTACTGATACCTTCCTGTTTGGGTGTCCCGGACTTGTTATGCCCGCTCATCCAGTGATACTTGCCATGCTTAATCACTGACGGGTCAAAAGTTGTCCAAGTGTGAGCGTGGGTCTTCGTCCAGTCTTCCAGACGTTCCCGAAGCTCGCGTGATCGCCGTTCATCCCTCGCCTCGACGATGTGGGCCTTCTTACGCGCTAAGGCCAGTTCGTCGGGCGCGACTTCCTCATTGCTGGCGTGATCCCGATTCCAGAGCGCACGTTGAATGCGCTGGATGTCCTTGTCTGTCGGCTCCCGGTACGCCCCCAGGCACGGCTCGGAGTTCTTAATCTCAGCCCCTCCACAGCACATCTCGTCGTGATGCGCGATGCAGAAAGCGGAGGCATAGAATCCTTCCTCCGGGCAGGGGCCGAGAACGTCCAGAATCTCGCCCGTGGTGTCGTCCGTCGAAAATCGGGCCTTCGCCCAGCGATCCTGGGCCATCAACTGCGCCCGTGGGATCAATTCCTCGACATAGAAGCGCGGGATACCGATGTCCTGGATCTCGCCGGCGTCCTCGTATCGCCAGAAGGGGTAGCGCATACGCCAGCGCCCGCATACAAGCATTCGGGCCTTGGCGTAGTCCTGTCCCCAGACGATACGCATCCGGGACTGACCAGTAGCGGTTTTACCCGCTATCTGGTCAATCCGTTTCTGCCAATAGGTCAGGTCAACCGGGCAAGTGCTGTTGCCCGTCCTGACAATCTCGGTTTCGTGGTCGAAAACCGGGTGTGATTGAAACATGTCCTTCCTTACGGTTGAACGAATAACAGCGCGTCGAAGGTCACGTCCGTCGCCGCTGACGCCAGGAGCGTCAGGACAACGTTAGTGGCCGTTCCCGCCGTGGAAAGCGTCGTGGAGGCGGTGCCTGTGGACAGACACCCCACGACATACCGTCCCCGCGAAGGAGCAATGGTCGCGGTGTCGCCCACCGCCCCACCCGCCACGCGGTACAGTTCGACGTTCAGCCCCCCAAAAGGAAGCGGCCCGGCAAAACTGCTCGCGGTAACCTGGGTCGAAGCCAATGTCGCCATTTAGCCCTCCTTATCGGCGTCCGATGAGCCGGATGCGGGTATTGACGGACGTACTGGCCGCCGACTGCTGAAGCGTCAGGGTGACGTTGGTGTTCGCCGCCGTGATGCTCAGATTGTCGGTCACGGCAAAGTTCGCCTCGACATCCACAATGTTACTAATCCAGCGCGGAACGAGGACGATGGTGTCAGCCGCCGCCCCGCCAGTAGCGCGGAAGTACTCGATAATCAACCCTGAACCGTCATAAGCTACCGGCTGTTCGCCGTTCGCCGCAATCAGGGTCGTGATGTTCGTTGAAACCAGAGTAGCCATTTGTCTTGTTCTCCTTTCTCAGAACTCAGCCCGATTAGGCGTTCGCGGCAACCTGAGTCGCCAGACCAGTGACCGCCGCCCGCTTGATCAAAGCGTGGCAACGCGGATCGCTCGTTCCGAGGTTGTAAAACGCGCCAATCGCCCCGGTGTAGGCATCGCTGCCGTATCCGCTGACGCCCGAACGCATGCGGATCGAGTTGCCGTCCATGTTGAAGATCCCGAACGGACGCTCGACATACTTCTTGATCTCGCTCTTGCACACCAGATACACGCGGTCTTCGTCGCAATCCGGGTCGATGAAGCTCACCGTGTCGCCAGCCTGGAACTTGTCGAAGGAGCCGTCGAAGGTCTTGGCCTCGCCGTCCCACCGCTTGAAGTTCAAGCCCAAGCGCCGGAGGGCATCATCCTGAGCCAAGCTCATGATCGCCACAACCGTCTTCGCCTTGCCGACGCCCGCACGGGCGATGAGCAGGTTCTTCGTCTTGATGAAGTCCGCCACGCTGATAGCCGCGCCGTTCAGGTCAGTGACGGGGGCTTTCAACTGCGGATAGGTCGAACGGCTGAGCAACTGGAAGGTGCCGGTGTCGTTGTTGACGATGTACGCCAGCCCACGCGGAACCTTGTAGAGCGAACCGGAGAGGACGAGAACGTCCGTATCGGTCGCGCCGCTGATCGCCGCCGGGATGGTGATGGTCGTGTTCGTCTTCGCGCTCGGCGTGGTCGTGCCCCGGTAGGTGGCGAAGGTGGCGTCATAGACATCATAGGACTCGCCAACCTGGATGTGCGTCGCGCCCTTGGTCGAACCGTAGCTGGCCAGAGGCGTGTGCGAGGTCGAGTTGTAGAGCGTCATCGTGGTCGTGCCCGACTTGTAGATGGCTCTCGCGCCGGTGCCGTCATCGAACGCTTGGAAGTTGGCCTCCTTCATCAACGCCTGAGTCCTGAACTCAAGCAGGCCGTTCATGCCTTTGATGAGGCTCGAACTGTCCTTGACGTTGGCGAGGACACGGCCCGTGAGTTCAAACGCCATCGTCAGAGACATCGGACTGACATACATGTCGTCGCTCGTTTCGGCCCCAGGCTGCTTGAACGATCCGCCTTCAGCGATACCGCCCACGCCAGTTGGCGGGCGAAGATAAGACGGGATGCGGAATCCCTTGCCGTTGACGAACTGAGCGCCCGCCGCTTGCTCGAAAAGATTGTAAGTGGCCTTCTCCTGCTCAAACTGCGGACGCAAAACATTGTCCGAGATCTGATTCAGGGCCGGCAGAATGGTTGAAATATTGACTGCGACTCCCATTGTTCCTTTCTCCTTTCACCATGCCTTGCCGCCTGGTTTGTCCTAGAATCGAATTTGAGACGCTAACGACTCAAGGAACTCAGGGGTGGCTCGGCCATCTGGCCCGAGTGCGCTAACCCCATTTGAGCTTTGAATTGTCGATCCGGGAACTTCCTTGCGATTCGGCACGGCTCCACGTTGGCTTTCGCGCCAAGCGCGATAACCCTTGTACACTTCGTTTCGCTCCTTGACCCGATCTCTGAGGATCTGTCCCAGGCGGGCGTTGAACTGCGCGGCCAACTGCCGCGCTCGGCGCTCATCCTGATCGGCGGCCAGCTTCTCGCCTTGCAGTCTTCGCAAGGGAGCGTTGGCGGCCAATTGCGCGGCGTCCCGATACATCTGAGCGTATTTCTGCTCGTTGAGTATCTGGGCCATCGAGCCTTCCAGAATTTCGCCGTACACCTGCTGGTTCTTGCCCTCATCTTCCGGGCCATACGGTTGCCATTTCTGCAATTGCGCTAAATGCGCCTGCTCATACTGCGTGCTGATCTGCTCGACCAGGGATTGCCCCTGTTGCTGGGCTTGCTCCCATTGCTGACGGTGCTGAGTTTCAGCGGCTTCTCGCTGCTGGGCATCCAGCGCTCGCCACTGCTTCTCGCGTTCAAGGTGGTAATTACGCACCTCGTCCGTCTGTAATAGGAGATCATCCATCACCGCCTTGGGCAGTGACTTCGCCACGTCTCGCAGATGTTCCGGGATGGTGCTTAACGCTTCGGCATCCAGGGTAGCGGCAGGCTGGCTCTGAAAGTCGGCGGGGATTTTCCCGAGTTCACGCAACTGTTCAAGAGCGTAATCGGGGTTGTAGCGGATGGCGTCAGTGACCAACTGGACATAAGCCGGTTGGGCCGCGTCATAGAGCGATTGGAGGAATTGAACCGTGCCCTCGGCGGGGTTGCTAATCAGGCTGCTAACCAGATTGAGCGTTTGCACCGCGCCCTCGACACCGCCATACGCTTCCAGTTGCGCCATCTGCTGCTGAAAGCCTTTGAGTTCCTTCGCTCGCTCGCGTTCCGCTGTCCTCGCGTTTCGCAGAGCTTGGACGAGGCCGGGAACCTTCTCCTGATCCAAGGCTGGATCTTGGGTAAGTTTCTCGATGTCATCGTCCGTTACATCGTCATTTAAGGCGCTCTGTTCGTCTTCGTTCTCGTCCCACGTCCAGCCGACGTCAATTTGATCGCCGGTGGGAGAATCGCCGGTAGGCGTCTCGGGGGCTTGAGCTTGTGAAGTGTCCACACCTACACCTTCGCCGCTCGCGGCTGCGGCTTCCACAATGGGCGAATCGGCAGTGCCTACCGATTCCATACTCGCGTCGCCAAAATCAAAATCGCTCATACTTCCTTCAAAAGAAAAGCCCGCTATTACCAGAACAGGGAACTTTCCCTATCCTCGTGATAGCGGGCTGCTTTTGGTTCAGGACGCGGGGCTTGAAGCACGGCGTCCCAGATAGCAGGCGGCTACGGCCTTACTTGTTATAATTGCGCTCGCGGGGCGCGGGCTGCTTTGCTTCCTGCTTGGCCTCGACTTCCGCGAATTTGCGCTCGTAATAGCGCAGGATCATCAAGATCGCCCTGCGCCATATTCCAAATTCTTCCTTGCTGTCAAAAATCATGAACAGCTTTTCCGTCCCTTCCTCATTTGCCGTCCTCGTTGCATCTTCTTCCCGGACGGAGCGGCTTTTTTCGTCGCTCGCTCGGGAAGTTGCTTCGTAGGATAGCCGGAGACATATTCCTCGGCTTCCTGCCGCGACAGGCCTGGTTTCTTGATTGATCCGCTGGCCACTGCCCGCATAAATTTTGCCTGCGCTTTACTCTTCGGCGGCATTCTCGTCTCCTTCCCGCGCATTCTTGACAGACAGCGCGAAATTATTTTTACGCTGGGGCAGGATTAGGTTTCCGCACGTGCCTTCAGGATACGCGCCAGCCTGACGCGAGCGTGATAGAGCATCAATTTCCCGTCGATTCCATCCCAGCGCCTTTGCGGTGCCCAATAAATGTAGTTTTCCAGCAATTTGACGGTATCGGGCCGCACTTGCGGGCGATGCTGGGCCACTTTCTTGCCAAAAGTGCCGGCCATTACTACCTTCGGCCCGCTGGCATAGGCTCCGATGTGATGGATATAGCGTAATTCGTCAATTTCAAGCTTGTTTAGTGGCCGTTTGCCTTCCATAGTTTGCTAAATCCCGTCCCGATCAGTACCGCATTGCCCGAATGCGTCCCAGCGTTAGGGTATCCAGGCAATTGCTCGAACCAGAACCGCGTATATTCGACTCGGGTATAAACACCCCAGCCCTCGGAGAGCGGGAAAACGCCCTTCCAGCCAGCCCTGAAGCCTCTCGTATTGTTCCCGCGCCCATTATCGAACGTCGCCCGATCCCGAAACAGCCATTCGCCGTACAGATCAATGGCGCGGGAGGGGTTGAAGTGAACTGAGACTAGCGGGATGGCCTGATTCTTCGTGTAAGCGCTCGTACTCGTGCGGCCTGCCTGGATGCCGCCGCCGACGAGGAACGGCCCCGCCACTCGCACAAGGCCCACACCAGCAGCACGAAACGTGAAACCATCCCCAACATACGTTTTAGGCTCCCATTGATAGGATAAGTCGATGTCAAAGGCGAAACGTGGCCCCAGATCCGAGTAGATGTCAAAGCCAATGCCATAGCCTGTCCCACTGCCGGCCCCTGTCGATGGCGAAATGCGCCCGTAGACTGATGCCGAGTTCTGCGCCAGTCCAGGAATAGCCAATAGGAGCAGCAAGCAAAGAGCTTTCATTGAAATGTCACTCTCGCCCCTTCGCTGAAGTTTGACGGCGTTTGCAGGTATATCCAGCCCGTCTTGCCCTTCCAGGTAATCGGGATATCCCACGTCACCAAGTCGGAACCTGGTATGACAGGATCTTTGAACACTTCGCATGGCGTTTCCAAGAACTCGGAGCCGTCCTCGGGCAAAAACAGAATGTTGTAAAACACGTTCTCAGGTGCCCGGAACGATCTGGCTCCTGAAGCCGTCAGGCGGACTCTCGATCCCTCGCTGACGGGGATGACGCCTTTCTCGATCACGGCGAAGAGGAAGGGGGGATTGGGAGAAATGACAATACCCTGAACATAGCCATTGCTTAAATTCCACCACGGCGCAGTATCCATAAGATAAAACTTGTATTCGTGCGCGACATAGCCGCTCACCTTGAGGACATTCGGGGCGATCCGTACAGGCCGGCGCGGAACAAAGGTAATCTCGGATGGGGGAACGTTATCAGGGATCACCAGTTGAATCAGCGTGGGCGAGACGTAGTACAACTGGCAGGGGATGCCATCTATATGCACCGACACGCCCCCCAGGGTAGTGGGGATGTTGGCAATGGTAGTAATCCCCTCAATCCGGTCGGCCAGATTACGGCCACGAATCTCGGCTACAGAGCCACGGGAGACGGGGCCAGCCCCCCAGGAATGGGAGAGCGAGTCAACCTGCGCCTTGCCGGGTGCGACAAGTGTTAATGTGATGACAATTAGAAACATGAGCTTACGGGGCCACACGGATCACACTCCTTTCGGCGGCTTTCTGGTCGCCAGCCATTCATTTGTCTTCTGGTAGGACGGATGGAACTGCCCATCCTTCCCCAGCACCGGCCAATTCACCACATCTTCCAAATGCCCCACCCGGCAACGAGTGGCGAGGCAAACTTTAATGCCTGATGCCGCGCAATTTTTCCAAAAGCCAATGTCTGAATCTATCCGGCCATCGTCCCAGCCACCTTGCGCGTCCGGCTCTTCTCGGAACCAGGGTTTCGGCAGGTACTCAAAGACATCGCGCCGGAACATCGTCAGGCCGAAATGCCCAACTTCGATGGGGACAAGATCGTCGTGCAAGTTGACTTCGTAGGAGGCGCCGGCCAGGAGCGGCCCGCCTTCCCGCTTCATCTGCGTCGAAACAACCACATCTACATCGGGATTGTCGTGCAGCAGGGACGCCAGATAGCCCACGTCTGTGGGGTTGAACACACCGTCATAGTCAATGGTGAGGATGAAGTCGGCCTTGTCGCCTTCCTTCGTAGCCTTCCAGTCCAAGGCATCCTCAATACTGCGGGTAAGTGAGTGATGCCACATCACCCCGTAGCCGTGAAAGACGGGGATCTGCATTCTCACGGACATCTCTTGAGTGCAATACTGCGTGATAATCGGGCCGTAGCGGGGGAGGCTCATCGCCCCGGCAATGTACAAAGGCTTGTCCTGTGGCTGGCCCTTGTAGCCCATCATATTCAGGCTGACGGGTAGGGACGCACAGTCTAACTGATCGTCCTCGTTTTCCCACTTGGAGATACGGGTGCAGCCGGCAGCCCTGAGCATATCGCCCAGCAAGTCCTCGGTGAAGACGGAGTAATGAAAGTCGTACTCGTGCGACTGTCCGCCCATCAGATAGGCGTGTAAGGGTAGCTCCTTGCCTGTGCCGGCCCTGAACTGATCGACTATCCACTCAAAATCAGGGACAGCGATCTTGAGCAGTCCGCCCGGCTTGAGCGCACGCACCCAATCCCGCAATACCACCGGCACTTTGGCCTGGGGAAAGTGTTCAAGGACGTGGGAAGCCCTGATCTCGTCTACGGTATTGTCCGGCACTTCAAGTGGAAAGATCGCCTCGCCGGTAGTACGGATGTCGATATTGCGGTATCCGGGAAGGGGGTGTTCCCCCGCGCCAAGATTTAGCTTGTTCATGCAGTCTTTTGTATCTCCTGCGTTGTGTTTCTGTTCGGGTAGGGACGTTTCGTCCCTTCCTTCGTTGCCTGCTCGCGATCCTCGC
>ERZ1645192.3745-NODE-3745-length-12246-cov-12.072348_pt1 | contig 12246 bp, 11 predicted proteins | sample MGYA00575354_ERZ1645192 | MGnify/ENA primary metagenome ERZ1645192 (study PRJEB40844, sample SAMN11349763) | freshwater sediment metagenome | isolation source: river sediment | host: Sediment | place: India: Faizupur Khadar , New Delhi | collected 2017-02-21 ... | reverse complement strand
AAGGGTTCAGTAGGGAACGGTCAGGTGTTCCGTGTAGAAGCGGGAGGTGTTTAGAAAGTGCAGATGATCGTCATTTGCTGGGACTGGTCCAGGGTTTTAAAGTCGACCCAGTGCAGTGACCAGTTGAAGCGGCCTCTGATATTTTTATGGTTGATGAAGTTCCAGATGGCGTCGGTGCGGAGGTAATGGTCAAAGCGGTAAAAGGGGTCGCCGTGGGCGAATTCCAGGGGGTCTCCGGTGTGGAGGGTGGTTTTCAGTCCCAGGTTTTTGTAGTGACCCTCGCCATCGAAGTGAAAGGCATAACTGCTTTCGAATCCGTTGGTCACCGACCGTTCGCGGTATATAGAGGAGAAGAGTCCGGCTTTAGCCTCTCCTTGAATGGAATTCTCCCTACCCCACCGGATCCCGGAAAGGAGGGCATACCCGAGGTGGTCTTTGATATGTTGGTCGGGGATTCTCACGGAGGTGTGGGCGAGGTGATCGAGGAGGATGAAATTCTGCAGAAACCAGTCTCCTTTTTTGACCTCGCCGGAGGTGCCGGCCATAAAGGCTTCTCTGACGGTTTCCGTCTGCCTGCCGGTCCAGTCGACAAATGCCGCCTGGTGACCCCAGGCTCCGTGCAGTTGACCGGCCATTCCTTCGATCTGAGGGCGGTAAACCAATAAGGTGTCGGCCAGCATGGCCAGGGGGAAGTCGATGGTTCCCCGCCGGGGAAAGGATCCGAAACGAAAAGAGTTGTCCGCATCGTCATAAACATAATAGAGAATCAGCCGGGGCTGGTGGAAATCGATGCTGCTCCCGAATTCATAGAGTTCACTGAACCCGGCAACGAGGCTATGTCCGTCAATGGTGAGGCCTGCCTCCGCCGAACCCAGTGTTCCCAGGATGGTCTGTGCCCGTGACTTCCCGTTGTGAAATTCCCGGTTGTCGCCAATGCCTTCGAGGGTAAACCGGAAAAAAGGCTTCTGGGCGGCTCCGCTGAGCGAAGCCATCACTAAAAAGGTAAGGAACAAATTCTTCATCCGTAGATCACTTCTATGTTTTCCAGTGCTGTGTCGCTGACAAAGTTAATAAATGCAATGAGCATCCCGACTAAGTCGGGATCAACCAGAATGATTTACTCGCAAACCAGGTAGGTCTCGCGGCGCAGATGAAGAGCCACGATGGTCACTCGCAAACCAGGTAGGTCTCGCGGCGCGGATTAACCACCAGGACGGGGATGGCTCCGGCATGGCGGACGATTTTCTCTTCGGGGAGGCCCAGCACCAGGTCGAGGAGGGTAATGGTGGAGCTCCCCAGGAGGAGGAAGAGCCCCGCGCCGATCTGTTGGGCCGCTACCAATCCCTCGGTGTGGACCGACAGGCTGCTGCGGGTGCCCCGATAGATTTTGTGAGCTACCCCGGCGCGGGAGAGCAGGTTTTTCAGGGCGGACAGCAGGCCATCTACCTGCTGCTGGTCCTCCCGGGAGCGGTCATGGGCGCCCACGGCCAGAATCTCACTCTGGTTGTGCTTGCCAAACCAAAGGGCCCATTTCATGGCGTCCTTATTCTGATGACGCAGGTCCACGGGGAAGACGATTTTCCTGAAGTCGGAGACGAAAGGGGCTTTCTCGTTCACGAAGAGAAAGGGAATGGGACTGGATTGAAGGGACTGGGCGAGTTGACGGAAGTGGGAGGCCCCGGCGATGATCATAATAGCCTCATGTTCATCGGCCAGGGTGGTAGCCAGTCTTTCGCCCCGGAAGGGGGCTACCATCGCCGATACCGGCAAGCCGGGGATCTCCTGCTGCAGCCGGTGGCGGATCTCCTCCAGTTGGTGATCGAGGTGAAGGGAGTGGTCGGCCCCTGCGGCCTGATAAAAGAGACAGAGCTCCTTACTGAAAACAGCAGCCACCCTGATCCCGCACTGGATCAGGGGAGTATCACTCTCCCCGAGCGTGGTTAATACCACTATTTTCTGAAGCATCCTCTCTTTTCCTCCAAATGGTTGTTCTGGTTGTTCCTCCTGCCGGGGCTATCCCGGAGGATATCCAGTGATAGTCTCCCTGTATGCAGAGAGAAAAGTAAAGATAGTATTTCCCCGGGGAACCCGGGTCCCTTCGGCACCAAAATGGCAAATCCCTGTTAAATGTCAGGATAAGCTGCTAACTTTTCACTAATTTAGTGTACTGTTTCAGCCAACGATATGATACATGAAAAGCTACTGAATCCGGAGAGTATAGTGGTGGTGGGAGGGTCTAACCATCTCAACAAGCCCGGGGGTAAACTGATCAGGAACCTTACCGATCACAAGTATGGGGGAAAATTGTACATTGTGAATCCCCGTGAGAAGGAGGTACAGGGTTTCCCGGCCTATGCTTCGGTGGAGGATCTCCCGGAGGTAGATCTGGCCATTTTGGCGATCCCTGCTGCGGCCTGTCTTCCGGCCATGGAGGTGCTGATCAGGGAAAAGCAGACCCGGGCCTTCATCGTGATCTCTGCAGGTTTCAGTGAGATGGGCCATGAAGGGAAGCTACTGGAACAGCAGATGGCCCGGATGGTCGATGAGGTGGAGGGGACGTTGATTGGACCCAACTGTATCGGTGTGATGAATCCGGTCCATACCAGTGTTTTCACCACGCCTATTCCGCCCTTATGTTCAAAGGGGTGTGATTTTATTTCGGGCTCGGGGGCGACCGCTGTTTTTATCATGGAGGCGGGGATTCCCAAGGGGCTTCGCTTTTCAAGTGTCTGGTCGGTGGGGAACAGTGCCCAGACGGGAGTGGAAGAGGTGCTGGCCCATTTGGATGAGACTTTCGATCCGGAGCACAGTTCGCTGGTGAAACTCCTTTATCTTGAGACGATCCGCAACCCCGATAAGCTGCTGGAGCATGCTTCATCGCTGATTCGCAAGGGGTGCCGTATAGCGGCCATCAAGGCGGGGAGTTCCTCGGCGGGGAGCCGGGCTGCTTCCTCTCATACAGGGGCACTCGTCAGCAGTGATGCTGCCGTGGAAGCTCTTTTCCGCAAGGCGGGAATCGTCAGGTGTTATGGCAGGGAGGAGTTGGTCACGGTAGCCAATGTTTTTCTCTGCAAGGAATTGAAGGGGCCCCGTATGGCCATCATCACCCATGCCGGTGGACCGGGGGTGATGCTTACTGACGCCCTGGAAGACGGGGGACTGAAAATTCCGGAGATTGGGGAGTCTCCGGCCAAGGCTGCCCTGAAGGAGAAACTCTTTGCCGGTTCGTCGGTGGAGAATCCCATTGATTTCCTGGCCACGGGCACCCCTGACCAGCTCAAGGCCATCATCGACGCCTGTGAGAAGGATTTTGAGGTCGATGGGATGGCTGTAATCTTCGGCAGCAACGGACTGGTTCCTGTCAGGGAGGTGTATAGCCTTCTTGCCGAGAAGACGGTCGAATGCACCAAGCCCATCTTTCCGATTCTTCCCTCGGTGATCGATGTCAAGGAGGAGGTGACCCAGTTTCTCTCCCTGGGGCATGTTAACTTTCCCGATGAGGTCCTTCTGGGGCGAGCTCTGACCAAGATCATGAATACGCCGGCCCCTTCTGACCGTTCCATTTTTCTGGAAGGGGTTGACGTGCCCGAGATCAGGAGGATCATTGACCAGGCGGAACCGGGTTATCAGCCTCCGGCTGTCATTCACCGTCTTTTCAGGGCCGCCGGCATTCCGGCGGTCAAAGAGATGGTGGCCACCTCCCCTGAGGAGGCGCTGGCTGCCGCACGCGACATAGGCTTCCCGCTGGTGATGAAGGTCGTCGGTCCCGTCCATAAAACCGAGGTGGGCGGTGTGGTCCTCAATGTGAGAAACGAGGAGAGTGTGACCAAAGAGTTCAGGCATCTCATGCGAATCGAAGGGGCTACGTCAGTGCTTCTGGCCCAGATGGCCTTCGGAACCGAACTTTTCATCGGGGCCAAGTACGAGCCTACCTTCGGGCATGTCATCCTTTGTGGCCTGGGTGGAATCTATGTGGAGGTGATGAAGGATTTCACCTCCGGACTGGCGCCACTGACCCCTGATGAAGCCTGGTCGATGGTACGCAACCTCAGATCCTATAATATCCTGAAAGGCTACCGGGGCAAAAGCGGCGTCGACATCCGTAAGTTTGTCAGGATCATCGTGGCCCTCTCCAGCTTGCTGCGGTTCGCTACTGAAATCAAGGAACTCGACATTAACCCGCTGTTGGGCAACCACTCCTCCATACTGGCAGTGGATGCCCGGATACGCATAGAAAAATAATCTTTATGTTACGTACAGAATCAGAACACGACCGCTTTTACGGCTCTATTGCCGGCTATTACCGGTCGATATTTCCGCAGAATCCAGCCCAGCTGAAATGTATAGAGGAGGCCGCCGGATCATTGGAAGGAAAGAGCATTCTCGATGTGGGGTGCGGCACCGGGGAACTGGCCGCAGGACTGGCAGAGAAAGGGGCCCTGGTGACCGGCATCGACCTCAATGATGCGCTCCTGAGCCAGGCACGGAGCACCAGGAGCCATGACCGGATCCTCTACCGGAAAGCCAATATGCTCCACATCGCCCGCCTCTTCGGCCGTAATAAGTTTGACCTGGTGGTCTGCCTGGGCAATACCCTGGTTCACCTGCTCAATCCCATGCAGATGCGCGACTTCTTCAGCGGTGTACGAACCGTCCTGAAACCCGGTGGCGTTTTGATCCTCCAGATGCTCAACTATGACTATATTTTCAAAGAGAAAATCAATGTCCTCCCGCTTATAGAGCGGGAAGAGGTGAAGTTTGAGCGGACTTACGAATTCATCGAGGGGAGCCGTGAAATCCGGTTTATCACCCGGCTGACGGTGAAATCGACGGGCGAGGTCATAGAAAACAAAACCGACCTGCTGGGCATCGGCAGTAACGACCTGCTCCAGTTAATGGACATTGCCGGGATGCAGGAGATAGAACTTTTCGGCGATTTCGACAAACGGCCCTTCTCCGGAGCGCACCTGCCCCTGGTGGTTTTCAGCAGGAAAGGGAATTAACCGGATCAGGTGACTTACCGTCAGTCGTCGATGGCTTGTCCGATGAGGAGTCTGAATTTCATCTCAGTATCGTCACCGGAAGTCCCCTGGGTCTGCTTCATCAGGATGCCGATGGTCTTTTCAACCGGGTCGGCGAAATACTGGGTGTTGAAATAGCCTCCCCAGTCGAAAAGTCCTTCACTTCCTTTGCCTCCTTTGGCTTCCCCGGCTGCCGTAAGAACCCCGAAGGCCAGTCCATAGTATCTTTCCGGAGTTTGGAAAAGATCTCCTACCTGATTGGCCATGATGGTTTTTACGGTTGTGCGGCTAAGAATCCGCACCCCATTGAGTTCACCCCCATTGAGGTACATCTGGAGGAAGGTGGCATAATCCCTGGCGGAACTGGAGAGCCCGGCACCTCCTGAGAAAAAGGAGCGTGCTCCCTTCACCGGATATTCGGGGTCGAAGAAGGCGGCTGCCTCCAAGGGTTTCCAGCTGCCCTGCCCATCGGGGATCTGTACCTTCACCAGTCTGCCGGCTTTCTCCTGCGGGAGATAAAACCAGGTGTCGTTCATGCCCAGCGGGTCAAACAAACGGGTTCTGAGAAACTGGTCAAAGGGCATTCCCGACATGATCTCGATGAAATAGCCCAGGACGTCGAGGCCTTCACCATAGGTGTATTTCTCGCCCGGTTGGTGGTGCAGGGGCATGGCCGCCAGCTTTTTAATGTTGTCGGAAATCACCACTTGCTGCGTGGTGAAGGCGTCGGTGATGCCCGCTTTTCCGAAGATCAGCCGGAAGCGCTCGTCGCCGTCGATGGCCCCGTACCCGATGCCCGAGGTGTGCGTCAGCAGGTGGCGGATCGTGATTTCCCTGACCGCCGGAATGGTGGTGTAGCTCGTGTCTCTGTATCTGAAATTCTGAAGGACGCGCGGGTTTTTAAACTCGGGGATGTATTTGCTGATGGGATCATCGAGGTTGAACTTTCCCTCTTCCCAGAGCATCATTACGGCTGTGGAGGTGATGGCCTTGGTCTGGGAGGCGATCCGGAAGATGTCATCGGTTTCCATTTTCTTTCCGGCAGGGGTGTCACTGGTGCCGAAGGCCTTATGGTAAACAATTTTACCGTTGCGGGCCACCAGGGCTACTGCTCCGGGAATCACCCCCTTGTCTATCTTCTCCTGCAACATAGCATCAATGCGCGCCAGTCTTTGTGACGACATCCCCACACTTTCAGGGGAGGCAGGAGTCAGTGCCGGGGATTTTCTGATCGATTTGGTCTGGGCCCCTGCTACCAGGGAGAGCATTATGATCAGGCAGGCCAGTCCCCGGCCGGCTTGCTTCCGGGAAATCAATGAGATCTTCATGGGTCTAATAATAAACGGGTTGTCGGATTTTCAGTTTTTTCTTATTCTCTGTTTAGTTTCAGGATGACTCTGAATTTGGAGAGGTAAAAGTAAGTAAAAGGGATTAAATTTGTAATGAGCTGTTCAGGAATTGTCAGGGAATGATGGTCAGGGATCAACTTATCATCAGCGGCAGGATTACCGCTGGAGGATGTGCCGGGCGTGAGGGGGAAGGTCATGCCGGCAGAACCGCTGGAGGATGGGCCGGGTGTGAAGGGGAAAGTTATGCCTGCAGCACCGCGGGTGGTTTTTGCAAGAGTGTAAGCCTCAGGTTCTATGCCGAATTGAACGATTTTCTGCATCCCTTGCGGAAGCAACGGCTGAGCGGATATCCCTTCCGGGGAGTGATCACCATAAGAGAGGCCATCGAGTCGCTGGGCGTCCCCCATACCGCCGTGGACCTGGTTTTGGTCAACGGGAATCCTGAATCCTTGTCCTGCCGGTTACATCATGGTGATGTGATTTCGGTCTATCCTGAATTTGAGACCTTTGATGTGAGCGGCATCAGTCAGGTGCGGCGAAAACCGCTGCGGACGTCGCGTTTCATGGTGGATGCCCACCTGGGAAAACTGGCCCGTGACCTGCGGATGCTTGGCTTCGATTCTGCCTTTGCCGGAACCATGAAGGACGAGACCCTCATTGAGACTGCTGTCGCTGAAAAGCGGATCATCCTCACCCGCGACCGGGAACTCCTCAAATCGGGGAAAGTGGACCACGGTTATTATGTCAGGGCTACCACTTCCAGAACCCAGTGTGAAGAGGTGGTCCTTAAATTCGACCTCTGGTCGCAGTTCAACCCTTTCTCCCGCTGCCTGGTTTGTAATGGTGAATTGGTCAGGGTCCCTGTGGAGGAGGTCCGCGGGGAGATCAAGGAGGAGACCGCCCAAACCTTCAAAGACTTTTTCCGCTGCAGCGGTTGCCACCATGTTTTCTGGGAAGGATCCCACTACGGCCATATGAAGGGGAACATTGATGCCCTTCTTAAAAAAAGGTGGAAACAGTAATAAAAACTGGAGAGATCCGGGACTGGGAGGATTTCTGAAATCGATATCTGATCCTACGTGGGAAGAGAACCTGGGCAAGCACAAAGTTCCTGCCCTGCGTAATGTGGATCGGCGAGCACCCGGTATAGTCAAAGCATACGGTCATAACGGCTATTTCAAGAGTCTGGAGGCGATCGTCCATTTTTCCGTAGGGTATGATCTGCATCCGGCAGACCTGTAGTAAGTAATTGTCACCTCAAAATGAATTTTACCGCCAAAATATCACAAGAGGGGGGCTTTCAATAATAAATAATTTATTTTTGGTCTTACTTGTGAAAAATTGTACGGATGAGGAGAAAAGTTTATCCCTGGTTAATGTTTTCGTTTTCACTGTTGTTTTTACCCTCTGTCCCTTCCCTGGTGGCGCAGACGGTGCCTACAGAGCGGAAAATGAACCTTTCCTTCTCGGGTTTTGTCAAGAACGATTTCATCACCGACACCCGGCGGAATGCGGAATCGGTCGATGGATTATATACATTATGGCCTCTGAAGCCGGAATATGATGCCGATGGGAAAGACATAAATGCACAGCCGAGTGCCCGGATGTTCAATATCTCCACCCGGTTTTCGGCGCGGCTGTCGGGGTGGGAGATGGGCAAGGCGCGTGCCGGGGCCTTCGTGGAGATCGATTTCACAGGGGGTGATGCGGCCAACAGCATCAGGCTGCGGCATGCCTACACCCGCTTCGACTGGGCGAAGAGCTCTCTGCTGTTTGGGCGGACCTGGCACCCCACTTTTATCGAGAAGGTCTTCCCGGGGGTGATGGCCCTCAATACCGGCGTACCCTTCCAGGTCTTCAACCGGAGTCCCCAGGTGCGGTGGACCCATCACCTCACCTCCCGGCTTGACCTGATCGCCGCCGCCGTTTACCAGATCAACTACATCAGTTATGGGCCCGACCCGGTGACCGGGTTGTCGGTAGCCTCCTCCCGCTACCAGCGTGATGCCCTCTGGCCTAATCTCCATTTACAGTTCCAATATTTTGATGACCATTGGGTGGCCGGAGCAGGGGCCGACTGGAAAACGATTCAGCCCCGGAGTTACACCACCGGCAGCGATGGCCTGAAACGGGTCACCCGCGAGAAACTCTCTTCGGTGGCGGCGTTGGCTTATTTGAAATATACCCGCGGAAAACTGGAGGTCAAGGCCAAATCAATGTGGGGCCAGAATGTATCGGAAAGCCTCCTTCCCGGGGGGTATGCGGTGGCCTCCCTCGATCCGCTTACCGGTCATGAGACTTATACCCCCACCAACCATCTTTTCAGTTTTATCAACCTCATTTATGGGCAGACCTGGAAAGGAGGACTCTTTGCCGGATATATGAAGAACCTGGGCACTTCACAGCACCCTGTGGGGCGCTTTTATGCCCGGGGTGCCGACGTGGGGGAGTGCTGGCGCATTGCACCCCTGCTCTGCTGGCAACAGAAAAACCTGATGATCTCACTGGAACCTGAGATCACCACCGTCACCTACGGCACCATTGACACGGCCGATAAAGGCCGGGTCAAAGATGCAGAGGCCGTCACCAACTACCGGAATCTTTTAACGCTTTTTTATTTCTTCTGATATGCAATACTGGGAACAAGATGTGGAAACCATGCCGCGCAGCGGGTTGCGCAGGCTCCAGACCGAACGGCTTAATAAAACTTTGGAGGCGGCAGTGCGCACCCCCTATTATGGGGCGTTGTTGGATCACAACCCGGCGTTCAGGGCTCAGGTGGGTGATGTGGGGGATCTGACCAGTTTCCCCTTCACGACCAAACAGGATCTGCGCGACCATTTTCCCTATGGTTTTCTCTCCCTTCCCAAAAAGGAGATCATCAGGTTGCACAGTTCGAGCGGGACCACGGGCAACCCGACGGTGATCTACCATAACCGGCATGATATCGGTTCGTGGGCCAACCTGATGGCGCGGTCGTTATTCACTGCGGGGGTCAGGGATACCGACGTATTTCAGAACATTGTAGGGTATGGGCTTTTCACGGGCGGACTGGGGTTTCAGTATGGGATAGAGCGGCTGGGGGCTTTGAGTATTCCTGCAGGGGCGGGCAACAGTCTCCGCCAGATCAGGCTGATGCGCGACTATGAGACCACTGCCATCCATGCCATACCGAGTTATCTGGGAAGGCTTTATGAGGTTTTCAAAGCCGAAGGACTCGATCCGCGTAGCGACACTTCCCTGCGGTTGCTGGTGATCGGTGCAGAGCCCCATACCGAAGAACAGCGGCAGCGCATTCAGGAGATGTATGGTGTAAAAGCCTATAACTCCTTCGGCCTCTCGGAAATGAATGGACCCGGAGTGGCCTTTGAATGCGAATTCCAACAGGGCCTTCATATCTGGGAAGATGCCTATGTGGTGGAGATCATCGATCCCGACACCCTGGAACCGGTTCCTGATGGCGAATATGGTGAACTGGTGATGACCACCCTCGACAGGGAGGCCAATCCGCTGATCCGCTACCGCACGCGCGATATCACCCGCATCATCCCCGGGGAGTGCCCCTGTGGCCGCACCCACCGGCGCATAGACAGGATTACCGGCCGCAGCGATGATATGTTCATCATCAAAGGGTGCAATATCTTCCCTATGCAGATCGAAGGCGTCCTCCTTAGAGTACCGGAAGTGGGCGACGATTACCGCATCACCATCGATACCCTCCACGACCAGGATGAGATGTTGGTGGAGGTGGAGGTCAAACGGGAGTGGTTCCGGGGCGACCTGGAATTCCTCGACAAGCTCCAGCGCAGGATCGTTCACCTCATCCGCGATGAGGTATTGGTCACGCCGGTGGTGAAACTTGTCGAACCGGGGTCTATACCAAAGGCCGAGGGAAAGGCAGTCAGGGTCTTTGATAAAAGGAAGAAATAATCGGCAAGTGTCTGACCCTTCATCGTCCGGAATCTTTTGTTCCTTTAGCTTATGTTCTTATAGCTTGTGCTCTGAATTTGTTTTTGTTGAACATCTGTTGCGCTGACAACATTTGATCTGATATCTTTACATCTGACATTTTTATTTCTAACATCTTTAAGTCTATTCATTATGGCTTACCAGGTTTCGGTTTTTCTGGAAAACAAGCTGGGACACCTTGAAAAGGTGACCAATGTGCTTAAAAATGCGGGAATTAACATTCGTAACATTTCACTGAACCATACCGCCAACGGGTGGGGGATTCTCAATTTGGTGGTTTCGTATCCGGAATTGGCTTGCAATCTGCTGAATCAGAATGGATTGTCGGCTGCCCTGCGGAAAATCGCGGTCCTCCGGATGGTGGACAGGGCTGGGGGGCTCGACCAGTTGCTCAAGAGTATTGCCAAGGCGGGAGTGAATATCACCAATGCCCACGGAATGGTTCTGGAAGAGGGGAAAGTGGCCTTTTTTGCCATCGATGTGGAGGACATTCCTGATGCGAAGGAACGGCTGGAGGCGGTCGGGCTGGAACTTCTGCCCGACAACCATGTTTATGGCACCCGGTTCTTATAACCTAAATTATGATATATGAAGAAACAGGATTTGTATTTTATTGCGTTGGTGGGGGTGATTTTCCTGCCCTTTTTTCTGTCGCAGCCGCTGTATGAGGCCTATAACAGTTTTAATGCGGGTCATCCGTTCCTTCTGGGTTTCCTGAAGTTTGCCGTTCTGGCCACCATGGGGGAGGCCCTGGGGCTGAGACTGCGGGAAGGAGTGTATAATAAGCCGGGTTTCGGACTGATCCCCCGTGCGATCGTTTGGGGTTTCCTGGGGATTACCATCGTTGCAGCCTTTAAGATTTTTTCGGCGGGGGGACCGGCTTTACTGAAGACGCTGGGCATCGCCGGAGCCGCGGAATCTCTTGCCGGTCCGATGGGCGGACTGAGAGTGCTCACGGCGTTCACCATCAGCCTGACCCTCAATACCATTTATGCTCCGGTGATGATGACCCTTCATAAAATTACCGATACCCATATCGTCAACAATGGAGGAACCATTGCCGGGCTTTTCAGGCCGCTGCCGATAGGGGAGATCATGACCGGCCTTAACTGGCGGGTGCAGTGGAATTTTATCTTTAAAAAGACGATTCCCTTTTTCTGGATCCCGGCACATACCATCACCTTTCTGTTGCCCGTGCAATTTCAGGTGTTGTTTGCCGCCCTGTTGGGCGTCGCATTGGGGGTCATCCTGGCTATTGGGGTGATCAAGAGCAAAAAGTGAAATTTTAAGCTGCAGGAATTGGTCTAAATAATTTTCAATCAATATCTTCTTTTATTTTTTTTATAATGATTTGGAATGAATCGATAGAGTGTGCATCGCGTGGGGAGCTGGAGCGCTTACAATCGGAGCGGCTGGTGGAGACGGTGAGCAGGGTGTACCATGCTGTACCGGCCTACCGCCACAAGATGCAGGAGGCCGGGTTGGTGCCCGGTGATATCCGGGGGATTGAGGATTTGCATAAACTGCCCTTCACAACCAAGGGGGATTTGCGTGATAACTATCCCTTCGGAATGTTCACGGTACCGATGAGTGAAATCGTGCGGGTCCATGCCTCCTCGGGGACCACGGGGAAACCCACGGTAGTAGGGTATACGCGCAAGGACCTCCACACCTGGGCGGAGGTAGTCACCCGTTCGCTTTGTATGGCGGGGGTCCACCGCAATGATATCGTCCAGGTGGCTTATGGTTACGGGTTGTTCACCGGGGGACTGGGGTTGCATTATGGAACGGAGAACCTGGGGGCCACGGTCATCCCTATTTCCGGAGGGAATACCGAAAAGCAGATTCTGCTGATGCAGGATTTCGGGACCACCGTCATTGCCTGCACCCCTTCCTATGCGCTTTTT
>ERZ1645192.3743-NODE-3743-length-12246-cov-24.778361_pt1 | contig 12246 bp, 12 predicted proteins | sample MGYA00575354_ERZ1645192 | MGnify/ENA primary metagenome ERZ1645192 (study PRJEB40844, sample SAMN11349763) | freshwater sediment metagenome | isolation source: river sediment | host: Sediment | place: India: Faizupur Khadar , New Delhi | collected 2017-02-21 ... | reverse complement strand
GTGCTGAGGTCGTTGGACTGGTAGGTCATGGGTAGGTCCAAGGCGACGTGTCGAGGCTGTAGGTGCTTGTGGTGCGGACGGCTCGGCCGATGACCAACCGCAGCTCATCCAACTGGCCGTTGGACGGGCCGCCACCCCACCGGGGGGTTGACCCGCTGAACCCCTGCAGCTCGTTGAAGACTGCGATCTGGCCGCCACCCGCCGGCAGGCTGGCGCTGACCGAGGGGTGGCTGTAGACCACCGCACCGTCCAGGTAGATCCTGAACGTGATCAGGTCGTCGGTCATGGCCATGGCAAACCACTCGTCGTCGGGCAGGGTGAGGTAGTCGCCGGCAGTGGACCCTGTTCCGCCAGGCCCCCAAGTCACCCCCGTGTCATAGGCGTGGCTGACAGAAAAAGTGAAGTCTCTGGCATATGTCCCGCTGCTCGGCTCTGAAGGCCAGTAGTTCTTCGACAGCACGATCATGGTGCCCCCGGCCGGAATCTTGGCCCGAAACTCCAGCGCCCACGGTAGGCCACTGAGGGTGAACCCAGCGGTCCACGGCGCCACCAGCCCGGGGACGCCACTGTGGCTCGCCGCCTGACCGAATACCCCCGTGCCGTAGGTGGCCGCACCCACAGTGAGCGCATTGCCCGACACGGCGTCCACCACATCGCCGTCGAAGTGCAGGAGCAGCTTCACCGTCGCATCAGCGCTTGGTGTTGGCAGCGGCGTGGTGTGAATGCTCAGGCTGGCCTCCGCCACATCCCGGGTGTGGTGGGTGATCTCCAGGGCGTCGGAGGCCAGCCGTGCCGGCGCGATCAGCCGGGCCTTGCTAGGGTCGAGGGCCGCCCTCGTGACGGTCAGCGATTGCACTGAGCCGTCAAAGCTGTACTGTGCATTCCAGTTCCCAAATTGGTCGAACGCCAGTAGAAAGACGCCTACATACGTGGATGCCAAAACACCCCCGTCTGACGATATTGTAACGATTCCACCTTGGTAATCGACAGTTACTAATTCCCCCGCCCCTACGTTGGCGCTCACAGCATCGTAGTCAGATATGTTCCGGCTTGACAGGGAAAATAGTGTGTTTAAGCCGTTGGCGGCACTAATTCCAAGTAAAGTGCAGTAATTTTCATATTTAAGTAACCGAAGTATGCCTCCAATATCAGATCGAAACTGTATCGACCACGGCTCGTTTGGCGCACTATTTATGGCGGGGGAGATACTCGCCGATACAACGGGGGTGAACGTAATCCATCCGCCGAAGGATGCGACGCCTGAACCGCTGATCGTGTGTTTGCCGGTTTCGTCCACCAAAGAGTCGCCCTGCATTTGGAAATCTATTCCACCAGGCGGCGCAGAGGTCAGCGTTGCCCCTGTGCTGGTCCAAGTCTCCACCTCGTAGGCCACGCCATCCAGCAGCAGCCCGGCGTACCTCTCGCTGGCGTCGGCGATGGGGGTCGCAAAGGTCACGTCGGAGCCGGTGACATCCGTCACGGTCACATCGGTCAACGGGCTCACCGCGTAGAAGCCGACCGCGGCACCTCGGTGAGCGCCAGCAAACCGCCGCAGCGCCGCCTGCTGGTCATCGCCCACCAGCAGCACTCGTTGGCTCCATTGCTGCGCCGGCAGGTCCGCCGCGGCCCGCCGGCTCCACCCGCCAGACCCAGGGTCAAAGATGTCCAGCGGCTGGGAGACCTCCAAGGTGACCTGCTCAGCCCAGTTGTGCTGCCCCGACCAAAGGGCCTTGCGCGGGTCCGAGGTGTCAGCGTCCGCGGGGAACACCAAGGGCCAATTCCCGCCCTCGGGGGTCGCGTTGCCGTGCAGCGGGTCCGCCACCCATTGCGTGGCGATGGTGGCCACGGCGGCGGCGGGGGCAGACACATTCTGCGTGTCACCCAGCACTGCGAAGTAGAGGGGCACGACGATGCTGCCCGCCGGCCAACTCCCCGCCGGCTCGGCCGCCAAAGTCAGCGTGGTGGACCCGACCGTGACCACCTCGACAGGCTCGCAGTCGGTTGCTGAGCGCCACAGGAGCGCCCAGCCGCTGTCGGGCCACAGGGTCTCGGTCGCCCGGTCCAGCGCCAGCACATCCGTCGCGCTGGCGGTCAGCTTGGCGGTTGCCCACCAGGCCGGCACCGCCCAGGTGCCCGTGCGCCACGAGGACAGAGCCTCCAGCAACCGCGGCACCTCGGCGTGCGTCACATTGCTGCTGAAGCCGAAGTAGAGCCGCGGCCACCGGCGCAAGGCACGCCGCTGCTCCTTGCCGCTCTGCGTGCCAGCGGTGGCCGTGCGCCACTCCAGGCGCTCCGAGATGGGCGTCTGCCAGTTTGCCGCCCATGGCCACACCAGGGCGGGCTCAGAGGTGGGCGCGGTCTGCCCGAGCAGGAAGGGGGTCATGCCTCAAGTGTACGGCGCTCAAGACGCGCGCCCACGTAGTTGGCCGCCTGCCACTCCAGTGACCGGAGCAGACTGGGTGTCTCATCCCTCCAACCGTCATCCGGGTCGCTCGTGTCCCAGGCCACGCGGATCTGCTGACGGGGGCCAACAGGCAGCCGGACGATCTTAGGTACGGCCCACGTAGTTGGCGGCAACTGGTTGAGCTGCTCCCGGGCGCTGCGGTATGCCATGGTGTCACCCACGACCTCGACACTGATGTCCAGCGGGGCCTTGCCGGCGCCGCTTGTCCCCTCCGACACCAAAGTGCCCCTGGGAACAGGGGCGCGGTCCGTTCTCAGAACAGGGTCGGCCTCCGCGCTCCACGGCCAACCATGGTCCCCGCGCTCGAACTCCTGCAGCGGGCAGGGCACTGGGGCCGGAGGGGCAGGCCGCACGACGGGGCCGAGGGTCAACGGCAGCGGATCGGTGGCGCTGAATTGCGTGAGGTGTGCGTAGCTGGGCATGTCAGTTCTCCAGGGTGATTTGGTGCACGGCGTCGTCGGCCAGCCCCTGCCCTTTGATCGCACCGGTGGCGGCGATGATCTCCAGGACGGCCCGGCCAATGCTCTGGCGCTGCTCCGGTGTCAGGTCGTCGATCAGTTGGTAGTCGCCCCCGACTTCGCTGTAGAGCGTCTCTTCGAGGCTTTCGCACACCTGCTCGGCGAGGCGCTCCAGGGGCTGCTTCCGCAGGATCTCGACACCCGGCACAAGACGGGCAACGTGCACGATGCAGATCGTCCCCACCTCGTACTCGGTGGACAGCTCATCGTGCGCCGCGCCCAGGGCGTCCTCGGGCGTCGGCTCACTGCCGTGGTAGGTTTCGCCGCCGTCCAGGCTGTAGGCGTAGGTCATTCTGCGGCTCCCGTGATTTCAATGATGCGCGGGAAGTTCTGCGCCATGTCTTCCGGCGTGGTGATGCACGCACACACCGCCCACGCATGAACTTCCGCAACCACGTTTTTCAGCCTCTGGTTTTCCGCCTTCAGTGCGGCAACTTCCGGGTCAACGGCGTCCGTGTGGGTGCCGTCGTCCAGGTTCTCCACGCACGCAGCATGGATTGGGTCGCCCATTTCCAGTTCGTCGCTGCAGTGGTGGCACAAGGCCACGCTGCCGCAGCCTTCCATGGCGCGTTCCACCGCGTCCTCCGGGCTGCCGGCCTCGACATCGTGCGTTGTGCAGGCGTCGTGCGAGATGGTCACTCGGTAATGGGTCATGTGGTCATCTCCAGGTAGTTGATGCCCTGCAGTTTGCCCACTACTGACGCCGCTGTCAACTACTTGACGCCAAGCATTTTGCGGACAGTCTCACGGTTGGCGCTCACGGCGTTGAGGAATGCCTTTTCCCCTGCGGCGCTGGTGAGGCCCTGGCTGACCACCTCGGTCGGGTCGATCGTGTTGATGATCTTGATCTGCGGGGCTGCCGCGGCGACTGCTGGTGCCCCCGGGCGGGCCGCTGCACCACCATTGAGGATGTTGCGCGGGTCGTCGGCGGCCAGCACTTCCTCCTGCTTTTTGAGCACACTCAGCACCTCGTCGCTGCGCAGACCCAGGCCCGCCGCCCCCGTGTGATACCGCGGCGCCGAGGCCACGGCTGCCGACAGCGCCACCGGGTCGAAGGTGCGGCTGCTGCGGTGGTTGCCCGAGCCGTACCCCACCAGGGCACCAACGTGAGCTGTCGGAAGCATGACAGGGGACCCGGACATAGTGGTGCCGGAGGAGCCCACGCCACCTCCGAACAGGCCGGCGAGCCACGACCCCGCCGCGCCCTGGGAGGCAGCTTTGAGCGCCTCGCGCACAGCGTTGGCCATGCCCGCCGCCGCCTCGTCAGCGAATGCCTTGGTGAGGCTGTTGGCCAGCGACTTGCCGAACGCCGTGAACCAGTCGCTGGCGTTGGTGCCCTTGCGCGTCATTTCCTCGATCAGCCCCGTCGTGGCCGCGCCCGCCATGTCGGCCAACTTGTCGATGACCAGGTCGGTCTGGGCGCTCAGCTTGACGATCTCCACCTGAATGCCGCGGTAGGCGGCAGACCCGGTGTCGCCCATGGTGCGGTATCGCTCGGCCAGCGCCTCCAGGTCGGCCAGTTGCTGGCGGTTGATCTGCTGTTGCGCCGCCGCCTGGCTGAAGGGTCCGAGGCGGGCGGCCTCGACCGCGGCCTGCGACAGGTTGCGCAGGTGCTCCTGCTGGTTGGCCAGGTCCTGCAGTTGGGCGGTCTGCGTCCGCAGGTCGTAGGTCTGCTGGGCGATCAGCTCAGCCCTGACGCGCTCCTCGCCGGTCAGCTTGGTGGCGGACTCCAGCAGCTTCACGTACTCACCACGGGCCTCCAGCAGGTCTGCGGTGAGCGTGTCGCCTCGCATGCGGTCCAGCGCAATGCTGGCCTGTTGGAACTGCTCGCGCACCTGGCGCACCGCCTCGACTGCGGCGCGGGCGTTGGCACGCTGGTCCTCTGCAGACTTGTTGGCTGCGGCGGCCACCTTGTTCCAAGCGTCCTCGATCGCCTTGGCCGCCTGTGGGTCCTGGGCACGGGTGGTCTCCAGCAGGGCAATCTGGCGCAGCAGGCCGTCCACCTCGGCCCGCTCTGCAGCCTGCGCCGCAGCCGAGCGCTTGGCGTAGTAGCCCTCGATGGACAGCAGGTTGTCCTGGAAGGCTTCGTCCACACGCTTGAGGCCCGCCTCAATGTCGGCCTTGGCCTGTTCGATGTCGCCTTTGATGGCCTCGATGGCAGCCTGGTTGGCCGCGCGCAGGTCTTTGACGTTGGCCTTGGGGGTGTTGGCGCGCACGGTGGCCGCGATGAGCGCGTCGAGCTTTTTCTGGCGGTCGGCGGCAGCGGCGGTGTCACGCTTGGCCAAGCTGTCAATCTCGTCCTGCAGTTCCTTGTACTGCTCCCGGGCGGCGCCCAGCAGGTCGCCACGCTTCTCGGCAATCTTCTGGTTGGCGGACTTGAGCCCCTTCTCCAGTTCATCGTCGATCTTCTTGAGCGCCCCCGCCTGGGCTTGCCCGGCCAGCTTGGCTTGTTGCTGGTTGGTGGCGGTGTACTCCTGCCACGCCTTGAGTTGCCCAGAGGCGTCCGTGCCCCGGCCACCGCCTGCCGAAGGGGCCGCTGGGGCAGCGGCGGGCTTCTCATCCAGCCCAAGGCCCCAGGCGCGCTTCACCTGCTTCACCTGCTCGCCCAGACGGACCATGGCCCCGCGCGCCTGCTCGATCCACTCGGTCGGGCTGCTCACAGTGAAGAGGCCGACCAGCTCCGTGAGCGCGCCCACCACCAGGACGATGGGCTCGTGCACTGCGGCAAATGCCTGGTCCAGCGCCGCCACGGCGGCAACGGCAGCCAAGGCCCACCCCACCACGGGAATGCTGCCGAGGAAGGTGAGCGCACCGGTGAGGTTGGTGGTCCCCGCCGCGGCAAGGTTGCCCGCGGTGCCAACGGCCGCCATGGATGCTGCCACACCACCGAGCCAACCGACGACCTTCCCGGCGACAAGGATCCCGAGGATGACCTCCAGCGTTTGCACGTGCTCAACCGCCCAAATGACCGCCTTGGCCAGCCCCGTGAACGCTGCCCCGAGCGCCTGCACGCCGGCCCGGAAGTCGCCATTGTTGGCTGCGGAGGTGAGGGTCTTCAGGGCGTTGGTGACAGCGTCCAGGAAGCCCGTGTCGGCCAGTTGCACCTTGAGGCGGGTCAGGGCGTTCTCGAAGCGAGCCTGAGCCTGCACGTAGCCGTCCTGCTGGCCGCCGAGCCCGGCGAGCTTCTCGCGGTACTTGTCGATGATGCCGATGATGGCGTCGCCCGTGAACTGGCCGCCCTCCAGCGCCTTCTGGAAGTCCTTGGCCATCACGCCCGCGGCCTGCGCGGACACCCCCAGGATGCCCTTGAGCGACTCACCCAACTGCTGTGCCAATTCTTCGGACGACAGCTTGTTCTTCGAGAAGATTTGCGAGACCGCGTAGAAAATCCGCTCGGTCTGCTGTCCACTCAGGCTCAGGTCACGGGTGGTGAGCAGGAGGTTCTTGTAGAACCGATCCACCTCGCTGGCCGACACCCCCGCCTCCCGCGCGGCGAAGGCAATGTCGGTGTATCCCTTGCTGGCGGCGGCGAAGTTGACCCCCACCTCATCAGCGGTCTGGCCGAGCTGCTGGTACTTGACCCGTGCTTCCTCGGCATTGCCCGTGATGAGCACCAGTTGCTTGATGACCTGCTCGCGGCTGCTGGCGGCATCGATGGCGCTCTGGCCCACCTGGATGGCCGAGTACAGGCCAACCACCGATGTGGTCATCGCCAGGAACTCGCCGCGGATGCGCTGGGCGTAGCTGAGGGTGGTCCGGCCACCCTCGCCCCACAGGCGGAAGGCCCGGGTGGTCTCATGTGTACCCGCCGCCACCTTGGCCTGGGCGGCCACGATCTCGCCGGCCGCAGTCTGCAGTTGCTTGCCCGCCGTGGCAGCGTTGCGCGTGTCCACGCCGAATGCCCGCAACTCTGCCCGGGTGGCGCGGAACTGCGTGGCCGCCTCGCCGAGGGCTTGCCCCGCGCGCTGCACCGCAGCCTGCTGCTGCTCGAAGGCCCGCTTGAGGTCGGCGTTGGGCGCTTCCGCGGACGCCACCTGCTGCGCCAGGTCACGCAGCTTTGCCCGGGCGTCAGCGTAGGCTTGCCCCGCACGCTGCACCGCGGCCTGCTGTGCGTTGAGTGCGTCCAAGCCACGGGCCGCCTGCTCGACCCGGCGCAGCGATTCCGCCAGGGGGGCGGCGCTCTCCCGCAGCGCGTCAAACTGCGCCTTGGTCTGCGCCTTGACCGGCACGGCGTTGACGCGCTCCAGAACCGTGGCCAGTCCCCCCAGCGTGCTGGAGGCTTCCTTGGCCGGCTGGATGATGGCGGCCACGGCGGCACTGTTGAGCTTGGGATCCGGCAGGGCCAGCGCCCGCGCGAGGCCACGTGCAGCCTCCGCGGCCACATTGGCGTTGTTGGCCAGGCCGCGGAACTCGTCGCGCACCACCGCCGCCTTGCGCGACTCCAGTGCAGCACCTGTGGCGGCCACGGCCGCCGCGTAGGCACGCTCTGCCCGCTCGGCCGTGCGCAGCACCTCGGGGCGCAGCGTGTCGGCCTTGAAGGCGTCCACGCGGCCGAGGTCCGCCCCGGCTTGGGCGGCGGTCTTGCGCGCGGCAGCCAGCCGGCGCTCCCCCGCCTCAATGGCCTGCTGCAGGGGCAGGTTGGCCTTGAGCTTCTCGGCCAGCAGGCGCTCTGCCTCGGCGCGCAAGGCGGCAGTGGCCGCGGCGTCACGCTGGGTGGCAATGATGCGCTGGGCGGTGGACGCCAGCTGCTGCTGGGCGGCAACCACATTGCCCGTGTCCACACCGAACTCTCGCAGGGCGGTGCGGGTCTCCAGATACCGCTGGCCCGCCTGCTGGACAGCCGCGGCGGTGCGCTGCACGGTCTCCTGCTGGGCGCGGAAGGTCTTGAGCAGGGCCTCGTTGGGCGCCGCGCTGCCGCGCACCTGGTCGGCCAGGGCCTGCAGTTGCACCCGGGCCTGCTGGTACTGCGCGTTGGCCTGCCGCAGGGCGTCCTTCTGTGCCACCAGCGTGTCCAGGCTCTTGGCAGCGGCACCCACGCGCTTGAGCGCCTCGTCCAGCGTTCCTGCGCTGGCTTTGACCGCCTGAAACTGCTCGGCCACCGGCAGGGCGTCGATGCGGTCCAGCGCCGCCGACACGCTGGCCAGGCTGGCCGCCGCAGCCTTGGCCGGGCTGACGATCGCCTCGATGGCCTTGGCGTTGGTGGTGGGCTCGGGCAACTTGAGCGCGCGGGCCAACTGCCGGGCTGCCTCGGTGGCCTTGGTGGCTTCCTCGGCAGTGGCGCGGAACTTGTCGCGGGCCAACTCGGCGTTGCGGGCGGCGATGGCCGCCTCAGTGGCGCGCACCGCGGCGGCGTAGGCACGCTCAGCGCGCTCAGCCGTGACCAGCACCTCGGGGCGCAACCGGTTGTCCGCGAACCGGTCCACGCGAGTGGTGTCGGCTCCAACGGCCTGCGCCGCCTGGCGTGCCCTGGCCAGCCGCTCAGCACCGGCTGCCACGGTGTCCTGCAGCGTGGCCACGCTCTTCAGGCGCTGCTCCTGCGCCTTGTCGAACTGGGCATTCTCTTTGGCAATGGCGTTGAGCTGCCGCAGAGCGGCGTCCCTGCCGCGGAGGTTGGTTTCCGCCTTGATCTGCGCGGCGTCCAGGCGCTGCTCAGCCTTGGTCAGCGTGGCCAAATCCGCAGCGGCGGTCTGGGCGCTGAGCCCCAGGTCCGCCATTTCACGCTGCTGGCGGTCCAGGGCGCCAGCAGCGCGCTGGTAGCTGGTGTTGGCAGTCTTGAGCGCGGAGTCCAGCTCCCGCAGGATGTCCTTCTGTTCTTTGGACGCCTTGGCCGCGCCGGACATGGCCTCGCGGTGGGCGTTGTATGCAGCCTTGGCCTTGTCGAGCTGGTCGCTCAACCGGGCAACCGCGGCACCCTGCAGGTTGAACTGCTCGACCAGCGCCTTCCGGCGGCCAATCTCATCGCTCACCGTCTTCAGGTCGGCAAGCTGCTGCTTCAGCTCTGCGACCGAGCGGCTGGCCGGGCCACCTGCGCGGTCCACCTGCTCAAGCTCGGTCTGCAGGCGGTCGATGGTGTCCGCAAGGTCGGCGATGGACTTCTTGGCGAGGTCCTTCGCCCGGATGACTAGCTCGACGCGGTTCTCGTTGGCCATGGCGTGCTCACTTCGGGGTCAACTGCTTGACCAGGTCTTTCCACGCCTTGTGCCCGGCCTTGCTCAGTAGCGCCCCTACTGCTGTCTGGAGCACTACCGCCTCGGTGAGCATTTGCTGAGTGACGCGGTTGCGCGCGATTGTCGCATCCGACCACAGTTGCCAGAGGGGGTAGTGCCGGGCCAACGGGTGCCCCTGCGCCATCAGCAGGGAGCTGTCGGCCGTCAGTCCTTCAACGATGCTGCCGAGGTCGCCACCGCCTTGCCGGCCTGGACCGCCCGCAGGACGGTGGCGAGGAACTCCCCCGCTTTGGCCGGGTTCTCGAAGGTCAGGCGCGCGATCTTGGCCAGGGCCTCCACCTGCACGGGGGCAGGCAGGCCAGCGGCGATCTGGTCGGCCAAGTCAGGGCGATCGGCACCCTGCGCGATCACTGCGGCGGCCAGAGCGGGCAGCTCGGTGATGAGCGCGGTGGCGAAGGCACCCGCGTCTCCCTTCAGGTCAGCCCAGCGGTTGAGGGCGGTCTGCACATCGGCACGCCGCCCGGCGATCAATGCTGACAGGTGGGTCAGCGACAGGCCCCGGACGAAAAAAGAGGTCCCCATGTAGGAGACCTCTTCTTGCGGCAGGGCCTTGAGGAGGGCCTCAAGGCTCATACGCTACTGCTCCTTACGCCAGTACCGGCGTGCCGTCGCAGTATACGGCCTCGACCGTGTCGCTGGTGCGCAGGACCTCGACATTGAAGCCGACGTTGGCCCAGTCCTCGCCGATCAGCGTCATCTCGCCACTGGCCGTGATCTTCACGTAGGGGAAGACCCACACGTGGTTGTCGCCGGCCGTGTTGTCGGAGATGAACTCCAGGCGGCCCACCTTGGTGGTGGCGGTGCTGGCCGTGATGCGCGACCGGGTGCTGGCGGCCACGTTGTAGGTGATGGTGACGTTGGTGTCCCCATCCAAGGCGCCGCCGTCCACGATGTAGACTCGACCGTTGGTGGCGTCCACCGTGAAGTCGGTGCCCAGGGTGCCGCCGGAGATGGTCACGCTGGAGACGTTGCGCACGCCGGCCGGGTTGCCACTGGTGACGCCGAGCTGGTAGGTTCGGTCGCCGGTCAGCACAGGGAACACGCTCGTGGAACCGGTGGCTGCGGCCTGGCTGACACTGGAGACCGTGCCGCCGAAGAACATCGCCAGGTTCTCGTCGGTCATCGAGTCGATCGTGAACGACAGGGTGCGGTTGACCTCAAGCTGCACCGACTGGTCCTTGACCCGCGTGGCCTGCTCGCTGGAGTAGTGGTCCAGCGTGGTGGTCTCCACGGACATGGACGCCTCGGGCACGTTGCCCAGAGCGCGGGCGCCGGTGAGAACCTTGGCGCTTTCGCTGGTGAAGGGGTCGAAGTAGAACTTGCCTCGACCCAGGACTTGGTTTGCCATGGTGGCCTCCGGTGATTACGACCCGTAGGGGTCAAGGGTGTTCTCGACAAACTCCACATCGGCGTGGAGGTAGAAGAACGCTTTGTCGCTCACGTCCGGCTCGGGCGGTCGCACGGTGCCGGGCTCAAGCTGAATTCTGCCAACGAGCCCGCCGAGACGGTAGTTGGCGTGGGTGTCCACGTTGACCGTGGCCAGCGCCTTCTTGACATCCGCCATCAGCAGGTGCGCCGGGTCCGTGGGGTTCTCGTAGTCGTCGGCCGCCCAGCCCTGGATGAGCAGAGACCACACTTCCCGGGCAATGTGGCCCGTGGTGCCCGCGCGGCGCGCTTCCCGATCGGGGTTGAGGGGCTCGTTGATGGCCACCATGGGCACCGGGGCGTTGGCGCCGAAGGTGAGCCTGCCACGCACTACGCGGCCTGCGCCGCTTAGGTCGTGTTGGTATCCGTTGGCCACCGTGACCTGCTGCAGTAGCGCGGAGATGGCCTTCAGGACCCGGAGTCGCTTGGGGTCAGCCACGCTTCAGCCCCCGCCCGAGCTGGTAGAAGAACCGGCGCTCGAAGTAGTCCGAGGTCTCCGCGGCCACCTCCGGGAGGGACTGGCGGAAAATCTGGTGCACGCTCGGGCCGTAGAGCAACCAGGTGTTGCCGCCGCCCTTGAGCTTCTTGGCCACCCGCTTGTTCTTGATGGTCTGCCCTTCCGGCAGCCGCAACGCCAGGCCGCTGTTGTAGATGCCGGCGCCAACGTCCACGTTGCGGCTACCCTGCTTGAGCGGGATCAGGAACGCCTTGCGCATGTGCTTGCTGGCGCCGCCACGCTTGACGCGCACCGTGACGCCCCGCTGGCGGCCAAACCTCTGCCCGCCGGTCGCGTAGCGAGCCAGGGAGGTGGGGCGAGCGCTGGCCAGCACCACGGCTTCGCCGCTCACGCGGCCAGCCTTGCGTGCCACCCGCAGCTTGTCGGGGTCGTTGATGTAGCTGGCGGTGAGGTTGGCGTCCTGGCGCACCACACGGCGAGCCAGGGCGAGGGCGTGCGCCGCGGCGTCATTGGTCGCAGTGGTGCCCGCGCGCTCCGCGATCTCCGGGTAGCGGCGGTAGTAGTCTGCGAGGCGGTCGAGGCCGCTGACGACGGTGCGGATCATTGGACGCGGGAAGCGTGGACGTGCCACTCGACAGGGTTGTGGGAAGGCTCTCGGCGCAGGAGGCGCCACACGCCCCAGGTGCCAAGGTCAACCACAGCATTGTCGGCTGGCGGGTCGGTCAGCTCCGACTGCAGAAGCACCAGGATGGTCTCGTCACTGAGGACCCGGGCGTAACCCTCGCGGTCCAGGTCCCCGTGACGGATCACCTCGTGGTAGAAGCGGACACTGACATCTGCCGGGGCGCCACCAGGCTCCGTGTAGGTTCCCGGGTGGGCGAAGGTGGTGTGCACCTCCCCCAGCGCCTCGGCAAAGATGTCAGACCAGCTCATGTCAGGCCACCACAGGCTTGGTGGGCTTGGTGGGGGCCGGGGCCGGTTCGGCCGGGGCAGGCACGGCAGCGCCGTTCTTCACCAGCCAATCGGCTTCCTTGGCGTTCGCCTCGTCGAAGGTCTCCCCCGGGAGGGCGTCACCAGCCTTGCGCTGGATGAAGGTGACTGCGATCAGTTTCATGCGACCACCCGTGCCTTCAGGGTTGCGTTGGGCTCACGCGG
>ERZ1645192.3742-NODE-3742-length-12250-cov-6.747273_pt1 | contig 12250 bp, 4 predicted proteins | sample MGYA00575354_ERZ1645192 | MGnify/ENA primary metagenome ERZ1645192 (study PRJEB40844, sample SAMN11349763) | freshwater sediment metagenome | isolation source: river sediment | host: Sediment | place: India: Faizupur Khadar , New Delhi | collected 2017-02-21 ... | reverse complement strand
AAGTACAAAATGTTTAAATACTGTATATTCAATGCAACTTTTTCACGGATTTAGGGAAGAATATTTTCATACTATATGCCTCTGAACATGTAAGACATGCAACGAATAGGTGTTGCCAACAGTCGTGTCAATCCATGAACAACGTATAATCGATGTCCTCTCCGCAGTTCATTGTACGATGTATTGCTTGTCTTACAACAATTTGTCTTACATTATTTCCGCATTGACAAAAAAAAATCAGAAGCAGTATGCATTCCGCATTTAGTTCTGCATGGAATGACGTTACTGCAAAAAGTCGTAAATGAGTCAAAGTGTCATTCACCCTGATGGGCACAAGCCCGCGAACGTGTGCACGTCAGGGTAGGCGTGATCCATTCTTTTCAGATAGTTAAAAAGGCATGGATCCCCTTCTCCAAGGAATGACGACTTTTTGCAGTGAGATCTGGAATGATATGGTCAGGATGAGCAGTCTTCAGCGTGTGATGCTTGGGCAGGGGGCCTGAGGCTCACCACAAATAGCAAAGGGCGTTGTCATGGGCAGCATGATGCAACCAGGTGCTCGGACAGTGCGTTGTCGCGGAGAGCACGCCTTGTGGATTCTGGGCAGTCTGTGCCAGATGTTCCGGATTCCTTTTGACCAGGGTTTGGCCGCGCTCCACTGCCCGCCTTGCTGCGGCGAGGAACATCTGCAGCGGATGCTGCAGGCGTTCGGGTTCACTGCGGGCATGCGGTCCATGTCTCCCGGCAAGCTGGCGACGGCGCCCATGCCCGTCATCGGCTTTCTGCGCGGCTCTGATCAGCAGCGTCCAGGCCATGATCCGGGGTCCACACCAAATGCTGAGGTGGAGCGAGGCATCCCCGTCCTTATCGTCCGGGCGGATCAGGAAAATCTTCTCCTGTTCCGCCCCGGCTCCCACCATCCTGAAACCCTGCCCCTGTCCGAGGCTGGTACATCCCTGGACAGACATGTCCTGCTGCTGGGTCGGAAACTCCCTGTCGATGCAGGCCTGGATCCCGAGGCCAGGGTGAACGCACTGGGGGACACGAAATTTGGTTTTCGCTGGTTCATCCCCGAACTCCTCAACTTCAAATGCATCTGGCGTGACGTGCTCACCGCTTCCCTGTTCATCCAGCTCATCGGCCTGGGTACACCGCTTTTCACCCAGGTGGTCATCGACAAGGTCGTGGCCCACCAGGCCAGAAACACCCTGTTCGTGGTCGCTACGGGTATGGCCGTGTTCATGGCCTTCGGCTCCCTCATGACCTGGCTGCGTCAATACCTGATCCTGCACACGGGCACCCGTATTGACGCCACCCTCTGCTGCAAGGTTTTCGCGCACCTGGTGCGCCTGCCCATGCCCTATTTCGAGGCCCGGCCCACCGGTACGCTGGTGGCCCGCATCCAGGGGGTCGAAAGCATCCGCCAGTTTGTCAGCGGCGCAGCGGTCACCCTTCTTCTGGACTGCCCGTTCCTGCTCGTCTTCATGGCCGTGATGTTCTGGTACAGCTGGCAGTTGTCCCTCGTCGCCCTGGGCATTCTGCTCCTCATTGCCCTCCTGAGCGCGCTGGTCACCCCGGTCTTTCGCAGGCGCGTGAACAGGCAGTTTCTGCTCGGGGCGCGCAACCAGGCCTTCATGACCGAGTACCTGGCCGGCATGGACACGGTCAAAGCCCTGCAGATGGAATCCGGACTGGAGGAACGCTACGGCGAATACCTGGCCGCCTACCTGGGGGCGGGATTCGCCACCCGGCAGCTGGCCAACTCCTACAACGTGGCTGCCAATCTGTTGGAGCAGACGATGACCTTGTCCATTCTCGGAGTGGGCGCGCTGCTGGTCATGGGTCACAACGGCTTCACCATCGGACAGTTGGTGGCCTTCCAGATGTTCGCCGCCCGCATGAGCCAGCCCATGCTCCGGTTGGTCGGTTTGTGGCAGGAGTTCCAGCAGGCGAACATCGCGGTGAAACGTCTGGGCGATATCATGGACATGCCTGCGGAGCCTCATGGACTGGTTCCGTCCCGGCTGCGGAACACCCAGCCTGGGCGGGTGGAATTCAGGGACGTGAGTTTTCGGTATGGGCCGGGGCAGCCGTATGTGTTCCGCAACCTGAGTCTGGCCTTTGAGTCCGGAAAGCTGAACGTGCTCATGGGACCCTCGGGATGCGGGAAAAGCACCCTGGCCAAACTGCTGCTGGGGTTCTGGCCGCCAGCGGACGGACGGGTCAGCATCGACGGCCGGGATATTCGGCACATGAGCGCCAACGAGCTGCGCATGCTCTTTGGCGTAGTCCCCCAGGACACGGTGCTTTTTTCCGGGACCATCTACGACAACCTTCTCCACCCCAATCCTCATGCCGGGTTCGCGGATGTGGTCATGGCCTGCAGGCACGCCGGGATTCATGAGGTCATCGAAGCACTGCCCCAGGGGTATCAGACAGAGTTGGGCGAGCATGGCGTGGGCCTCTCCGGCGGGCAACGCCAGCGCATCGCCATTGCCCGGGCCCTGCTCAAGCGACCCCGCATTCTAATTTTCGACGAGGCCACTTCAGGTCTGGACCAGCTTGCCGCGGAACGTTTCGCGGCCACGGTGAACAGCCTCAAAGGCCAGGCGACCGTGATTTTTATCACCCATCAGGTGCCCACGGGACTGCAGGCGGATGAGTTGTTCCGTTTCGAGCCGGGAAGGGCAGAGCAGGGCTCGGGATGTCAATCCTAACCAGGGAGGTGCGATGATCCTTCTCATCATGATGGCTGCATTTTCCGCATACCTGGCGGTTTCCGTCTGCGTGGTCTGGGGGACGGTGCGCTGGGCCAGGATGACCGGCCGGAACCCCAAGCGCTGGGGCGTCGCCGCGGCGTTGTGCATGTATCTCTTGGTGTTCTGGGATCATGTACCGACCATTCTGTTGCACAAATACTATTGCGCCACCAAGGCTGGTTTCTGGGTGTACAAGACTCCGGAGCAGTGGAAAGCGGAAAATCCTGGTGTTGCAGAGACACTGACATGGAGGCGTATTTCTGCAAATTATTCTGGACCTGATAAATCTTGGGGACTGCGTTTGAATGAAAGGTTTGTATTAGTACACAAGAATTTAAAATCATTTCTGTTTCCTGTGTATGTTGATTATGAATCCATACTAGATCTTAAAAATAATGAATCTATAGTCAAAAGAATTAGTGTTTGGTCAGGATATAGATCTCTTGTTTTAGGAGGAGAAGATTGGAGGTTGTTGAAGTTCTGGGTGGGGGCAAAGCCGTGTTATCCTAATGCGGATGAATTTAGTGAATTATCAAAATCATTTAAGCAGCTTGGGAGAGAATTACAATGAGCGATCCGAAAGTTTTTTTTGGCATGGCTTCATTGTCTGAAGTCAGCTACGTTGAATTTGATCAGGTAAATTACAGCAATGACGATGACGTATTGCTAGCTCTGCAAAACAATGCACTTAATGGATCCTTCTCCCCCACCCAGGCCGCAGACTTTGTGGGAACATGGTCTGTTGTGTACCATCTGCCGAACACCGGTACCGGGTTTTCCGCCACACTCTTTCAGAACAAGGTCAGCGGAGAATTTGTCTACGCCTGTCGCGGGACCGAGTTTCTCTCCCAAGACACCACGTCCGCGGATTTCGGGGACATCATTGCCGACGGGGTGGCCATCAAGCAGATTCTCGACCTGTTCAACGACATGCAGCGTCTGCGCTCGGCCCAAGGCTCCACATATACCGTGGCGGCGCTGGAGTTTGACCAGGCCTCCACGGATCGGCTGCTCCAGGCCGCTCATGACCCGGTGCTGTACGCGCAGGTCAAATCGGAACTCATGGCCAGGACCGACCTGATTTTTGATGGGCCAGGCTCGGGCGTATACGCGATCCAATTCCAGTCCGTCGTCGCCACAGAGGACGGCGCCCTCAAGGCCGTGGCAGGCATCATCACCACGGGGCACAGCCTGGGTGGACATTTGGCCATGGCCGCGTCCCGCCTTTTCCCGGGTCTGGTCGAGGATGCCGTGGCAATCAACGGGGCCGGGTTTTCCCTGGGCGCGGACTCGTGGAAGACGGCAAACATCGAGCACCTTTTTTCCACGCTGGGCGGCGGGTCTTTTGACCAGGCCAGCATCCTCAACCTGTACGGGACAAAGGGACCGGAGCTGGTCACCCAGGATTCGCCAGGGGGTCTGCTGGCCCAGCCCGGATCCCATACCGGGATTTTCATCGAGACGGCATGGAACGGTTCCTTTGGGCATGGCATCGAGCAGATGACCGACGCTCTGGCCGTGTACGATCTTTTCATCAGGGCGGACAGCCGGTTGCAAACGGCCAGCGCCGACGCCGTCATGGCCGAGTTGAGCCCCATTTTCGAGGGAGCCTCTGGTGACACGAATTCCACCTTCGAATCCCTGGTCAATGTCTTCGGCAGGATGCTGGTTCCCGGCTATCAGGATGTGCACAAGGACGAGGCCGTGGACGGGAGCATTCGTGAAGCGCTCTATCAGCGGATTTCGATGATTCACCAAGCGTTGGCTGGCACGTCCCGGACCATTACGCCCCTGGTGAACCAGAGTGCTGCCCAGCTGGCCAGCCTTGCCCAAGCCTCAGTGGCCGCCCGCTACGCACTGGTCAATCTGAATCCGTTCATGGTCAGCGGGGAAGGGGGGCTGTATGACCGGTTCAACCATCAGGGCCAGCTTGACCTGTTCGATGCCCAGACCGGGCAGGGCTTGACCGGGGAATATCTGGAGGCGCGGGCCAGGTTTCTGGCCCTGAAGAATGAGCTGGCTGTCCGTGATCTGGACAGGCAGGACATGATTTCGCCGGACCTTTATGGTTATTTCGAGGACAGGGGGACGGGGGTGTCCATCAACAACACAGTGCCCAACTCCGCTCCCTACCGCACACCCTCGCCGGAGTACGTTTTCGGGTCCGAACAGGCGGACACCATAGACGTGGCCCGTGATCCGCTGAACCCGGACGCCGGATTCGACGATCACGTTTTTGGCGGCGGCGGGAACGACATCCTCCGGACATACGCCGGCAACGATTATCTCGAAGGCGGTCCTGGCGACGACGTTCTGGACGGTGGGGCCGGGGAGGATGTCATGTCTGGCGGCGCCGGGGTGGACACCTACTCCATTCAGGGAAACGACCACGTCATCGACGAAGGGCGCAACAATATCCTGTACAACGGGCAGCTCATCGCCGGCGTGTTCATGAAAGTCGACGAGGACACCTACACGTTCATCAGCGATGACGGCAGCCTCCGGCCCCTGACCTTCCATTCCCCCGGGGTCCTGAACCTGGGCCCCACTGACAGCGTCACGTTTGACCGGCAAACCTCGGCAGCCGACTTCGCAGGGCAGGACTTCGGCTTTGTCCTGCAGGACGAGCCTCCGGCTTCGGACCTGGTCCTGAACGGAACGCAGGACCGGGACGAAATGGGCATTCTCAATTTCAGCTCCGACCCGGCCAACTGGAAACTGTACCTGGCCACCTTTCCGCCCGGTGCGACGGAAGGCTCGTTCATTTTCGAGCAGCCCTTTCCGGCCACGGCCCCGCGTCTGCATGTCAACGGCGGGGATTCCGGGGACTTTCTGTTCGGATTCCAGAGCCGGGACGAAATTCTTGGAGGGAACGGATCGGATATCCTCATGGGCAACATCACCGCCTGGAACAACAAGCCCATCTCCATGGCCGGACCCGTGGAGGGGGACCAGCTGGACGGAGGCGCTGGCAACGACTGGATCAGCGGCAGCGGCGGGGCGGACCGGATCGCTGGCGGGGAGGACAATGATTTTCTGGATGGGTTGAACGGCGACGACCAGATGCAGGGACTGGCTGGAAATGATGTGCTGGCCGGGGCCTCCCATGCGGACACGTTGTCCGGGGGAGATGGCGACGACATCCTGGTCGGGGATGGCTACCTGACCCTGCCCATATCTCTGAATCTGGACAATCTGCCCAGCCTGGGCGTTGAGTTCCAGACCCACGAAAAAGGTTTTCATACAGGCTACACGACCCTGAATTTCGTCCTCAACCATGACGCCCCGGACGGGGGCAACGACATGCTCAGCGGCGGCAGCGGGCAGGACATGCTCTATGGCGGTGTTGGCGACGATGTCCTGTCCGGCGGCAGCGGACACGATACCCTGCTTGGCGGTGACGCCAAAGACATCCTTGACGGCGGTGAGGGGAACGACCTGCTGCAGGGGGACTCCGGCGACGACACCCTGCTGGGCGGGGACGGGGATGACCACCTGCAGGCCGGGGCAGGCAGTGACGTTCTCCTGGGCGGAGACGGCAGCGATGTCCTGCTTGGCCAGGAGGGGGGTGATACCCTTCATGGCGGGATCGGAGACGATCATCTGTCAGGGGGGGAAGATGCAGACGATCTGTCCGGAGGAGACGGAGATGACGTGCTGTATGGGGATGACGGGGACGATGCACTGCACGGGGATGCGGGAAGCGATTACCTGCAGGGCGGAGGTGGTCAGGACATCTACGTCTTCCGGCGGGGGGACGGCCAGGACACCATTGATGACCATGATCTTGCCGGGGGCAATGACACCCTGCGCTTCGGGTCGGGCATCGGCGAGCAGGACGTGAGGGCCTTCCGCGTCGGCGAACATCTGGTGTTCACCCTTACGGAGGGCCTGGACCAGGTGGTCGTGTTCAACCACTACGCCCCGGCTGTCCTGCAAGGAATGGGCTTTCAGGACTACAGGATCGAACAGGTTTGTTTCGAGAATGGCGCGGTCTGGAATGATTTCATGATCGACACCGTGGTCAACCGGGTCGCCTCCAACCAGGCCCCGGTTTCGGTTCAGCCCGTGCCGGAACTGCAGGCCACCATCGGCATGCCTTTCTCGTATGTCGTGCGGGATGGGATCATGGCTGATCCCGATGCGTGGGACAGACTGACCTACAGCGCCAGCATGAGCGACGGCTCCCCGCTGCCCCCATGGCTGCAGTTCGACGCGAACCTGCGGATTTTCGAAGGCACCCCGCAGGCTCCAGACGCCGGCATCCTGGACTTCGTGCTGTGGGGGACGGACACATACGGGCTTGCGGCGGGCACCCCCGTGACCATCGTGGTGGACGCCCCCAACCGGGCCCCCGCCCTGGCCGAGCCTCTGGAGGACCTGGCCGTGGCCGAGGGGGCGGCCTTCAGTCACGTCATTCCAGCCGGGGCCTTTGTCGATCCGGATGCCGATCCCCTGTCCTACTCGGCGACCCTGGTGGATGGATCGGACCTGCCCGCATGGCTGACCTTTGACAGCCGGAGCCGCGCATTTGAGGGCATTCCTCCCGAGGGGGCATCGGGCACCCTGAGCGTGCGGGTCACTGCCCGGGATGCGGGGGGTCTCAGCGCCAGCGACGTTTTCGACGTCACGGTCAGGGTACAGGACCTGATCCTCACCGGCACGGCGGATGCGGACACACTGCAGGGCGGTTCGGGCAATGACCAAATCTTTGCCCTGGCCGGCGACGACGCGCTCATCGGCAAGGCCGGCGACGACCTCCTCGACGGCGGCGCGGGCCTGGACACCATGGGCGGAGGGCCTGGCAACGACACGTACCTCGTGGACAACACAGGGGATGTGGTCATGGAGAATGCCGGGGAAGGCGCGGATCAGGTGGTCAGTTCTGTGGGCTACACCCTGCCCGATCATGTCGAAAACCTGACCCTGACCGGCACGGCCGCCACCAGCGCAACAGGCAATGCCCTGGACAATGTGCTCGTGGGCAACAGCGCGAAGAACGTCCTGACCGGAGGCGCGGGGGACGACGTGCTCGATGGCGGCGGGGGTGCGGACACCATGGCCGGGGGAACCGGCGACGACGCCTACCATGTGGACACGACCTCGGACAAGATCACGGAAAACGCGGACGAGGGCATGGACCTTCTCCACTCCGCGGTCTCCCTGACCTTGCCCCGCAGCGTCGAATACTTGATGTTGAGCGGGGAGGCGGCCCTGGATGGGTCGGGCAACGCCCTGGCCAATTATCTGCGCGGGAACAGCTCCGCCAATGCCCTGAACGGCGGCCGGGGCAACGACATCCTGGAGGGAGGGGCGGGGAACGACGTCCTGACCGACACCTCGGGCAACGCCCTGCTGCATGGCGGTTCCGGCGACGACGCCGTGACCGGCGGCGCCGGTGCGGAACTGTTCATCGGCGGCAGCGGGAACGACACAGTGGTCACGGGCACGGGGACGGACATCATCGCCTTCAACCGCGGTGACGGGGCGGACATCGTCGGGGCGTCCAAGGGCGGGGACAACACCCTGTCCCTGGGCAACGGGATCGGATACTCCGACCTCTCGTTTCGCGTGCAGGGCAAGGATCTGATCCTGGACGTGGGCAACGCGGAGTCGGTGCTGTTCAGGGATTGGTATGCGCGTTCGGGCCAGAGTGTCGGAACGCTGCAGGTCGTTCTGGACTCCACGGACGAGTACGATCCCACCTCGACGAACCCCATTCTGGACCACAGGGTGGAGCGGTTCGATTTCATGGGTCTGGTGGGCCAGTTCGACCAGGCCAGGCAGGCCGATCCCGGGCTGACAAGCTGGGACCTGCTGAACGCCCTGGGGCAGTACCATCTCGGCGGCAGCGACAGCGAGGCCGTGGGCGGTGATCTGGCCTACTGGTACGGCAGGAATGGCAGTCTGACGGGCATGGACGTCCTGGCCGCCCAGGAGGTGGTGGGGGGTGCGGACTTCGGCGCATCTTTGCAAGCCCTGCGGCCATTCTCCGGTCTGCAGACCGGCGCGGTCCGTCTTGGATGAACGCGGCAGGGCGGGAGGCATGCGCATTTTCCCGCCCTGCCGATGCGGTTGATGGGGGCAAAGCCCCACGGGGTGGGTCATGACCGACGAATTTCTGGAATTTTGGCCCGGGCACCGTCGTGTGCGGGAAACCCCGCCTTCGCCCCTGGGCCGGAAACTGCTTGGCACCCTCCTGACGTTTTGCGCCACAATGCTGGTCTGGGGCATCTTCGGGCAACTGGATATCGTGGCCGTGGCCCAGGGCAGGCTGGTGCCCAGAACGTATCTCAAAATCGTGCAGCCTGCCGAGAGCGGCATCGTCAAGGAGATTCTGGTGCGGGAGGGCGATGCGGTCCGTCAGGGGCAGCCCCTCATGCGCCTGGACGGCACCGACGTGCGGGCGGACCGCGCGACCCTGGTGGCGGACAGGCACCGCCTGACTTTGACCTTGCGCCGCATCGACGCGGAGTTGGCGGATTCGCCGTTTTTCCGGCACCAGGACGATCCGGCGGATCTCTTTGCCGGGGTGCAGGCCCAGTTCCAGGCCAATCGCCTGGCCCTGGCCAATGCCGTGGCCGAACAGCGGGCCCTGCTGGAAAAGGCCCGGCATGAGCTGTCCGGGGCGGTGGAGACCAGGACGCGCATGGTGGACTCCCTGGCCCATTACCGGGATCAGGACGAGGCATACGGCCGTCTGGGCCGGGACGGGCATGTGCCCCGCCTGCTGGTCACGGACAAGCACCGGGAACGCCAGGAAAAGGAGCGGGAGCTGAACGCGCAGGAGTTCGCCGTGCAGGGCCTGAAGGCCGACATTGTGCGGGTCGAAAAGCGGATTATCCAAGTCCGGGCGGATGATCAGCGCAATCTGCGCGCGGAACGGGTGGAGACCATGTCCAGGCTGGCCGCGGTGGAACAGGCCCTGACCAAGGAGGATCGACGCAATGAACTGCTGGAGCTGACCGCGCCCCAGGACGGGGTGGTCAAGGACCTGGCCACCCATACGGTGGGCACGGTGGTCAGCCCCGGCACCATTGTCATGACCCTGGTGCCCGGGAAAGAGGAATTGCTGGCCGAGGTGTGGATCCAGAATGAGGACATCGGGTTTGTCGCCCCGGGACAGCCCGCGGTGGTGAAGCTGGGGGCCTTTGCCTTCCAGAAATACGGGATGCTGGACGGCATGGTGGAACGGGTCGGGCCGGACGCGAACGCCGTGGGGGAAGGCGCGGGTCAGGGGGAGAGAGGGGAAGGGGCGCCCCTGGTCTACAAATCAACCATCGGCCTGGCCACGCAGCATCTGCTCCACGGGGGCCAGAGCTATCCCCTGCTGCCGGGGATGCAGGTTTCGGCCGAGATCAGGCTCGGCCAGCGGTCCGTGCTGGAATATCTGCTCTCGCCGGTGACCAAGGCCGTGCTGGAGGCGTGTCGGGAGCGCTGAGGCCCTGCGGGGGAACGCCGCACGCCTGCCCCCGCAAGGGGCCAGCTCTCGCCAGGGGGCCGGCGCTCGCGCGCGGAACTCACGCCGCCCACTCCCTGCACAACAACTCCGCCTGCATAAGCACCGTCTTCACCGCTTCTGCCTGGAGGTCCGGCGGATAGCCGTACTTGTTCAGGATGCGCTTTACCATCACGCGCATCTTGGCCCGCGCGCCTTCGCGCAAAGTCCAGTCAATGGTCACACTCTTGCGGATCTGGGTGATGAGTTCAGTAGCGATGACCTTGAGCTTGTCGTCGCCCATTGCTTTCACGGCGGATTCGTTGGCGGCGAGAGCGTCGTAGAACGCAATCTCATCATCCGTCAGACCTAGATGTTCACCCCGTTTTGTCGCGGCATCCATTTCCTTGGCCAGAGTGATGAGTTCCTCGATAACCTCCATCGTCGAGATGGCGCGGTTATGATAGGCGTTGAGCGTCTTCTTGAGCTTCTCGCTGAACACCTGGCTCTGGACGATGTTCCGTTTGGACCGGACCTTCAGTTCATCCTTGAGCAGTTTTTCCAGCAGTTCAGCGGCGACGTTCTTGTGTTTGAGGCCGCGCACTTCAGCCAGGAATTGGTCGCTGAGGATGGATATGTCGGGCCTTGGGAGACCGGCGGCGGTGAAGACGTCGATGACCTGGCCTTCGGTGGTGATGGCTTTGGAGACGAGCTGGCGGATGGCCGCGTCGATCTGTTCGGGGGTCTTGCGGCTGGTGCCGTTTTGTTTGTTCAGCGCGGCTTGCAGGGCCTGGAAGAAGGAAACGTCTTCGCGAATCTCCGTTGCTTCATCGCTGGCGGCGCAAAGGGCGAAGGCGCGGGAAAGTTCGGTCACCACCTGCACCCAGCGCTTCTTGCCGTCTTCCTGGCTCAGGATGTGCTCCTGACCGGCAGGGATGAGGGCCAGGCGTTCGGAGGGTTTGCCGGTAGTCCATGATTCCCAATTGAAACCGTGCATGATGTCGCAGGCGATATTGTGCTTTTCCAGCATCACGGCGATGGCCTGCCGAGTGTCAAAGGTCGGGTCACCCTTGCCCCCGCTCTCGGTGTAGTTGGCCAGGGCATTTTTAAGCTGATCGGCCAGACCCAGATAATCCACCACCAAGCCGCCCGGCTTGTCACGAAAGACGCGGTTCACGCGGGCGATGGCCTGCATGAGGCCGTGCCCCTGCATGGGCTTGTCGGCATACATGGTGTGCAGGCAAGGCGCGTCAAAACCGGTCAGCCACATGTCGCGCACGATCACGATCCGGAAGGGGTCTTTACTGTCCTTGAAACGGTTGGCCAGCTTGCGGCGCTTGTCCTTGTTGCGGATATGCGGTTGCCAGTCCGGGCCGTCTTCGGCACTGCCGGTCATGACCACCTTCACCACGCAGTCCTTACCCTTCTCGGCCTCAATGTCGTCATTCGTGGCGCTGGCCCAGTCTGGCCGAAGCTTGATGAGCGCTTCGTACATATCCACGCAGATGCGGCGGCTCATGCACACGATCATGGCCTTGCCGTCCATGGCCTCCACGCGCTTCTCGAAATGCGCCACCAGATCGGCGGCGATAAGCGCGACACGCTTCGGATCTCCCACCAACGCTTCCAGCGCGGCCCACTTGGACTTGAGTTTTTCCTTCTTCGTCTCTTCTTCGCCTTCGGTGATCTCTTCAAAATCCGTGTCGAGCGTCGGCAGTTCGCTGGCGTTCAGGCCGAGCTTGGAGATGCGGCTCTCGTAGTAGATCGGCACCGTGGCCTTGTCGGCAACGGCACGCTGGATGTCGTAGATGGAAATGTAATCGCCAAAGACTGCCCGCGTGTTGGCGTCGGTCTTCTCGATGGGCGTGCCGGTGAAACCAATGAAGGAGGCGTTTGGCAAGGCGTCCCGCATATGCCGGGCCAGGCCGTCGATAAGATCGTATTGGCTGCGGTGCGCTTCGTCGGCGATGACGATGATGTTCCGGCGCTCGCTCAGGCAGGGCATGCGCTCTCCCCGCTCGGGCAAAAATTTCTGGATCGTGGTGAAGACCAC
>ERZ1645192.3740-NODE-3740-length-12258-cov-6.137753_pt1 | contig 12258 bp, 12 predicted proteins | sample MGYA00575354_ERZ1645192 | MGnify/ENA primary metagenome ERZ1645192 (study PRJEB40844, sample SAMN11349763) | freshwater sediment metagenome | isolation source: river sediment | host: Sediment | place: India: Faizupur Khadar , New Delhi | collected 2017-02-21 ... | reverse complement strand
GTGAATATCACGTCTGTCAGTCCCTGCAGCAACACTTTATACCCGAAATCGAACAGAGCCCTGAACCTCCTGAAATCAAACATGAATGCGGGCCTCCAGCCTGTTGATAGCCAAAGGCCTGCCAGGTATATTACATTTCCTGACAGGGTCTGAAATACCAGAGCCCAGACCTCATAACCCCTCAATGCCAGGACCAATCCGGTAATACCCGATACCAGCGCACTCAGCAGGTGTATCCAGGTAAGCTTTCTGAAATCCATCCTCCGGGTAAGAATGGCCACCTGGACAGAACAAAGAGAGTTGAGAATTATTCCCAGGGCAGCCACACGTGTAATTGCCACCAGTACAGGCTTTTCGAAGAAGTGGGCAATAGCGCCTGCGCCGGCAAAAAGGGCAAAATAGACAAGGAGGGCAATCAGCAGGTTGAACCAGAATGCAGTGTAATAATCAGCTTCATGATACTCTCTTTTCTGTATCAGGGCCATCGAGAACCCGCTCTGCATCAGGGTTTGCCCTATGGCAATAAAGATGACTATCATGCCCATAAGGCCATAATCATCAGGAGAAAGGGTCCTGGCAATTACAATGGTGAATGCAAATTTGACCAGGTAAACCCCAAAATAATCAAGAAAAGACCAGAAGATCCCTTTCGCGGTTTTACGCCTCAAGCCTCCTGTACTCCCTGTCATTAATCCTGTATAGGTTTTGTTCCGGATATCAGTTTTGCCGGCACTCCGCCGACAAATGCATCCGGCTCAACATCCTTGTTTACAAGCGAACAGGCACCAACGCGGGCATTCTCACCAATGGTGACTCCTGGTGAGACTATCACCCCTGAATAGCAGATGGAATTGCGCTTCAGCGTCACCGGCCCCCTGTTCTCGGGACAGGGCGGTATAAGCGTGGTGGTCTGGTGGGTCCATACCTGGCAGAAACCGCCTATCCCCGCATACTCCTCAAAAACTATTGGTTCAGACAGATCCATGATTGCTTTGTAGCCTACGAACGAACCCTCCTTAAGAATCATGTTCTTAAACGGTTTCAACGGGTCGGGCCGCTGAATGATCATACCTCTCTCAATCCTGGTAGTATCCGAGATGGTTGCCCCGTACTTCCTCAGATACTTTACAATGTACCTGAAAGGCATCTTTTCAATGACCCGGGCAAGCCCGTAAGGGCCGTGAAGCCAGTAACCGTAACTGCACCTGAGGTTCCAGCCGAGATCCTCCAGTGACCAGCAAATTCTCCTGAACATATCCTGCTAGTATTTAAATACTTTTTGAACCGCCCTGACAACAGCCTCGCGTTCATCCTGTGAAAGTGAGGGATAGAGTGGCAGCCTCAGAAAGCGACTGAAGAATTTCATAGATCCCGGCATCTCATCGTCTGTTGCCAGCCCCTGATAGAACCTGTTCGTGTGAAGGGGAGAATAGTGCACATTGGCCATCACCCCTTCATCCCTCAGGGCATCCATCACCCAGTATCTCTCCTGCGGGGGCACCAGTATCCCGAAAATATGCCAGTTTGTGACTGATCCTTCTGTCATACGCAAAAACTCAATCCCGCTGATGCTGCCCAGATTTTCAATGTAATACTCCGCAATAGCCTTCCGCAATCCGTTCATCTTGTCAATCTTCTTCATCTGCGACACGCCCAGGGCGCCCAGTATGTTGGACTGAACATAGGAATTCCCGGTATCGACATATTCATAGAATCCCCTTGTACGGTTTTCGGTAATAAACGTGTGCTTGTCTGTTCCCTTCTCGCGAAGCACCCTGATACGGGCAGCGATATTGTCATCATCGGTGACCACAGCTCCACCCTCACCGGTTGTGAGATTCTTTGTGCCGTGAAAGCTGAAAGTAGATACGTCGGCAAGCGTGCCCGTCCTGCGTCCCTTATAAAGGGAACCAAGCGACTGCGCCGTATCATGAACGACATAAAGCCCGTGCCTCCGTGCAATCTCATTGATCGCATCCATGTCAGCCGGTATGCCTGCATAGTCGACAGGTGCAATTGCCACAGTTCTGCCGGTAATGTATCCCTCCAGTTTCGTAACATCAATGCTGCCATTATCGGCATGCACATCAGCCAGTACAATTTTCAGGTTATTGTATACTGCTCCCAGGGCGGTCGAAGTATATGTAAAATCAGGCACTATCACTTCTGATCCGGCTGGAAGATTCTTCACCCTGAAGGCCAGTTCCAGGGCAGCCGTGGCAGAGTTGACAAACAGCACATGCTTTACGCCCAGGTAACCGGCCAGCATTTCTTCAAACCTGCGGCACTCGGGACCGTCACCAGAAACGAACGTTGACCTCACAGCCCGGTCCACAGCAGCAAAATCATCCTCATCCAGATATGGCTTATGTATAAGGACAGGATTCCCGGTAACAGGTTTCCCGCCGTTTATGGCCAGTAATTTGTTTTGCCTGTCCATCATCAGATAGTTCTGTAGTGCGAATAATATTCGTAAAAACCGTAAATCCTGATCAGCTCTTCTATACCGTATTCAACAGTTCGTGAAGGCACATAACCAAGTTTCTCTATCTTATTGAAATTCACTATAAAATGCCGGAGATCCTTGTCTTTTACCTCTGAGTTGACGATTGAAAAATCTACCTGTCTCCTAATTTTTTCTGCTATCTCCTCCTTGGAGAAATTCATGCTGTTCCCCCCGGCATTGAAAACCCCGCCCCGCATTCTGTCAAAGTTATTCATGGTGAAGATGTAACAGTCTGCTGCATCTTCGACATGAATGAAAGTCCGCTTTGCAAAACTGTCGAAGAGCACTATCACTCTCTCCTTGACTGCCTTGTAAACGAAATCATTGATCATCAGGTCCATTCTCATCCGTGTACTGAACCCGAAGACAGTGGCGAACCTTAGGGAGACAACGTTATCCTTTTCGTGCAGAATCCTCTCGGCGGCCAGTTTGGTCTGAGCATAATTACTAACCGGGTCAACTGCAGTATCCTCATCGCAAGGCATCCCTGACTTACCGTAAAGTGATGTTGTCGATGCGTTTATCAGCATCTGGCCGGGTGATAGATCCTTTGCAATCTGGCGGGTGGCCTCGACGTTTATCAGCTGCGCCGAATGGGGATTTGAAGCACATGCCGGAAACCCGCTTATGCCCGCCAGGTGGAAAATCACATCGTAGCTTCCTATATCCGGTATGCCGTTACGTATGTCATGCTTCATAATGGCCAGCTTCCTGTTGGATGCCAGGTGCATCACCGGCTCATAGCCGTACATGAAATTATCGAGCAGGGTTACATCATACCCCTGCTCAAGCAGCTTCCTGGTAAGCACCGTACCTTTGTAACCGGCACCACCGGTAACCAAAATTCTCATAGTTCCTCCTGTTATACTGTTAATTGTTTATTCATTATCCCCTTGCTTCCTCCGGTCCCACGCAGTGCCGCTGCAATATAAAGGTAACAGACAAACAGCCCTGTCAGGAGCATGTCAGCCGGATACCTGAAGCGGTTGGCATCGCCAAGTACGTTGGCATACCAGTTCACTACCGGGAAATACCATATGAGCCCGTAGATCATGAGCCACCGCAATCCCGCCCTGATCCTTTCCCGGCGCAGAAGCAGATATACGGTGTGGATCAGTGAAACAAGGTATACAAGTAATGCGACTGCAATGAACAGCACCTTGTACGCTTTGAGCAGGGGAGAGGGCAACTTGTTCAGGTTCAGCCTATCTTCGCCGGCGAGGGTGGGTGATATATGCTTGAAGGTGTAAAGCAGGGAATAGATCCTGAACCGGCTGATCTCACTCTTATGCTGTGCGGCAATCTGGCCGTAAAAAGGCTTCAGTTTCTCATTGAGCAATCGCAGGCCTTCCTGGTTTTTTGCCAGTCCGTAATACCTGAGCAACTCCTCCTCAGAGTCCCGGTACATCAGGTAACCGCTGACCGAAGGCCTGAAACTGTCATTCATCCTTCTGATGAAGTCATTCTCCAGAAGTGAGCTCTGCCTGTTTACCCGGCTTCTTTCCTTATCAAGCAGCTCACCTCTTGTCTGCAAGAATATGTCAAGTACAGGCTGATATTCACTGCTTATCGTGTCCGACGGACTGATTGTGGCCGGTACAGCCCACCTTGCTCCCAAATGATGCCGGGGGACCAGTTCATACCGGCCATTTTCCAGGTAATTGCGAAATGCCCACCCGTTCAGTACGAGACATAATCCGGCCAAAAACAGTGACATGTCTGCAGCTGCTTTACGGATACCGCAGCGGTGCTCCCCGAATATGAAAAAAATCGTCAGCAACACCAGGATGACAACAGGGAAACCCATCATATTGAATCTTGCCAGAATCAGCAATCCGGTGACCAGCCCGGCAGTGATAATTGCCGTCCTCCCGGCGCCTTTCACATAATTAAGCAATAACCAGACTGACAGCGTGAAGAGGAACAGGGCAAGGGTCTCTGAAAGGATCATATATCCGAAAAAGACGGTGGCCAGGTTAACCATTCCGGCAAAAGCTGCAATAAAAGCTGCGGTGTCACGGCCGGTGAGCATCAGCACTATCCTGTATACGAGCAGCGATGAAAGAAAGACAAGACCGTACTGAAACAGAACAAGCGGTATTGTATAGTGTGCTTCGCCAAACAGTAAAATGAACAGGCCCATTAACAATGAGTAGAGAGGAGATCTGTGACTCAGGTCATTTTCTGTTGCCCCGGGAAGATGAAAAATCTGACGGGCCAGGTCAAGGTAGGCAGGATAATCTCCCTGTCCCTCAAAGGTTATCGGACGGAAAATAATGGCATAAAAGAGGCAGAGCGCCCCGCCGGCAAATATAAAAACTCTAAATAGTGTTCTGTCCCTTTCCCTCCACATTCTTCTTCCTGATAATATAGCCCGGACGCCCTTTTACCTCCTCGTAAATCCTCCATATATACTCTGCAATGATTCCCAGTGAAAAGAGCGTTATCCCCGAGAAAAAAGAGATTATGACTACCGTCGACGTCCACCCCGGGAGCATCTCTCCCCAGAAGTCAGGATTGCCGAACAGTGCAATATACCCGTAGAAAATGATCATGCAGAATGCTAGGAATGCAAAGATGAAGCCCAACCAAGTGATAATCCTTATCGGCCAGGTGGATCCGGAGAAGAAAATGTCCTTGAAAAACCTCATCTTCTTCTTAAGTGTCCAGCGTGACCTGACATTCGTTCCCCTGATCCTGTCATAGGGTACAAAACATGGACTGAATCCGAGTCTCAGCACTTCGGGAATGATCGCGGTATTTATAGGATGAATCCGGTCATTCAGCAGGTCAATCAGCTCACGGTCAATCAGGAATGCATCAGCCCCTCCCCTCGGGAACCGTACCTCTGACATGAGGTTGATGATACGGTAAAAGGTACGTGCGGCAAGGTTGTTGACAAATCCGTCATCCCTTCCGGTACGGTAAGGTACAATAACCTTTTCACCGGCTTTCCAGAGCCTGTACATTTCAACCAGTTTCAGGTACGGCAACTGTTCATCATCAGGAATGAATGTTGCACAATCTCCGGTGCAAACACTGAGACCGGCAAAAACGGCATAGTTTGACCCAAAATTCCGGCTCAGCTTAAACGCTTTCACATTATCATGCTTCTTCTCAAGCTCAAGCGCCATATTGTATGATTCGTCCTCAGAACCGTCATCAATGACAATGAATTCGAAAGGAATGCTATTCTCTTTCATCAGGCTGCTTACCTTCGTGAAAGAGATGCCTGTCCTCTCCTTGCTGTAGTATGATAAAAGTATGATACTGAGCATTTTATCTGAAATTATTGATTGCCTCTGCCACCCTTTCAGACTCTTCATCTTCCATTACCTGACTGACAGGAAGGCTCAGCACCTCACTGTGAATCTGCTCAGTCAACGGAAATGCCAATCCGTTCCATTCCCGGTACGCCAGCTGTTTGTGAGGAGGAATGGGGTAATGAATCAGGGTCTGAATCCCGTTTTCAGTCAGGTAGCGCTGTAACCTGTCCCGCTCAGGGTGACGGATAACGAACAGATGGTACACGTGACTGAGATTCTTTTCAATATTGTCCGCGTCATATGCACAGGGCAGTATAATCCCCGGAGTTTTAATATGGTTATGATAATACATCGCTATCTGACGGCGGCGCCGGTTATCCTCATCAAGACGGGGCAGTTTAATACGCAGAGCTGTTGCCTGGATCTCATCAAGACGGGAGTTAAGTCCCTGGTAATCATTTACATATTTTTTTGTTGATCCGTAATTAGCCAGAGCCCTGACCACTCGTGCAAGTTCGTCATCATTTGTTGTAACTGCGCCGCCGTCACCCAGTGCACCCAGGTTCTTTCCAGGATAAAAACTGTTGCCCGCAGCATCTCCCAGTGACCCGGTCCTCCTTCCGTCAGGACTTTCATTCCCCGCCACTCCGGGTTTGTCACACCAGATTGCTCCGGCAGCCTGGGCATTGTCTTCCACGATCCTCAGCCTGTGCTTCGCGGCCAACCGCTCCAGTCCCTCAGACCAGCATGCTTTTCCATACAGGTGGACGACCATTATCGCTTTGGTGCGAGGGGTTATATGCTTCTCGACAAGCGAAAGGTCCAGGTTGTACGTAGTCATGTCAGGTTCTGCCAACACCGGCTTAAGGCGGTTATCCGTGATGGCAAGGATCGATGCTATATAGGTGTTGGCCGGCACAATTACCTCATCACCTTCCTTCATCTCTCCCGTCTCTATCCAGGCCTTGAAGATAAGCCGGAGAGCGTCAAGGCCGTTGGCAACACCTATGCAATGCTTTACCCCGATGTATGACGCATACTCCTTTTCAAATGCTGACACCTCTTCGCCAAGAAGGTACCAGCCGCTGTTGACCACCCGGCTGATTGCGGCCGACAATTGCGGCTCAAAGCTTCCGGTTATCTTCTGAATATCAAGAAATTTTATCACTTATTCGAGTATGAGTAAACGTGAGTTACAAATCCAAGCAGGAACCCGGCTTTTTCCCAGGTACGAATGGCCGGCCTGTTTGAGGCCTGGGTAATTGTAGTAAGTATATCGGTATTTTTCATTTTAAGCTCCCGTATGATCCCCCCGAGGAGATGGAACATCCATCCCCGGTGCTCACTGTTGTCAACAGCCGCCAGCACCAGTTTGGCAATATTCAGATCCATGATTCTTTCAGGATTGCCGGCAGCAAGAAAACCAAAAGGCTTTACACCCGGGAGGTCTGGAACTGCAACCATATCAGCAAATCCCCTTACAGATTGTTCTGCAAACGTGCCAAGATAACTGTCTGCCTCCTCCTCTGTAAATGCCGGGTCAGCATGAACCCTGTCAAACCTGTTGCGCATCCGCATAGCCACATCACGCAATACCGGTATGTCATCCGCCACCGCCATGCGAACCGGTAAAAGCGGAGATTGTGCAGATTCAAACCCGGTAAAATAATAGTTTAACCTCGTCTCCACCAGCCTGAATCCGGTACCAGCCAGGCCCCGGAGCAACAGGAGATCCTCACAGGGAACTGTCATGGACACATAATCACCAGGGCTGGTAAATCTGCCCAGAAACCTGTTGACGGCAACTGCAACAGCGTCAGCATCTTCATGGTCAGATATTATCAGCTCTATCCTTACCACCCTCCTTCTGAAGTAATCAGAATCCCATGGGAGGTCCCTCCACACAAACCAGGTAGTTTTGCCAGCCCGGAATTCAGCTGAAAGAGATGATCTGCCCGATGCAACGGAGCCGATAAGAGGCTCTGTGAAAGTTTCCCTGCTCAGTCGCTCATGGCTGATTGTCCGTAGAAAGCTGTACGGTGAATAATAAGAGAGATCACGGGCCCTGGAAAGAAGAAGCCCGTTAAACTCATTAAGTCTCTTTTCCGGGCTGAATGAATCTGAGGTATTCATCATAGCTCTTTATATAGTCTCCGTCATCATAAGGATGGGATGTAAGGACAAGGCATATTGCCCCGGCCGAGAAGTTGAACTCATGAGCCCAGATGCCGGGAGGCACATGCAATCCGTAGAAAGGCCTGTTAAGATAAAATGTTTTCTTTTCTGTACCGTCATCAGCCTCAACTTCGAAGCTTCCGCTGGCGGCAATAATAAACTGGTGACACTCCCTGTGGGCATGAGCACCCCTGGCTTCACCGGCCGGGATATCATAAATCCAGAAAACCCTGTCGACCTTGAAAGGCACCTCGTTGATGCCGTCAGCAATTGACATGTTTCCCGCCTTGAAATGCACCTTCGGGAGCTCAATAATGCTGCAATCGATTACCTGTGATCTCTTCATCTTGATGCCTCCCGAACGAAAATATCAAAGTCCCTTATGTAATCATCAAGGTCGAAGTGAGTTGATGAAAGAACAATGGCCAGGGAGTTGGTGGAGAAGTTCTCCATCTTACGCCAGACCATATTCGGCACATACACTGCATCATACGACCTGTTAAGAGAAAACCGGTATTCCCGTTTACCGTCATGCAGTACAACGTCAAAACTGCCCGAAAGGGCTGCAATCATCTCCTGGTTCTTTCTGAAAGCATGACTGCCCCTGAATTCACCTCCGGGGACATCATATATCCAGTAAACCCTGTTTATTATGAACGGGAGATGCCTTTTCTCCTCGACAAAAGTGAGATTACCCCTGTCATCGAGAATTTTTGGTAAATAGATCAGTCTGGGTTCAGCCATATCTGTATAGTAATGCTTGCCCGGTGAAGGAGCAAACTTGAAGTTACTTTAATCCTCCGGTCCGTCAGTCACACAATATTAGTGCCTAACATACTGTATATATGACCCTTAGGTCAGAAATAGCCAAAGTATTTGTGCGAATAAGCACAAATATAGGAAAGAACGATTCATTTGCCTGTTAACAGCTTCAGAGGTTATCAACATACCACTCTACAGCACGTTTCAATCCTTCACTGAAGAGGACCTGCGGGTTGTAACCGAGCAGCCTTACTGCCTTACCAATACTGGCCATGCTGTGGGGGATGTCCCCGGCACGGTTGGGTCCGTGCAACGGATTCACCGTGGCAATTTTCGGATCCTTATCTGCAAGATAGCTCCTTAGCATCGATGTCATCTCATTGAGATTCACAGAGTCACCGCAGGCCACATTGTATGCCTGGTTCAGGGCGGCAGGATTCTCAACGGTGGCTGCCAGGTTGTTGGCCATCACCACGTTGTCTATGTAGGTGAAGTCGCGCGAGTTGCTGCCGTCGCCGTTAATGACGGGAGAATTATACTTCATAAATGCCATCGTGAACTTCGGGATGACTGCTGCATAGGGACCATTGGGATCCTGCCTGCGGCCGAAGACGTTGAAGTATCGCAGTCCGATTGTCTCCATTCCATACAGGTTTCCGAATACCCGGGCATACTCTTCATTTACCAGCTTGGTGATGGCATAGGGAGAAAGCACCTTCCCGGTGCGTTCTTCTACCTTTGGCAGTTCGGGTGAGTCGCCGTAAACCGATGAGCTGGAGGCATATACGAAGCGCTTTATTCCCGCATCGCGGGTGGCAATCAGCATGTTCAGGAAGCCGTTGATGTTGACCGCGTTTGTGGTTGCCGGATCGGCGATGCTCCTGGGCACGCTGCCGAGGGCAGCCTGGTGCAGCACTACGTCAACCCCCTTCACAGCCTTATGGCATGTCTCGGGGTCACGGATATCGCCCTCAATCAGTTTGAACCCGGGATTGCCCTTGAGGTCCTTTATGTTTTCCCTTTTTCCTGTGGCGAAATTGTCGAGGCAGACCACCTGATTGCCCCTCTCCAGCAGGTCATGACAGATTGAAGATCCGATAAACCCGGCCCCGCCGGTCACCAGTACCCTTTTTCCAGTTAACAGATTCATTATCTAAATTTTCACAAATGTATTAAACTTAAGGCAATAGGCAGTAAGCAAGGGGCAAGAGTGACTTACCTGGGCTTCTGCAATGAAAAAACGGAGTTCGTCATGAAATTATTGGCCGTAGGCCATAAAGCATTGCAAAACACCATCCTCACAACCACCTCTCCCGCCCCCGGGTCTTCCCCGTTGCTGGCCGATAACCAGGCAAAGTATCTTTATACTGTCCTTCTCAGAATAGGTGACTTATAAAATAACCAGGAAATACTTAATGATATGAACAGGGCAAATGTAAATTTTACCGGAATTCCGATAAATATATTATCAAACATATGAATATCATAAGTTTTCAATAAATAGGCTAAAAGATGCAGAACACCGGCATGTATCAGATAAATTCCAAATGTCAGATGCGAAATCTTCGAAAATATGTTTTCATTCAGACTAAACCGCCTGAACCAACTGAAGAAGGAGAGAGATCCCAGAGCCACAAGTGGTGACAGAGGACCGTAAAAGTAAAGGTTATTGTGTTGACTGGCTGTATAATACGATAAGACTGAGATTAAAGCAGCTGAAATAATGTAGAACAGAACCAGAGCCGATGAGGAGATTCTTGCTTTACAATCCCTGATCAGATAACCAAATAAAAAGTACCCGAGATAGTCAGTAAACCAAAGAAGAAACATCAGGTTATTCTCCAGCACCAGATTATAAATATTGTGAACGATCCCAAATATCAGGAATACAATTGCGGTGACCCACAGGGACTGACGTGACACTTTCGGAATGACAAGATTGATCAGTGGTGTTACAAAGTACAGACCAATCAACATGTACAAATACCACATATGATAAAAAGGCTGACCCAGGATGACGGACTTCAATAAGGTATCCGCGTCAGGATCGACACCGGCAAACAGACGAAGCACAACCAGGTAAACGAGGTAAATAATAGTCCAGAAAATAAGTGGTATAAGAATTTTAGATGCCCTTTTTCTATATGAATCCCGGAAAGTTTCCGTCCTGCCCAGAAGAAACATTCCACTTATCATAACGAAGATCGGAAGGCATATCCGGCAGAATGAATCGACTATATTGCTTACCCAGAATGACAAGTTAAAATTGTCAGACTTCATCGCCAGGTTAACATAATCAGCGACCACATGAACCAGTACTACCATCAGGGCAGCGATTGTCCTTAAAGTATCGGAGGTATAATCTCTTTTCATTCGAATATGAATTTACAAATAATCACCTTGGTCTCAACTTTTCCGTTTTGTCTGGCCGGCACCCAATGCGGCCCTTCCTGCAGCAATCTGAATGCCTCCGCAGTGAACTGCTCCCCGGGTGTGCGTACGACCTTCAGGTCGGAAACGGTACTGTCTGCCTGTACCGTGAATGAGACCACCACCTCCTGCCGTACCACCGGCGTTACACCTTCAGGGTACCTTATATTGTTTGTAACCCAATTAAGATACTCCATCCAGCCGCCTGCCGGTAAGGCCTGACTTTCAGGCACACCGGCACCCTGAACCGCCGCCGCCTTAGCTGCCGCCGCTGCCTTTGCCTCCGCTGTTGCGTCCGCTTCTGTCTTCGCCTTTTCTTTATTGCCGGCTGCCTCCCTGGCAGTGTCCCTGTCTGATTTTTTTGACCTGGCCGCCATCCCCGTCATCGTCACCTGCGGTAAAGCCTGTACAACCACCTCCTCTGCTTCATCCTCCGTGACGCCAATCATCTGCACCACCGGTTCATCGACCACTATAACCTCATTGGCAACGGCGACCTCATGGACAACCACCCCTGCCCCGGCATCTTCCTCCACCGCAGCGTACAGCTCATCAGCCGCATCCGTAACCAATGCAGGAACATTTCTTTCTGTTGCCACGGATGCGCCTGGAGCATGCTCTTTTCTCTCTAAAGGCGCAGCCATCGCAATCAGGGCTGTGTCGGTGACAGCCTCACCGGTCATTCCAGAGTGGGCACTGTCTGCAATTATCTCAGCCTCCGGAGACGACTCCTTCTGTGCCAGTTGCATGTCACGTACAGGCCTCTCCCTCAGCAGACTTACCAGTATGCCGGAAGCAACGAGCAAAATCAGTACTGCGGCTGCTGCTGGCCACCAGATTGCCCGGGGACGGGTAACGCGCCGCTCCATCCGTGCCTTCAGCTCACGGAGATCAGCCTCGGCCTCCTCGCAGCTCAGCCGCCCGAGTCCTTCCCCGGCCTCCTCCTCGAACTCATCCCGTGGGACCAGCACCCTCTTATCTCTTTTGTACTCTTTCATACGCTCTTGTTTACCTTCAGATTGAGGATCCGCCAAATGGCGGAGACTTAACCCCGTATCCGCCGGCTGGCGGATCGGGGCCTTCAGACCTTCAGACCTTCAGACTTCAGACCCTCAGACC
>ERZ1645192.3739-NODE-3739-length-12259-cov-5.625860_pt1 | contig 12259 bp, 6 predicted proteins | sample MGYA00575354_ERZ1645192 | MGnify/ENA primary metagenome ERZ1645192 (study PRJEB40844, sample SAMN11349763) | freshwater sediment metagenome | isolation source: river sediment | host: Sediment | place: India: Faizupur Khadar , New Delhi | collected 2017-02-21 ... | reverse complement strand
CCGCCGGTGACGTCTACCAGGTCAACCTGACCCAGCGGTTCACCTTCGATCTTGCCGGCGATCCCCGCGGATTGTGGCGGCGGATGTTCGAGCTCAACCCGGCGCCGTTTTACGCTTTCATCCACGCCGGCGACCACCAGGTGCTCTCCACCTCCATGGAAAGGTTTCTGTGGCAGCGGGAGGACGTGGTCGAAACCCGTCCCATCAAGGGCACCCGGCGGCGGGGAGACACACCCGGCGAAGATCAGCGACTGCTGGCGGAACTGCGCTCCGACGCCAAGGAAGGCGCCGAGCTGGCCATGATCGTGGACCTGCTCCGCAACGACCTCGGGCGGGTCTGCCGGACCGGCACGGTCCAGATGCTGGAGTCGCGGCGTTTGGAGTCGTATCAGAACGTTTTCCACCAGGTGGCGGTTGTCCGTGGCCGGTTGCGGCCGGGAACGGATGCGGCGGTGCTGCTCCGCGCCACGTTCCCCGGCGGCTCGGTGACCGGTTGCCCCAAGCGGCGCGCCCTGGAGATCATCGACCGGCTGGAGCCGCAGGTCCGCCACGTTTACACGGGGGCTATCGGCTACTTCGGCTGGCACCGGAACCTGGACCTCAGCGTGGCCATCCGCACCGTCATCTGCGCCGGGGGCCGGGGCTATTTCGGCGTCGGGGGCGGGGTGGTCTACGACTCCCGCCCGGACGCCGAATATTTGGAAACGCTGCACAAGGCCCGGACCTTTCTGCAGGCAGTCCGGGAGTTGGGCACCGGCGAGCCGGATCCCACCGAAGCAGCGGAGGCGCAACCAAAGCATAACCACGAATTACACGAATGCTGACACGAATGGCCACGAATGATCAACCACGGAACACATTGAATACACTGAAAAATTAATGAATTTCACATCGATGCACAGGATTAGGCAGGATTCGCGTGACAAACATCGGCATTCCGAATTCCCTGATGAAGTCGGAGAACGAGTTGATCACCAGTCACCTTGATGTTTGGGCGTCTGGGGGGAAAATTAATGGGGAGCCGCCACTCCAGCCAAGAGGAGGAATGATGCCGAAAGCGGTCGACTGTTGGTGCGACGGTCAGTTTCAACCGGTCCATCGTGCGGCCATCTCGCCACTGGATCGGGGATTTCAGTACGGTGATGGAATTTTCGAAACCCTCCGGGCCGAGGGAGGGCGCCTGCTCTTTCTGGAGGATCACCTGCAGCGTTTGGCCGCGTCGGCCGAGGACTTGCGGATTCCCTGGCCAAACATTGACTGGGGCGCCGTGGCGGGGGAACTCCTCCAACGGAACGCCCTCGGTGCCCGGGCGGCGCGCGTGAAGTTCATTCTGTCGCGCGGCCGGGATCCACGCCCGGGCCTGCCCCGGGCCACCCGGCCGACCGCGTGTGTCCTGGCAAAAGCCTACCAGCCCCCGACAGCGAACCAGTACGCGGCCGGCTGGCGGGTCCGGCTCTGCCAGTCCGTGGACGCCCCGGCCTTGGCCCATCACAAGAGCCTGAACTACCTCCCCTACCTGTGGGCGCGCCAGGAGGCACTCGACGCCGGGGACGACGAGGCGCTCCTGCTCGACTCCGCCGGCCGGCTGGCCGAGGCCGCCACCGGCGCGCTCCTCTACCGGCTGGACGGGCGCTGGTGGCAACCGGCCAGCCCCCGGCAATTGGCCGGCATCACCCGTCGTCACGTCATCGCCGAACTGGCTCGGCAAGGCATGCCGACACAGGAGAGGGAGACCCGAATTGAGGACCTCGGTCAGATGGAAGCGCTCTGGATAATGAACTCGATGCTTGGAATCATGCCGGTGGCTGCCGTCGACGGCGCCCCCCTGCCGGACCGGCAGTCCCGCCTGGCCACCCGGTTGCGTAGGTGTCTTACCACGAATTACCCAGAGCAGCCTCCCCGCAACCAAAGTATCACCACGAATGACCCAGAGCAGCGGAGCCGCAACCAAAACATAACCAGGAATGACACGAATGCGGACACGAATGGCCACGAATGATTTACCACGGAACACACTGAAAACACGGAAGAAATTCACATGGATAAACAGGATGAACAGGATAGGAAAAACCACTAGTGAGCGCGCTGACGTCGATCTCCACCAGTGGGGCGAAGCCCTGTATGGACAGTGTGCCGCCACGAGTCGAGCGTTTTCACTCCGTTAGGAGTGAAATGTTTGTAGGTTAAAGAGTTAAATTCGCCGAGAACCCCGTCAGGGGTGATATGTTATTGAAAGGTAAGAGTTTGAATGTACGCCAGCATCAGAATCTTTGCAAAAAAAAGACTCGGACGGATAGTAGTACGGAAGACACTGAAAAAAAGAATTTCACATCGATGCAACTGAACCGGGCTGGATTGAAACCGCGTCGCCATGCGCCCCTTCCGTAAACGGACGGGCTACTCGAATTGTCATTCGTGGAACTGCCTCAGGTGGCCGCTCTGCAAAAAGTCCCGGGCGAGGATCCTATCGCCACCCGGTGAGCTGGATGTCGTAGACCCGGACCATATCCGGCGTAGAGGGTTCCCGCTGCCGGGAGATTCGGCGCACCAGAAGGCCGTTGCCGCGATCATAGACATAAGTAAAGGCTTGGCGCGGGCCGTCCGTTTGCAAAGCGACCGATTGCGCATCCACCTGGGACACACGGACCGTGAACCCGGTCTGGGGGTCCTGGTCGAGCACCTGGCCGGGCTGCAGCGCGGCCAGGACCACCGGAGCGATCCCCAGCGGCGGCAGGCTGCCCGGCCCGGTGACCGCGGTGGATTCCCCGGGCATCGGATTGCCCTGCATCTGGGAACGGACCTTGACCAGGAGCCATCCACTGCCGCGCCGGGTGATCTGCATGTCGTCGGCCAGGGCCATGGGGGTTGGCGCCAGACCGGGGCCTTGCAGAGTGAACTGGCCCCGGAAGGAGAGCGCCTGGACCCGGCCGGCCCATTCGGGAAGAGGGTTTTCCAGCCAGGGCAGCCGCAGTTGGCGCGCCGCCACGAACCGCAAGAAAGTGGCATGGGAAACCGAATCGGGCAGCGTCTGAGCCGGGTCCCGGATCTCGGGCGGCTGGCGGGTCAGACGGCTCAGGTAGAGCAACCGGCCGCTGGCCTGGTCGAAGACGTAGAAGGTCCGCCCCGCGTCTCCGAACATGGCCACGGCGGTGGCGGTGTAGGTCTGCCCGCCCTCGGTCCAATGGACCGTCCGGGCCACCATCTGCCCGGGGACGGGGAGAGACGTCCAGGGGTGCTGACGGAGCAGTTCCATCTGCCGCCGTGGGTGCATCCAGAAATCTCCGCCCGTATCCGGCGTGGCCAGCATGTCCAGGCTGGAGTTGAGCACGGGCGTGGTGTCGTCGGCGTTGAAAAGATAGAAGGGCTCGGCGATGGCAACGTTCTGGCCGTCCAGTCCCACGATGGTGGCCTGGATGAGGCCATGGGAGCCGTAGCCGCGGCGCTCGGTGGCATAGCGGTGGCCCGCCCGGTCCACCCACTGGCCTTGCTCGTCCGGCACCCAGCCGTTGACGGACCCGGGCAGGGAGCCGGTCATGACATAGTAAGTCAGCCGAAGTCCCGGCCGGACCCAGTCGGGCATGAGCGGATGCACTCCGCCCGGGACAGCCTGCCTGGCGGTTGTGGGAGGGGGCGCAGCCGGGTCCGGAACGGTCGCGGGCGCCTTTCCGGGCAGTGCTGCGTCCTCGCGCGTCAACTCCTGGACGGCACCGTCGCCGCCAGTCAGTTGCAGTTTGCCGCCCGGCGTGATCCGGAACGTAAAGCGGACGGACGGAGCGCCTTCCGGCTCGATGGTGAGCGCACTTCCGCGGACGGCGTACCGCCCCCGGACAGACTCTTCGCCCTCAGGCCCGCTCATGGACCGGGTGAAGACGCCGTCCGCGCCGAACACCACCCGGACCCGGACCCCGCCTCCCGCCGCCTGCCAGGCACCGGCCAGGGCGTTCGCTCCGGATGCCGGGCCCGGTTGCTTGGCCTGGGATTGCTCGAGGAACTTGCCCCAGTCAGGCGATTGCCCGCCAGGTTTCTGGGCCGTGGCGACCGCGGCCAACAGCACCACCACCGTCCCGAAGAGAATGATCCTGTTGAAACCGTTTATCATGATTCCACTCCCGGCGGGAGGCTTTCCAACGTCCTCCGCGACTCCGCGTCTCCGCGGTGAGTCCTTTATTGTTGCGGCCCTGCCACTTTGGAGAGTACGCGGATCATGCGGATCGCCGCTCCAGGCGCCGCCAGATGAAAAACACGGGTATCCCCAGCAGCGCGATCCCTACCCCCGGCCAGGTATAGAGGGGTTTGAAGATGAGCAGGTCCAGGCAGATCGCGCCGGCCGCCAGGATGTAGAGAACCGGCACGACCGGGTAGCCCCAGGCCCGATAGGGCCGCTCGGCTTCGGGACGCTTGACCCGGAGGACGAAGATCCCGGCGATGGTCAGGGAGTAGAAGATCAACACGGCAAAGATCACGTAATCCAGCAGGTCGCTGTAGGTTCCGGTCAGGCAGAGCAAGCCCGCCCAGATCCCCTGGAATACCAGGGCCACAGCCGGTACCCGCTGCTTGTTGAGAAGTGCCGCATGCCTGAAAAACAGCCCGTCCCAGGCCATCACGTAAAAAAGCCGGGCGCCGCTCAGGATCAACCCGTTGTTGCAGCCGAAGGTCGACACCATGATCAGGGCCGCCATGATGAGCACCGCCGGCTCCCCCAGGATGGCCGAGGCGGCGGCCGTGCCCACCCGGTCGGAGAGGGCGAACTGAATCCCCCGGGCCATCACCCCGCCGCCATCCGGATGGCCGCAAAGCGGCAACACCGCCAGGTAGGCCAGGTTCGTCAGGAGGTAGATCACCGTCACGGTCAGCGTTCCCAGGAAGAGGCTGAGGGGGATGGTGCGCCGCGGGCGGATCACTTCCCCGGCGGTAAAGGTAATGTTGGACCAGGCGTCCGAGGAGAAGAGCGATCCGACCATGGAGACGCCGATGGCCGCCAGCAGCATCCAGCCGCCGAGAGGCTCGACGGACACCCGGCCATCCGTCACGGTGGTCCAGGAAGCCTGCCAGAAGCCGGCCAGGTTCGACCGGATGGCGGCATCGTTCCACCCGACCAGGAACCCGAGCAGGATGAGCCCCACCAGGGCCAACACCTTGGTGCTGGTGAAAAGGTTCTGCACCAGTTTGCCGACGCTCAGGCCGCGGGAGTTGATCCAGGTGAGCGCGGCGATGCTCAGAATGGCCACCAACTGGGCCGCCGAGATGTTCAGTCCCGGGACGGGATGGACGTTTTCCCCCAGGAAAGGGAAGAAGACGGCGTTGAATTTCGCGAAGGCAACCGCGACCGCGGCGATGGTGCCGGTCTGGATCACCATGAACATGGTCCAGCCATACAGGAAGCCGACCAGCGGATTGTAGGCTTCGCGCAGGTAGATGTACTGGCCGCCGACATGGGGCATCATGCCGGCCAGTTCGCCATAACTGAGAGCCGCCAGTACCGTCATGAGGCCGGTGAGACCCCAGACCAGCAGCAGATGGCCGGCAGAGCCGACGTTGCGGGCGATATCCGCGCTGACGATGAAGATGCCCGAGCCGATCATCGAGCCGATCACGATCATCGTGGAGGACCAGAATCCGAGCTCCCGGCGAAAACCGGGACCCTTGCCCGAAGCGGGATGATCGTCGGGTGACGGGGTTGAAGCGACATCTGGTTTCATCAGAAGCTTTTTATCAGAACGCTTTTCACCGTTCAACAGAAACCGCTTGCAAAAAGCGCCTCTCCCCCTTAGAGTGCCAGTTTCGGCCCGCTCCACGGCCGGATGTTCCAAATCGCCGCGAGACGACCCATGCGACAGAATCCCGCTCCAAAACCCGAGTCTGCTCCGAAGGCGCAATCCCCCTGGGTCTGGGTGATGACCACCAACTTTGCCCAGGGGTTGCCCTACATGGTGGTACGAATCCTGTCCACCGTCTACTACACCGACATCGGGGCCAAGGAACGCTATCTCGGTTACCTGAATTTTTTAGGCATCCCCTGGAATTTGAAGTTCTTGTGGTCCCCGCTGGTGGACCTGTTCTCCACCAAGCGCGCTTGGCTGGTCTCGTTGCAACTGCTGGTGGCGCTGGGCATCGCCGCCATCGGGGCGGTCAACCTCTTCATCCCCCTGCAGGCCGACCCGTCCGCCTACCTCGTCGCCATCGCCATGGTCCTGGTTTTTTCCGCCTTCATGGCGTCCACCAACGATATCGCCATCGATGGCTATTACCTGGAAGGACTGCCGGACAGCCGGGACCAGGCCGCCTACTCCGGTTACCGGGTGCTGGCCTACCGGCTCTCCATCGTCTTCGTCCGCTCCGGCCTGGTGGCGCTGGCCGCCTGGATCGGGTACCTCAACGGCGGCCAAGACAAGTACCAGCCGTGGGCGTACGCCTTCGGCGCGGCGGCCGCGGCCATGCTCATCTTAGCCGTCTTCCACCATTTCCGGCTGCCTCGATTCGAGCCACGTCCCGGTCCGGGGCCCAAGCCGTCCACCCGGCCGAGATCTTTCCAGGAAGCCTTCCGGACATATCTGCGGCGGGACCGCATCGCGCTGATCCTCGCCTTCATCATCCTTTACAAGATGGGCGATGAAATCATCTTCTCCATGGTGACGCCGTTCCTGATGCGGGAACTCGGCCTGACCAAGGCCCAGTACTCCTGGATCGCCGGGATCGTCGGGGCCGCCGGGGCCATCGGCGGGGCCATGATCGGCGCTTGGTGGATCAAGAACCGCGGGCTCAAGGGGGCCATCTGGCCCCTGACGCTGTTGATGAATCTCAATATTTGGGCCTACATCTGGCTGGCCTGGGCCAAGCCGGACCCCGCGACCACTTTGGGGATCGGCATCATCGCCGCGGTCCACGGCTATGAACAGATCGCCGCCGGGCTGGGCAGCGCCGCCCTGACCGTTTTCATGATGGGCATCTGCAAGCCTGATTATAGGGCCACCCACTATGCCATCGGCTCGGCCATCATGTCGCTGGCCTCCACGTTCATCGGCGGTTTCGGCGGCCAGATCGTCGAAGCGCTCGGTTACTTGAACCTGTTCATCCTGGGCTTTTTCGCCACCATCCCCGCCATGGTGCTGCTGTTCTGGGTGCCCATCCCGGGCAATTCCCCGGCCAAAACAGGCCCCTGAAGGATGATTTCCCTCCGGTAAGCTGGGCGGGGCCCCTGACAAAAAGACTGATTTTGAGCTTTCGCCGCGCTATAATACTCCCGGTACTTCATGTAACCGCTTTCCCTGCGGGTCGAAATCCCTTCACCAGTCCCCGTGTGGAGCGGACCTGAGTCGCGGAGGCACAAGACACGATGGATCCTGGCTGGCAACTGGTCATGGCGGATTTCGAAGCCTTCTTGTCGGGCCAGCGGGCGCCGGCGCTGGTGGGTCCGTCCTTGACCCGGATTCTGAAAGCCGAGGCCCGGACCGTCAGCCAACAGGTGGTCCAATGGTCCCTGGGCCAACCGGACGGCATGTTCACCCGTCACCTGCTGCAGGCCCGCCGGAAGCTTTTCGACGTCTTCTTTTACCGGATCGTCCGGCCGGAAACCATTTACAAGTTTTTTCCAGAATTTGAAAAACATTTGCTGGAACAAAGCCCGCCGGACTACCAGGAATTCCTGACCATCGAGTTCGAGGCCAACCCATGGCAGAACATCCGCCCCCTGGGCGAGATGAAAACGTCGGCCATGATGGCGGCGGCGCCCCGAACCAGGGCCGAAGTCGGGGAAGAACGGTTCAACGAAAACGTCTACAAGAACGTCACCCATGAACTGCTCTCGGTGCAGGACCGGTATGAGTTTGCCGACGCTCGGACCGGCGCCCTGGTGTTCGAGCATACCGCCAAGGTCAGTTCCCTCTTCCAGGACTTCACCGACCTGGTTCAAGACAAGCAGGCCCGCAAGGAAATCGTCATCACCAATGAGGCCGACCAGGGCGCTTACTACGAAAGCCGGCCCCAGTTCGACCTGGAATCCTACTTCCTCCAGTCGCTCGACCTGGTGGTTGCCTTCTTCAACGACGACTTTCTGCTCCAGAGCGTCCGGCTGATGGAACTGCTTTCCGATCTGGCGCGAGAAAAACAATTCGACCTGTCCAAGTGCGCCGGCTGCCAGGCCAAACAACGGTTGCTGAAAACTCAGAAATTAGAGGAATATACCGGCCACCGCACCCAGCGCCTCCTGGTGAAGCAGGTGCTGCTGCACTTCAACGAATGGCAACCGGCCCGGCTGCTGGACAAGTTGCTGGTGGAACCGACCCGGCGGACCCGCAAGGTCCTGCTGAACGTCCTGGAAAATTACGGCAACGAAATCTACGGCCTCCTGCTCAGCCGCCTGGACAGTTGCACCGGCGCGACCCCCTGGTACTTCATCCGCAACCTCATTTACCTCATGGGCCGGATCGTAGCGCCAGACGACGCCTCCCGGGAGCGGGCCATCCAGCTGATCGACCTGCACCTGGTGCCGGAATCGGCCCGGCAGGTGATCCTGCAATGCCTCGTGGCCACGCCGTTCATCGGCACCGGACACGCCGCAACGCACCTCATCAAGAAGCTCGCGCTGTTCGAGAAGCGGTCCGACGTGGAAGCCGCCGACATCGCCCGGCGCATTGCCCTGGCCCTGGCCGCCGTCGGCACCGCGCCGGCCATGCGCGCCGCCCTGGACCACACTCTGGGCGAGTGGGACGAGGAATTCACAGATCGCTGCGCCCAGACGAGCCTGACCCCGGACGCGGCCGGACTGGTCATCGGCCTGGTGGAGAAAGAACTGCGCAAGATGCGCTTTTCTTTCTCCCTGCTGGGCAGCCAAAATCGCCTGGTCCAACTGCTGCAGAGCCTGACCGGGACCTGCCGGGTCGAGGTCGCCGACATCGGGCGTAAGGTAGCGAATCAGGTCCCCCTCGGGCAGCCCGCCCACCAGGCCGCCGAAGAACTCCTGGTCCGGGTGGGGGCCGCTCCCGTTTTGCCGGATTCGGATCCCACCCTGCGCAAGCTGGCCCAGGACAGAAGCATGCCGGAGGTGATCCACCATCTTCATGAGGCCAGGCTGAGCGGATTTCTCCAGGTCCACACCTCCGATGGGATGGACGGAGTCATCGAGTTTCGCCAGGGCCAAGTGCCCCGAGCCGGGGTCCGCCCCGTCTTGATGGACGGGGAAGCCGCCTTCCACTGGCTGTTTTTATTGGAGCCCGGCGAAATCGACCGGCTTGCCTTCAGCGTCTCCTGCCCGGCCGGAGTAACTCTGGAGGAACTCGCCACGCCTGCCGGCGCCGCCGGCCTGATTCGTGACGCCTTGTTGCGCAAGGGCGAAGTGCGGCAGATCCAGGGCACCAACATCCGCCCGGAGTCCCGCTTCAGCCAGCGTCGCGTGGCCGCGTATTTTTTACAATTCAAGGGGGCGGACCAGCCCGAGCTCTGCCTGCGGATCTGGGACGCCTTGCGGGACAACCCGGATGTCGCCGCCCTGACCAAGATCACCCAGTTGGGCAAGTACGAGGTGTACAAGAGCCTCTTCTTCATGCTCCGGCACAACATGATCGAGATCGATGCCCACAAGCGGGTCACCGAGCGGAACCCCATCGAAGACGGGATCGACATGCTCGGCGCTTACCTGGAGCGGATCGCCAAGCGCCCGGTGTTCTTCAACAACTACCGTTCCGCCGCGGAAGTCTGCGACAGCGTCTCGCAATCCGGCGCCGATGAAGTCGTGGCTTACGCCCTCGGCCTCCTGCGGGAGTTCTTCTGGAACGCCTTTGCCGGCCGGCGGGCCTTCTCTTCCGCCGACATCGGCATCTGCACCCAGTTTCTGCGGCTGCTCGTCGAGTACCTGCGCGGCGCCACGCCGGAGAACAAAGATACGCTGCTCAACTACATCCGCTTCACCTTCCAGGTGCAGGAACCGGCCGGGGCGGCCCCGCCGCCCGTCCCCGAAGCCACCATCCTGCTCAAGCTGGAAAACCTCGACCTGGGCGGAGACGTCTTCGACGAGGGGGCGGACCGGCTCTTTGACGACGACACCATCGACGGCTTTCTCGACGATCTCGACGCCGCCCTCACGAACATCACCAACGCCGCCCCGGAGGCCGGGCCAAGGCAGGATTCCGGCCTGACCGAGGGTGAGCAGGTCATGCTGATGAACCTTTACGACAACATCGCCTCGGCCTACGTCAAGCCCTTGAAGGATTTCATCCGGGAGATCCAGCTCAATCAGAAAATCAGGAAGCAGACCTCGAAAGATTGGCTGGACCTGGTGGAGCCCTCGATCCGGTTGCTCTCGGGCTCGGCCGACAAGATGGGTGGCGCGCAGATCTGCCGGGTGCTGGAAGATCTGAAGACGCTCATCGAAGGGGCCAAGTCCGCCGGGGTCGAGATACTGCCCGAGGCGATGCTCCAGGGCGTGCTCGGCTGCCACGCGCGCCTGGTGGCCTTGCTGCCCCGGACCTTCTCCCTGGAAGTCACCGAGGAAGACATCAGCAGCAAGAAAGAGACGCTGATCACGAAGTTCATCCTGCGGCAGGTTCCTGAACTGACCGAAAAGCAGCTCAACCGGATCATCCTGGCCGGCTTGTCCACGTTCGACAAGTTCATGCACAGCAGTCCCGACGAGATCGCCGCCGTGACCGGCATCCCGCTCGCCTTGAGCGAAGAAGTGTTCATGAAGTTCTACCAGTACCGGCACATTTACTATCGCCCCAACGACGAGGAGTACCGGGAGAAGTTCTTCCGGATGTTCGAAGTGAAGTTGAAAATCCTCCGGGAGATCCACCAGGAGATCGAACGGCTGGCCGCCGCCGGCGAGAGTGAACGCGCGGCTGTCGAAAAACGCCGCGAAACGCTTCAACAGGAACGCCAGCAGACCCTCGGCGCCCTGTTCATTCTTCTCTGCATCCAGGAGGAGTTCGACTTGATGGAATCGATCCAGCAGGCGATCTACGACGTCCGCATTCAACGGTTGGAAGAGTATCTGGCCCGGCTGGCCGACGGCCTTTCGGCCGCCTGAACGATTCTGGCCTCGAAGGAAGAATATCGAATCATGAACCACGCGGAGTCCCTGTTGGATCAGGTCCGCCGGAGCTGTGCCCGGGTCGCCGGCCAATCCACCCGGGTGCGGGTGGTCCGCGAGCGCCTGCCCGCTTACCTGGATGAGCTCCCGGTGTCCCCGGGCGCTTTGCCTGTCCACGACCCCGACCGCCACTGGCTGGGCCACGACGCCGGGACCGTCGCCTTCTTCATGACCCTGGACAGCGTCAACTTCGGTTCCGGGTACTTCCCGCACCTCCGCAAGCGCCCCGGGCATTCGGGGTATTTCACCGTGGCCGCCTGCCTCACCGACTATTTTCGGGCCCACGGACCTTTGCCGGCCGAAGCGCTCGTCCGTCTGGACGCCGCGGATTGCGGCCGTATCTTCGGCCAGGATCCGGAGAACAGAGTCACGGCCGAGCTCATGGGTCTTTTCGCCACGGCCTGGAATGAGCTGGGCCGTCACCTGCTGGACCGATACGGCGGTCGCTTCACCACGCTGGTGGAAGCCGCGGACGGCTCGGGCGAACGGCTGGTCCGGCTGCTGGCCGAAATGCCGCTCTTCCGGGACGTGGGGACGCACGGCGGGAAGCCGGTGGCCTTTTACAAGCGGGCCCAACTGACCGTGGCGGATCTCGCCTTGGCCTTCGGCGGACAAGGTTGGGGTCGTTTCGACGACCTGGACCGGCTGACGATCTTCGCCGACAACCTGGTCCCCCACGTGCTGCGGCTGGACGGTGTGCTCCAGTACGCCCCGGACTTGGCGGCCCGGATCGACGAGGGATCGCTGATCGAGACGGGTTCTCCCGAGGAGGTGGAGCTCCGGGCCTGCGCCGTGGCCGCGGTGGAGGAACTGGTGGCCCTGGCGCGGGTGGCTGGCCGCGCGACGACGGCCATGGAGCTCGATTACGTTCTCTGGAACCGGGGACAGGCCCCGGCTTACAAGCAGGCCAAACCCCGTCACCGCACCCGGACGGTCTACTACTGAGGGGCTCGGGACTCGGGGCTGGGGGCTCGGGACTCGGGACTTGGACCGCGAAAGATTCGCGCGAAGACACGTCGCCGCAGACGCCAAGTCGTCACGATGCAGTCGAAACGCGGAAAAAAATGCACCACGAAGGGATTTGAGCGGCAGAGCCGCAACCAAAGCATCACCACGAATTTCACGAATGCGGACACGAATGGCCACGAATGATTAACCACGGAACACACTGAAAAC
>ERZ1645192.3738-NODE-3738-length-12259-cov-13.194117_pt1 | contig 12259 bp, 26 predicted proteins | sample MGYA00575354_ERZ1645192 | MGnify/ENA primary metagenome ERZ1645192 (study PRJEB40844, sample SAMN11349763) | freshwater sediment metagenome | isolation source: river sediment | host: Sediment | place: India: Faizupur Khadar , New Delhi | collected 2017-02-21 ... | reverse complement strand
TTATAGATCCATCTGGTTCTGGTTCAGATGAAACTGCTTACGCAGTTTCCGCTGTGTCAAATGGTAGGATTTTTGTTTTGTCTTTTGGTGGACTAAAAGGTGGTTATGACTCAACTACACTTATGCAATTAGCTGAGATTGCAAAACTATATAAAGTACATTTTGTTCAAATAGAATCAAACTTTGGTGATGGTGCATTTGCAGAATTGCTAAAGCCAATATTGAGAAGAACTCATAATTGTAAAGTAGAAGATATAAGAGCAACAACACAAAAAGAACTAAGGATTATAACTACATTAGAACCAATTATGAACCAACATAGGTTAGTAATTGACAAACAAGCATTGATAAGAGATCACGAAAAACAAGCAACAGAGTACAAACTTACTCATCAGCTAACTCACTTAACAAAGGAAAGAGGTTCATTAAAACACGATGACATTATAGATGTTGTAGGTATGGCTGTAGAGTATTGGAAAAAGACTATGGCTAAAGATGTTGTTGATGAAATGCAAAGATATGAAGAAGAGATGGTTGATAAAGAGCTTGAAGAGTTTATGGAAGCATTTGGTTCTTTCAAGAACAAAAACAATGTTATGGTAAATTATAAGAATAAAGAGATAACAAAAACCACCTAGAGCCATCGGTGGAATGGAGAAAATTTGTTGTTTTATATTCAATAAGGAGGACGGAAAAAGATCTAAAATTCACAAAAAAAGGAAACGAGATAAAGAACATTCGGCTCAAAAGGAATTATCTAACTATTATCCTTTGATGTGACTTAACTCGTTTTCAACATCTCTATTGATTACATCTTGAAAGAATCCATTTGGGTATCTTTTAGATAGTTTTTGTATATTTGCTTCCATAATATCTTCTAAAGTATGTCCATAGAAATCAGCTAACAGAGCCAAATACCACATAATATCACCAGCTTCTTCTATAACATTTTGTACATTTAAACTTCTTCCATAGAATCTGCTTTTCTTATATGCATCAAGTATCTCTCCAGCTTCTGTAGATAATCCTATAGCACAATGCAATGCAATATCAGGATTCTCATAACTCAAAGTTTCTTTGCAGCATTTTGTGTATTCTTTAATTGTCATACAATATTCCTTTCTTCTATAAAGTTTTTAATTAGATCCAGTTCGTTAGTTGGTTCTAACACAGTAACGATTGTTTCTTTTTCTTTGTTAATATGATAAATACCATAATAATCAAAATAAATATTTATTATAATGTAGTTATGGCTCTCTAAAGTCCAAATTACTTTTTTTACATAATTGTGTATCATAATGATTTATACTCCTCAAAGTTTCTAGCAATCCATCTGTAATTTTCACTATCAGTTATACTATCTTCAAGAGCCTTAACTAGTTTATCTCTTGTACTTGCACTTAATTGATACTTCAACAGTTCATTAGTAGCATCAATTCTTACATCTTTCATAAGAGCCATAAGTAATGCAACATCATTTGGTTCTATATCTTTATCTACAAGATACAACTTAAAATACTTATTCCAACTATCAGCTATTTTTTGGAAATTATCTCCATATAAAGCTTTTCGTTGTTTGATAACAGACTTATCTATTCTCATAATAATTCCTCTATTTCAATTTCAATTCTAGGATTTAGCTTATCTACTCCAGCAACTTCCCAAGAACCTTTTTTATAATAGCCAACATTATCATTAGAAATCAATTTAATTTCTTGCAATGCATCATTTAAAAATTTATCTATCATAGATATAATATTCATAGCATCACAAGAAGCTGTCTTATAATGCAATTTATAATGAACCTTATATTGCTCTAATCCAATATAGTTTTTGTCTTTTAATGCTGTTTCTATTAGTTTATGATAATGTTTTTTTATTTCATTCTTTTTATAGAAATGGTAGTTACGAAATTTGTTCATACCTACCAAATCTTTTTTGTAATAAATAGGCAATGATAAAAATATCATTACCAATTCTCAGTAATAGATGCTTCTGTATTTACTGTAGGTTTTGGAGTATTAGATCCTTTTAATTTCTTAATTGGATTTTTCTCAATCTTAGCTAGGAAAGCTTCAATTTGGCTCTCACCATCTTTGTTGTTACCATTTACATCAAGGAAGTTTTCAATGTCATATTTGATTTTGATTTCATTATTGTACATATCTTCATACTGTCTAACACAAGCAGTAAACTTTTTGTTTGTCATAGTTTTAAATAAACCAACTGAAATAACTTCTTCACCATCTTGTTTTTTAACTTTGATTTTTTCATTACTAGGAACTTCTTTCATCATATCAAGCTTAACAGATTCAAATAAATGCTTAACTGATATAACACCTGGCAACAACTTTGTTTCACCTTTTTGGTTCTGATATGTTGATTTATTACCTTTTGCATCACCTGATTTAATACAAGTAGAATAGTTTAATTTTAAACCATTATCATCTTCTAGATTAAGATGAAACATGGTAGCACCACTATCTGTCTTTTTAAGATATGCTTCTTTAATTGCAACAGTATAAACACCACTAACTACTTCATAAGAACTACTAGATACTTTATCAGCACCAACATTATTCAACATCTCGTTTATTTCTAATTCGTTTAACCAACTCATTTTGTTTCCTTTTTTTTAAATTTATCTTTTAATGTTCCAATATTCGCATATTGCACTATCTACTAGATTCAAATCATTTGGTATCTTATCTGTTTCAAACATACCATCTGGAGATTTAACATCATCAGAACCATTTGATTGAGTATGAAATACATATTCATCACCATCTTTGTTGGCTCTAAGAACCACAGTCAATAAAGACGGAATGTCAACTTTATCATCTAATAGCTTACCAATTGTTTTAATCTTGGTTCTACCACTTGATGTTTCTTCTAAATGATTGATAAGATAAACTCTTACATCATCATCAAGATTCTCAGCTGTTTGTATCATATTGTAGTAACCTACAGCATTTAATGTGAATTTGTCGAAACCTCTTTCAAATGCAGTATTCATAAAAAACTTTGTCATAAAAAATGTAGAATCATCTATGATTATTATTTTTTTATTATAAGTATTTGAAAATGCTTTTAATGCACCTATAACTTCCTCGTAACTATTAACATAGATCCAATGTCCTTTCTTAGCTTCAGGATTCCATTTATCCCATTCATTTTTATATGATATAGGTTTCTTTCCTGGTCTAATTATTAACACTTTATCTTTGTCATAATCAGTCATTAAAGACTTAGTTGATCTTGTCTTACCACTACCACTAAATCCACTTATACTAGTAACTATAGCCATCTTATTTCCTTTCCATTGATTTAAATATTGTACGAGATATTTCTATCTCATCAAGTGGTTCTAATAACATACTGTTTAGAGCCAATACTTTTGCTTTTGCTGTGTCTATATCAAGTCCTTTCTTATCAAGTAATGCAAATCCATATTTAACAAGATTTGAATTTCTATTACCAACACTAGTTTGCATCAAGAAATATCTATCAAGTCCATTCATAGATTCTGTTTTGTATCCTAAGTCAATTGCTTTTTTAGTTTCAACAACTTCTCTAGTTTCTGGAATATAATCTCTAAGGTCAACTAATTCAGTACCTTGAAAATATATAATCTCACTATCAGGATTTGCATAATAAAGTCTAGCTGGTTCTATAGTTGGAAAGTCAACTTCAAGATTATAAAACAATGCAAAGTTAGTTAGTGTTTCTTTGTATTGTTCGTGATCAAGATTAAAGATATACTTACTAACAAGAATAATTCTAAACCTATCGCATATTTTTCCATTTTTCTCTTTTCTATGATTCCTTGTTGTAGCAATAAAACCACGATAGCTTTGCAAATAAAATTTAGCTTCTTCTATTGTAGTACCATCATCAACATCAAGCATAATCAAGTTTTGTCGTCTTATATAGTTCTCTTTAGTTCTATGACTATTTATAAAGTTACCTGCAGAGTAATTAGAACCATATTGTCCTTTTACTAAATTAGGCAAATCACTATATCTAAGAACCAATGGATGATAATCTTCTGCCATTTTATTTGATGCAGAACATATCATTTGAGATGATTCAGTTTTCTTACCTTTGATAAGATTATACTTGATAACTTTACCTTCTTTGTCAAATAATTTTGATTGCAAAGTAGAACCATTATCATAAGCAACTGTATAAACTTCATCAATATTTTCTTTGAAATCTCTTGCAGACAATTTATAGTATTTTATAATATCTGTTTGAGAAGAATATCTTGATACTTTGTCCAGGTAGTCATAAATCTTTTCTGCAATAGTTTCTGCATTCAAAGCTATTATAAGGTCTTTAGATAGCATTTCTGCCCACTCAATAGCATCTTGTATATCTAACACAGATATTTCATCAGAGCCATTATATAATGCATACATACCAGCTAATCTTCTAATCTTATATGCTCTTGATAACAATTCAGCTTTAACTGCATTTTTCATAAGTGGTGATTGAGATACTAAGTTTTTATTTTTGCTTTCATATCTTTTACATTCAAGTTCAGCTTCAACACTAAACTTTATTTTGCCACTAGTTTTTGTGATTATGTCTGAAATATAATCTTGCATATCAAGCATCATAGCTTTTGCTTTTCTAATATTATCAGCATATCTTTGTAGATCTGATTCTGTTGGTTCTTTTTCTAACTCAACATCAGATTCATCAAATACTACATAACTTCTTCTTGCTAATCCATTTGCTAGATTATCAATAAACGAACTAAAGTTTTTATTGTTTTCTGTTCTAAATCCTTCTGGACTTGAATACAATAAACAATTACAAGGAACAAAAGTAATTTTTGGAGATATATATGATTTAAAGCTTCTACTTGCATTTGAACCTTCTTGCCAGGATTCAGTAAGCAGATTAAGAACTTGCTCAAAATCAGATGATTTAAGTGTACTAACTAACTCTTCAACACGAATATTTGTAGAGCCAATCTTGAGTATGTCTAATGAATTTCTATCTTGCAAAAATCCTGCAGATGTACCATCTTTATGTTCTATTGCTGGTATATGTAATGGATCTCCATTTGCAGCAGACTTTAGAGCCAATATAGATAGTTTGTCGAGATATTTATCAGTTACTTTAGAAATCATTTTAAGAGCCAATGAAGCACTTAAGTCTTTTCCTCTACCAGAATTAGCAAATGTAATTCCATAGTAGTTTAAAGGTACGCATTCTTCGTCTAATCCACACATAACTACTCTTCTTAAACTACAAGCCATAGCTAATGCATAATGAACTGCTTGAATTATAACTTTTTCTGGAATATCTGGTTTGTTTAGTTTGATTATCTCAACACTTGTCTGTACTAACTTATTCATTAATCATTCCAATCTATTTTGTTTTGTGAATTATCACTATTAGCATATTGTTCTTTTTCAAAAGAATCAAAATCATCTTCAAATTTAATATCTGCAAATACAGATAATCTATTACACCACTTTTCATAATCTATTAATGAAAATTTATGTGTATAAAATTTTGAACTTGATGATCCAGAGAAGTTTGTACGAACAAATCCATTTTGTTTTACGACATCAATTCCTATATTTACAATATTTATTGAAATTGGAAATGTTATATTAGAATCATCTTTTGGATGTTCAACTCTTCTTCCAGTTGTATTTATACTTTTTTCATATAAAAAATCAACTATCTTTTGTTTTTGAATATTCTGCATCTTTTTGTACCAATACTCTGATAGCTTGACTTTTGCTTTCTAAAAAATTATCTTTTGCATATTTATCTAGTAAATCAAGAGTCCGCTTATCTAAGCTAAGAGTAACTTTAATCTTAATCTTTTGAGTATTCAATGGTTCTCCTTTCATAAGTTGTAATGTATTGTATAGCATACCACCTTAATACTACTTTAAAAGAAAAAGAAAAAAGTAACATAAAAAAGAAAAAGAAAAGACAAGACAATACAAGCAAAACAATGCAATACAAGGCATAGCAATACAGTGCAATGCAAGACAATACAATACAATACACTACAATCGATCGTGCCATTATAGTGCCACTATAGTGCAAGTACCATTTTATCGGACTTTCTTGTCAATCTTTAAAAATTCTTCTAAAATCAATCGTCTTATCTCTTGGCTCATAGAAGTTTGTTTTTTCTCTGCTATTTTTTTCAACTTTTCAACAACATCATCTGTCAATGAAAATGCAACTGGTTTTTTATTTTTCATATTATCTCCTTTTAAAATCAGAACCAAGAAAGTTAAATATAAATGCTACTAGCATAACTATAAATCCTAATGCAAAAGGTGCTAAGTACATACCTACTGCAAACAACATTCCATAAAATACAATTTCCATTATCTTGCTCCTAATCTATATACTTTAATTTGTGGTTCTATAAACTTACATAAATAGCTAATCATACAATCTTGATAAACTCCATCAAATCCAAATTTAAATGCTTCACTCCATCCATAAGGTGGACTAGTTCTTATAACTTCATCAAGTGGTATAATTGAAGGATAATTGGTTCTTTTACTTACTAAATAAAATGAATCTTCAATATAATCTAAACCTTCTTCTACAAATAATTCTATATCAATTTCATCTGAACTTTTAATATAAAAAGATCCAACAAAAATTAATCTACAATCTTTAATAAACTTCATATATAATCCTTTTAAAATGGTATATCTTCATCTTCTACTACAGTTATTGGTTCTTTATATGCTGAAGGAACTACATAGAAGCTATCTTGGTTCTCAACTAAAAAATCTATAAAGTAATATAAACTTGCTAATTTCTTTTGCTCATTAAATATATTTCTGGCTCTTGTTTTAAATGCTCTAGTCCATCTATCTTTTGAATGTGGATATTCTTTGAATGCAGAGAGCCAATGATCTGTAATCCAATCAATAGTTGATTGTTTATAGTCTATGCAATATCTGCGTCTATAAGCCTCAAAAATTGTTTTTACTAGTTGAGCTAGGTCATTAGAGGTTTCAAAGATATTTTTGAGTTCTAGGTTATCTATCGTTCGTGTATTAGCCATCTTACTATTAAGTTGTTCTACAAAAACATTTATATCTGTTCTTGTTATCCAAGTTGGCTCTTCTTTAGTTATAAATCCTATGGCAGAAGCTTCGGCTTTCGCCTTCGCTTCTGCTAAAGCTTTTTTGTTTCCAAATTCAGGTGGTTCATATATTTCATTATGAAATCCGTGTTCTTTTACAATTCCACAACAATCAAGAAACTCAGCGTATTCTTTGCCTTTAAATATTCTTGCTACTCTTCCTACCATTTGAATAAACAATGAACGAACTTTTGTTGGTCTTAAACATACACCTAGCTGTATATCTTTCACATCAAATCCTATTGATAACTTACTAACACTAACTAAGCACATACATTTGTTGGCTCTAAAATCTGATAGTATTTGATCGTTATCTTCTTCACTTTTTTTGCTATGAACAGAGCCAACTGAATATCCTTCAGCTAATAGAAAAGAAGTTACATTATCGCAATGAGAAATGCTATTGCAAAACACAATTGTCTTTTTATTTTTAGCATTTATTTGGTTCATAGACTTAACTACAAGAGCCATATATTCTGGATTATTAAACTTATCATCAAGTGAGTTTCCATTATAGTCATTTCCAGTCATTTTAACATCACTAAAATCGATTTGTGTACTCCACTTAGGAACTAAGTACCTTATTGGAGACAAGAAGCCAGAAGCCTCTAATTGTTCGATTGTAGAGGTTTTAATTAAATAAGCATTTTCGAGCAAATATCCATTAGAATCGTATGGAGTTGCAGATAAACCTATAATAGATTTTGGTTTAATTGAATTCAAAATAGCATTGGTTCTATCTGTATTGTATTCTTTGTGTCTTTCATCTTGTATAATATAATCTGCTCTTATATTTAACTTATCTTTTCTTGCATAAAATGTTTGACTCATAACCAATTGTACTCTTTGGCTATCATCAAATTCATCTTCTCTTCCAGCTTTTAAGATAGAATGTGGAACATCTAATTCAGTTAAATGCTCAGATATTTGATCAATTAATGCTGTAATATTTACAAGAATTAATACAAAACCATCTAGTTGTCTAGCTATTTCTGATATTATTAAACTCTTTCCAGAGCCAGTAGGAGCTTCTATTACTACATTTTTGTTTCCAAACATCTCAACTTCAGCTAATGCTTCATTAACTGCATAAAGTTGATATTGTCTAAGTTCCATAATTATTCCTCTTTATCTTTAATATCTAGCCATTCTTTGATAATATCAAAATCAAACCACATTATATCGTTTAGCGTAGTATCTTCTAAACCATTTGGATATATGTCTTCTAAAATATATTCCAACTGTTCTAACTGTTCATAAGACAATTTTGATGCATTGTCTTTTGCTCCACTCCAAAACTCAAAGTTTGTCAATTTTTGTTCTGTTGTTATTGTCATTTGTTTTTCTCCTTATCATACATTTGTACAATCTTTAAATATACCTGCCAATAATTATCTTGATTGACTGGTATAGTTTTTATCAGCTTATTATCTTTACTAAATATTTGTATTTTCATATCATTAAATACAGAAATATCTAGCTTAATAGAGCCAACATCTTTTATATCCATATTACCACTTACTTAATGCTTGATTTATGCTAGGTTTGAAGTATTTGCAATTGTTAGAGTATTTGCAATAATACATACATTTACTATTAACTGTTATTTTGTTTATGGTTCTTGTCCATTTGTCTTGACATTCATTTGGAATTTTATTTGAATCTAAATATACATCTAACAAATTAATCTTAGAATTAATATATTCTTCAATAGCAAACTCATCCATAATAGGTACATCATCTACAATAAATACTGGTTGGTTCTTTGTAATATCACTATCTTTTAAGATCCAAAGTATTTTTGTTTTATATCCACCACATAATAGCCAATTATATACAGCTAATTGTATTGCATATTGGTTCTTTTCTTTTTCTTCAAGTAGTTTTTTTCTAGAATAATTTTTACCAGTTTTAATATCATAAATGACTTTTTCTTTTTCATCTATAATATCCATCTTGCCTGATATAGTCCATTTACCAATTTGTTTTTGGTATCGTTCCTCAATAACTAAATCTTTATTTGATTTAAATATTTGTTCTAAACCTAAATGCATAATAGAACCAGCATCCATATCACCTAATCTATATTGGTTCTCTTCAGTACCAACTTGTTCGTGCCATAACTGCAGTATATCGTTTCCGATTGCACTAGCACTTAATGTGTATCTATGCTTGGTTCTATCATAGAATTTATAGTTCTCTATTTCTTTTATTGGATCAAACATTCACTATCCTTTTTGTCATCAAACATTAACTGCATTTGCAATTCAAAATATAATGATTCTGCAAAATCTTTATCTTGCTCAATTATAAACTGAGCCAACAAATACTCTTGGTTCTTAAAATGATATTCAACAATATCACTAACTAAATCTCTCATTATATATCCTTTAATTCTGTAAATCTATCTAGTAATCTCCAAGCATCAAAGCATAATTCTCTATATTTTATTTCAAGTTCATTATATACTTTTGATATGTAAGTATGTGGAAACTTAGCAATTAAGTCGATATGATTATGTTCTGCTACCAAGAAATAAATTAACACTATCATATTTATTTCTGGAGCATACTTTTTATCTGTTTGCTCATATAGTTCTATATCTAGTTCTGAAAACTTATAGTACCAAGCTTTAGTAGCCTTGTGGTTCAATCCCTTTCTTGGTTTAGCTTTTTCTGCCATCTTATAGACTTTGTAGAGTATTTTATAGTACTCATCGTTTCTACTTTTAGGTACTATATTTGTATATGCGTGTTGAGCATAAGTAAGCATAAACAAATACATAGCTTCAAGTTTTTCTTTGCTCATAGCTCACACTCAATTATAATGCAATCTCTATCTTCATCATTAAAAGATCTAAATATTTTTAGTAGTAATTCATAGTCTGCATAATCAACTAATATTTTTTTATCTTGTTCATTGGTTTCATATAATTCATTTAAATAAATATCTCTATTAAGTATGTTATGTTTAGCTTCTAAAGAAGATAATGCTTGTTCAACTTGTTCTAATTCTTGTCTGTATATGATATACTCAACATAGTTTGGTTCTAATTCTTCAAAACCGTATTTGCTTAATGCATAACTATCTTGTACTGCAAACCAAAATTTACCATCAAATGCATCTGAAGTTGTTTCTCTATAATATCTTCCCATCTCAAACTCCTTTTATTTCATCTATTAGTATTTGATTCCATTCAATAGCTTCTAAGACATCATTAACTCTTTGGCTCTCTCTATCCTGGTATCTAACAGAACATAATTTTTTAAGCAATTGTCTTGCTTTAATTATCTTATATTCAAGAGCCAACAGATAAGACATCTCACTAAACTCAGTTGGCTCTATTCCATACAAATAATTTGTTGTTTTAAATGTTCTTTTTTTCATTATTTATCCTTTTATTTAGTATCCATATTCTTTCCAATAAAAATTTAAAGCTTCATTCCATTTAATAATTCTATTTGATTTAATATCTTGACAAGGTATTATTTCTATTTCTTTTTTACCTTTACCATTGGCTCTATCCCAAGATATTTTTTTGCACTCTGTGCTACAAAATATTCTTGCTTTATGTGAAGCAAAAAAGATCCTTTTACATTCAGGACATTGTCTGCTAGTTTCTTTTATTCTTCTATCTTCTTTAGTTGCTTTTTTCCTGCAACTTAGAGAACAATATTTTTGCCAAGTCTTTGTTGACTCAAATTGTTTTTTGCAATATCTGCAAACTTTTGTATTAGATGTCAAAAACCTCTTCTTTCTTGCTTTGTTGCAGCACTCTTTTGTGCAATACAGCTGAACATTATGTGTTTTTTTAAACTCTTTCTTGCAATATAGACACTGCATAGCTTATTCCTTCATAGTCAACTCTAATTTTGTTTATTCCAAACTTTTTTTAATTCTTCTGTCCAAAATATAAGTCTTTTTTCTTTTTGATACTTACTAATTGCATCTCTTTTGATTTTTTTAGTAAGCCTAAGATACTTATCCTGATTGTGACTGCTTCTACAGTTTACGCAACAATAAATCATATTAGGTCTTTTTTGCTTGAATACCTTACCACACCACTCACAGTTCATTATGTTCGATTGTTTCTTCATCGTTTACATCCGTTCTTGTGTATTTTTTGCAATACGGGCAAACCGTTTGAGAAACACTTGGCAAGTGTGTTTCAACTATAAATTCATTTAAGCACCATTCACAACATACTTCAATTTCTAGCATTGTTTACTCTCCCAACAACCACAATATTTATAACCTAAATCAAAGAAACCTGCGTGATAATCACAAGCGATTTCAGTTTCGCTTATTTGGTTCTGCAAATGCTTACAGTTTAAACAACTTTTCAACTGTAAAGAATTGCTTGACAATTTAACATCTTTTAATGCTAAAGTTTCGTATCTTTCAACACAATCAATTTAAGCATCATTTATCTTGCTGTAGTCTACTTTTAACTGTTGTAGTTCTGTTATTGCTTCATCTATATCTTTATCAAAAGCTCCAACGCTTTGAACATTTTTTAATATCTCAATTGCTGTCATTGTTTATCCTTTATATTTTACAATCAGCATATGTAATTTGCTGAAGAGTTTTAAAATCAATACTACCGTCCATAAAGAGCTTTAGAAGCTTACAGTCAGCAGACCTAGTATATCCTTTATATTTTTGTGGCTTTAACTCATCTGCTATAAAATCTCTAAACATATTATTTACAGCAAATTCACTTATTTCATTTTTTACTGTATGATAAGTACACGCAAAATGATTTCCATCAACAATTGAACTTTCATAGTCTGATGTTGGTTCTACATATTTAATACTAAAATTTATATTATTACTGAATTGTTCACATTTTTCTTTAAATTCAGTTATCATTTCAATAATGTCATCTGGAGAACTATAATCATTTAGGTAGTCACTGTATATACATTTTTTATCTAAAAATTTGATATCATATTTTTTAATATCTAATTCACCGGACTTAAACAACTCTTTCTGCTCTTCTAATTTATTTTGTAAATCAGACGTTATTTCCTCTAATTTTGCTTTTGCTTCGATGTTTGTCATTGTTTATCCTTTATAAAACTTGGTAATTCACCAATAAATGGCTCAAGCCCG
>ERZ1645192.3735-NODE-3735-length-12265-cov-6.538165_pt1 | contig 12265 bp, 9 predicted proteins | sample MGYA00575354_ERZ1645192 | MGnify/ENA primary metagenome ERZ1645192 (study PRJEB40844, sample SAMN11349763) | freshwater sediment metagenome | isolation source: river sediment | host: Sediment | place: India: Faizupur Khadar , New Delhi | collected 2017-02-21 ... | reverse complement strand
GTTGTTCCGGGCACGAACAGCAAGTCGAACCCGAACGCCGTCGCCACGATTTCACGGGACACCATTTATACGAACGTGGCGCTGACTCCCGACTTGGACGTGTGGTGGGAAGGCAAAGATGGCCCGGCGCCCAAGGAATGCCTTGACTGGCGCGGCAACAAGTGGACGCCCGAATCGAAGGACAAGGCGGCGCACCCGAACAGCCGGTTTACCGCGCCGATGACGAATAACCCGATGGTTGCGCCCGAGACCAATGATCCGAACGGAGTGCCGATCAGCGCGATTGTCTTTGGCGGACGCCGAAGTGACACGATGCCGCTGGTATTTCAGACATTCAACTGGGTGCACGGTGTGTATGTCGGCGCCACGATGGGTTCAGAGATGACGGCTGCGGCCGTTGGCGGCATGGGTCAGGTGCGGAGAGATCCCATGGCGATGCTGCCTTTCTGCGGGTATAACATGGGTGATTACTTCCGGCACTGGATCAACATGCGCAAGACCATCAAGTTTCCGCCGCGGATCTTCCATGTGAACTGGTTCCGCAAGAACAGCCAGGGCCAGTTTCTCTGGCCGGGCTTTGGTGAGATCATGCGCGTTTTGAAGTGGATCGTGGATCGTTGCCATGGTCGGATGGATGCTGACGAGACTCCCATTGGGTGGGTGCCGACGATCAAAGGGTTTGACTTGTCCAACCTGCCGAACTTCACAGTGGAGCAATTCCAGCAGGTTCAGATTATTTCTGACGAGGAATGGAAGCGGGAAATCCTGATGCAGGACGAGCTATTCATCAAGTTGCACGCGCATCTGCCCAAGGAACTGATATTCCAGCGCGAACTCCTGCTTGCGCGTTCATAGCCCGACCTATGAAACGCACACATCATTGCAACCAGTTGCGTCCCGAGCATGCCGGCCAGAGCGTCACCCTGGCCGGCTGGGTTCATTCCCGGCGGGATCTTGGCGGTGTTATTTTCATTGATGTGCGCGACAGGGAGGGTCGCACGCAAACGGTGTTTGATCCTTCGGATCTGCCGAAGGATGTTTTCGAGCAGGCATCGGCATTACGCAGTGAATGCGTGGTTTGTGTGAGCGGGAAGGTTCGTCTGCGGCCGGAGGGCAGGACGAATCCCAAGATTCTGACCGGGCAGGTCGAAGTCGCGGTGTCAGAGCTGCGGGTGCTTAATGTCGCGGATGTTTTGCCTTTTCCGGTGGATGATCCCGAGGCTGCCGCGAAGGTGAACGAAGAATTGCGGCTTAAATACCGGTATCTGGACCTGCGGAGGCCGGAGATGGCCCGCAATTTACGCGTTCGCAGCAAGGTCGCGATGGCCACCCGCGCTTACATGGATGAGCAGGATTTTCTCGAGGTGGAAACACCCACACTGTTCAAATCCACTCCCGAAGGCGCGCGCGAATTCCTGGTGCCGGCGCGGACGAATCCGGGATTGTTCTACGCACTGCCGCAGTCGCCCCAGCAGTTTAAGCAAATCCTGATGGTTGCCGGCGTGGAGAAGTACTTTCAAATCGCACGCTGCTATCGGGACGAAGACCAGCGAGCCGATCGCCAGCTCGAGTTTACCCAGATCGACATCGAAATGTCTTTCATCGAACGCGAAGACATTTACAAGCTTATCGAAGGCCTGCTGCAGCGCATTTGGAAGGCGGCCTTAAACATAAATCTGCAGCTCCCATTCAAGCGGATCACATTCCAGGAAGCGATCAACCGTTACGGCATTGACAAGCCTGACACGCGGTTCGGATTGGAACTGGTGGATCTCTCAGATTTGTTCAGGGGCAGCTCATTCAAGCTTTTCCAATCCATCATCGCCGGGGGCGGCGTTGTCAAAGCCATCAACGCGAAGGGTATGGCTGGTGTGACACAGGGTCAGATGGACGCTTTAACCGAAATCGCGAAAAGCTTCGGCGCAAAGGGCCTGGCTTTCATCAAGGTTGAAGGCGGCGAGTGGAAGTCGCCCATCGTCAAATTCTTCTCGGACGCTGAGAAGAAGTCTCTTTCCGAAATGATGCAGGTGGAGGAGGGCGACCTTGTGCTCTTTGCCGCAGGAGAGTGGCTGACCGCCAGCGAAATTCTTGGCAAGATACGCTTGTACTGCGCGGACATTTTGAAATCGCAGGGCAAGTTGAAGATCCCCGCGGATCGTTTCGACTTTTTATGGGTGGTGGATTTTCCGTTGCTGAGCTTTGACAAAGAGCAGAACCGGTGGTACTCGTCGCATCATCCTTTCACCGCACCTGTGGCTGAGGATGTCGCCCTGCTCAAGACTGAGCCGAGGAAGGTTCGGGGGCAGCACTATGATATTGTGGTGAACGGCACGGAGTTGGGTGGAGGCTCGATCCGCATTCATCAGCGAAACCTTCAAAAGATGGTTTTTGAAGAGGTCTTGCAGATCCCGCCCGAGGAAACAGCACTGAGATTTGGCTACATGCTCGAGGCCTTCCGCTATGGCGCGCCGCCCCACGGCGGCATTGCACTCGGCTTTGACCGTTTGAACGCCATCCTTTGTGGGACACCGAGCATTCGCGATGTGATTGCGTTTCCGAAAACGGCCAAGGGCGCATGCCTGATGACAGAATCCCCCGCGCGCGTTTCGCCGAAGCAATTGCGGGATCTGCACATTGACTTGAAAGTCGCCCGTTCCGAGGCGTCATAGCAAAAAAAAGGCGCTGCCATGGCAGCGCCGGTGATTAAGTCAGGTCAAGCCGGTTATTTCTTCTTTTCAGCGGCCGGTGCCTCGGGTTTCGCGGCATCTTTGGCGACATCGGCCGGGGCTGCGGCATTCAGCTCCTTGAGTACAGGTTCCGTGATATCGTTTTCGTTGTTGCTGAACATTACCACTGGTGTGTTGTTGAAGCTTTCGGCTGCGGTATCCAAGACCAGGGTGAAGCCGTCGGCTTTTGCCCTGGCATTCACAATCGTCTTGATTTCGCCGAGGATCGTGTCACGCATGCGGCGGCGATGTTCGTCCAGTGTCTGGCGTGCCTGTCGTTCATATTGCGCGATGGTTTCCTCCTGGTCCTTGAGGTAGCGCAGCTTTTCCTCCGCGGAGCGTTTTCGCCGGTCGCGTTCCTCCTGTGCAACCGCCTGGTCTGCCGCGCTGGTAACAAGCTGTTGATACTCTTCGCGAGCCTTCTTGTAGTCATCGAGCATGTTCTTGTGCTCTTTTTCCATGTCTGCGGCTCTCTCCTTGAGCGTGCCGTCGGACTGCTTTGTCTTCCAGTAACCGTCGAAAACGCGCCGGAGGTCAATGGTGCCGATTTTGACCTGTGCCTCCGCCACGCCGGTCAGCAAGCCCGCCAGGATGATGGCTGGCAAAACCCGTTTCAAAAGAAATGTCATAAGGCGGGAATAAAACCAGATAATGGGCTGCTAGCCAAATGAAAAAGCGAGTGCAAGACGGGGCAGGAAAGGTTTTTGCCCATTACAAACCCCGGTTTGGATTGTAGCTGCGGCGGGTGGGCGAGTTTTGGAAGAATGAGTTTATGGAAAGCGATATGTGCAGACGCGTGCTTCTTTGCTTGTCTGAGGCCCCGCTATCCTTACAATGGAGAACAACGAACTCCGAAAGGCTGCTATGTTGATTTACACGATATGCCTGGCGGTTGGGTTGCTGTTCACAGCGATCAGTGCGGTCGCGGGTCACCTGTTTGGCGGCCACGATGGCGTGGATATTGGCACTGGAGGACATGCCGAGGCGGGCTTCGACAGCAGCGGAGTGCCCGGGATTTCTTTTTTCAGTCCGACCGTGCTGGCGTCGTTTGTTACGGCGTTTGGCGCCTGCGGCCTTATCTTGACCCGCATCGAGTCCACCAAGAGCGTATGGATCAGCGCGCCGATTTCGGCCATGTCGGGACTCGTCATTGCATTTGGGGCGTTTCTTGTTTTCAACAAAATGTTCAAGGCCACGCAGAGCTCGAGCGAAGCGAAGATTTCCTCCCTGGTGGGCATGACGGCTTCCACTGTGTCGCCCATTCCGGACAATGGAGTCGGGGAGATTGCATACGTGCGTGGCGGGTGCCGTTATACCGCTCCGGCGCGAACGGAAGCGGGCACCCCGGTGGGTGCGGGCAAGCCGGTGCGAATCACCCGCATCGTTGGAACGCAGTTTTACGTCGAACCTCTGAAATAAACCCTTAAAAAACAACTTATGATTCCACAAATCATGTTAGCAGACCTCGGGACGACCGTATGGGTTGTCGGTGGCATCGCCGCGATCCTGTTTGTTGTATTCACCTTCGGCGCCATCCTGGCGAACCGATACACGAAGGTTGGCCCCAACCAGGTCCTGGTCATCTCCGGTTTCAAACACCGGGTGATGGATCCGGACGGTTCGGCGCGGGACGTCGGGTTCCGGATTGTGAAGGGCGGTGGTGTGTTTGTCTGGCCGGTGTTCGAGAAGGTGGACATTCTTTCGCTGGAGTTGCTCACGATTGATGTCCAGACGCCGGAGGTCTATACAAGCAAGGGCGTGCCGGTGCGGGTGGATGGTGTTGCGCAGATCAAGGTGAAGGGTGACGACATCTCAATCTCGACCGCCGCGGAGCAGTTTCTGAGCAAGGGTGTGGACGAGATCAAGAACATCGCCACTCAGACCCTGGAGGGCCATTTACGCGCAATTCTCGGCACGATGACTGTGGAGGACATTTACCAGAACCGGGACGCGTTCGCCTCAAAGGTTCAGGAAGTCGCGGCTGGAGACATGGCGAACATGGGTTTGGGAATCGTTAGCTTTACCATTCGCGACATTCGCGACAACCAGGGATATCTCGATGCGCTGGGCAAGCCGCGGATTGCGCAGGTGAAGAGGGATGCGGTGATCGCGCAGGCCGAGGCGGACCGGGACGCGCAAATTCGTTCCGCGCAGGCGCAGCAGGCGGGACAAGAGGCCAAGTTTGCGGCGGACACAAAGATTGCCGAGGCGCAGCGGGATTATCAAACGAACGTGGCGCAGTACCAGGCGGCGGTGAACCAGAAGAAGGCGGAGGCAGACCTGGCCTATGACCTGCAGAAGTACAAGACCGGCCAGCTCGTGAAGGCCGAAGAAGTGCAGGTCAACATTATTGAGAAGCAGAAGCAGATCGAGTTGCAGCAGCAGGAAATCCAGCGCAAGCAGCGCGAGCTGGAAGCTAACGTGCAAAAGCCTGCGGACGCGGAGCGCTACAAGGTCGAGACTCTTGCCAACGCCCGAAAATTCCAGTTGGAGGCAGAAGCCGCCGGTGCGGCATCAGCAGCCAAGGCGACCGGTTTTGCGAGCGCGGATGTGACCAAGGCTACGGGTCTGGCAGAGGCCGAGGCGCAGAAGGCCAAAGGTCTTGCGGAAGCGGCGATTATCGAGGCGCAAGGTCGCGCAACAGCCGAGGCGATGCGCGTGAAGGCGGAATCCTTCAAACAGTACAATGAGGCTGCTGTGGTCGAGATGCTTGTGAAGGTCCTGCCGGACATTGCGGGCAAGATCAGTGAGCCACTGTCAAAGACCGAGCGCATGGTGATCATAAACTCGGGAAATGGCCCTGGCGGCGGCGCCAGCAAATTAACCGGCGACGTAACGCAGATTCTTGCGCAACTGCCGCCCGTGCTCGAGAGCCTGACAGGCCTGAAGCTGGAGAAGCTCATCGAGAAGGTGCCGGCGCTGGCCAAGATCCAAAGCGGCGGCCCGGAGGGCGTGAGCAAATCCGAACGTGGCTCCTAACCAGGGCGAACTATGGAAAACGAAGCGGGACTAGCCATCGGCGGGATTCTGATATTCGCATTCGTGGCAATTATCGCGATCGCGTTCTTCGCCTTTGGGCTTTGGATGTTGATCCATGCGATCACGAACAAGGGTCTCAAGGATTCTGAGAAGCTGCTTTGGGTCCTGTTGATTGTGCTTGTGGGCTTTCTTGGGCCGATTCTGTATTTCTTTATTGGACGTCCCAAGGCAACCCACGCGCTGAGCGGTTAAAGCGATATGCGTCTTTTTGAAGCGATTATTCAAGCGAATCACGCTGCGGCAGCGGGAGACGACAGCGCCTATCTGAGGCCGGCTGAATATGCAGACGAGCTTCCGTTGATAGCATTGACGTGCATTGACCCGCGGCTTAACCCGCTGATGCCCGAGGTGCTGGGCCTGCCGGAGGATCAATTCATCTGGCTGCGAAATGCGGGTAACATCGTCACCAGTCCGATCAGCAGCACGATGCGCTCGATTTCTCTGGCATGCGCGGTCAAAGGTGGCAAAGAGATTGCGATCATCGGGCATACGGATTGCCTGGTGGCAAAGACAACGACGCTTGGTGTGCTGGAAAGCCTGGCCAGGATGGGGGTGAAACGGGAGTTGCTTCCGGACAACATCAACGAGTACTTCGGGATGTTTTGCAATGAGCGCGCGAATGTGCTGAAGGCGGTGGGGTTGGTTCGCGCGAGTCCATTGATCGGAGCAGGTGTGGTGGTACATGGATTGATCGTGGACATTAACACCGGCAAGCTCGAATGGATCGTGAACGGGTATGAGACCCTGGCGCAAAACGTCGTGCATCTTGGGGAACAGCTTGGCGGCAAGATCGGCCAAACGGTGGACCTGCTGAGGAGTCTATCCGAGTTTAACCTCGGGGAACTCAAGATGCCCGACATCAAGATCGGGGAGCTGGCCTCAAAGGTGCAGGATTTGAGTCCTTTCCAACGCAGTCCCGAAGCTGTCCCCGCAACCCCTGCCACGACTCCCGCGGATCTTTCTGCTTCACCGCCCGCGCCGCCGGCGCCGCCAAAGCTGCCCCTGCCGCCACCGGGAAAACCGAAACTTTCTTTTAAGCGCGTACGTCGATGAATGCTCCCTTGCAAACAAAGCAACGACGCGGCTGCCTGTTTTATGCGGTCCTCGTCGGGGTCATTTTGCTCCTGTTGTTGCTGGCTGGTTTGGGTGTTGGCTATCTGACCGTGAGATCGGCGATAAACCATTGGACGGACACGAAGCCATCCGCACTGCCGCAGACGCAGATCAGCCAGGCCGAGGCCGCGCAGGTGCAGCAAAGGATTTCTTCGTTCAAAGAACGGCTCAATGCCGGCGCGTCGGCCTCCCCCCTGGAACTCAGTCCCAGGGAGATTAACGGGCTGATCTCCACGAGCCCGGAATATGCGGAGGTGAAGGATAAGGTCAGCGTGGATATTGTGGACGGTCAGTTGCGGGGCCAGGTGAGTGTTCCGTTGGATAAGACCGGGCTTGGGAAGGGCCGCTTCCTCAACGGCACCGGCATGATCAAAGCCCGGTTGGAAAACGGCAGCCTGGTCGTGAATCTGGACAGTTTTCAGGTGAACGGCAAGCCGCTGCCTGAAATGGTTATGTCTCGCCTCAGGTCGGTGAACTTCGCCGAGGGTCTGAAGAAAGATTCGCAGGCCACGGCCATTTTGAGCAAACTCGCCCGCATCGAGGTCAAGGACGGCAAAATCGTGATTGTCCCGCAGTCCGCGCCGAACTGATCTGCGGTCTGGATCGAGCAGAAGTTTCCCTTAACTTACTGAAACAGCGCCCGGTAAAAGTGTCTGCTGTCGCCCGGAGTGTCCAGAGATACCGAGGACGGCGCGGCGGTTGTGAGTATCGCGGTCCAGTCGTAGAGGTTTGGCGATGCCTGGATAACGTAGTTTGCGTTGGTGGCGCCACGAAGAGCGAAGTGGAATTGGCCGGAATGGACAGTGGGCTGTGCCAGCAGCGGGACGACGTTTGATGGAATGATTTGGATGGCGTTCATGGGCGCGCGCGGGTGGGCATCCGATGCATACTCCCCTTGCGCTGTGAGAGAGAAGGTGCTTCCGCGCACATTTCGGAACCGGCAGTAATTTCCGGCCGGGGCGAATGGTCCGCCGGTGCTTGAATCGGCTTCGATGTAGGAGCCAGTAAAGTCGGGAGTGGCCTGGGTGTCCTTCACGTATTTCACGTGACTGCCGTTGAGTGTGAATCTTGCCACACGGATGGCTGAGCCGTTGTCTCCCGCGGTGTAAACGATGATGTCGTAAAGCGGAAAGGGCAGGCCCGTGACGGTCACTGTGCTGAGGGAGGTGTCGCCGGTATCGAGGTAGCCATGCATCAGGGCAAAATCCGGTGGTGAGTTTGCGATGGGCAGGGCGTGAGTGCCGCCCCCGGGGGTGGACCAGGTGACAGAGGCGCCGCCCCCGAGCGAGAGACTTCCGTTGCCGCCAGCCGAGAGATTAAACCAACCGCTCTGAGGAACCACTCCGGCTGGACTGCACACGCCGACTGAATCGTCGGCGCCGCCCGGATCGATAAAATTGAGCCCCAGGGGCGCCATGAGCATGGTGTTGTTTGTCGGCCAGCGGTATTTGCGCGCGATCGCCTGGTCAAGATCTGACATCATCTGCCCCTTGTATGGATTGTCGCCGTCAATGTTCCAGCCGTCGCAGCCGGCACACCAGCGGTAAAGGTTCACGCATCGGAACACCGGCTTGCCGGAGGCAAAAGCGCTTTCGTTATAACGATTGATCTCGGCATAAACTTCCTGAATCCAACCGGGCTCGTAATGGGCGGCCGGGTTTTCGTGGTGACCCCCTTTCCAGAAATAATAGCCGTTGCATTCGGTGATGTAGAGGGGCATGTGGTAGAGGTCGCCCGGGATGGCAAGATTGACCCAGTCCTTGTAGCAGTAAAAGCTGAAGTAGAGAGACTGGCCGGCTGCTGACCGGGTCTGTGTGCTGTGAATGTCGGCGCAGTTGTAACCTCGAGAATATACGTGCAGGGCGATGCCATCCAACGGTCCAGTATTCTTGATGGCGGTGAGCATCTGGTTTTCGTATTGCACCCAGTTGAGGGGGTTTGGATCGGATATGTAGTTGGTGCCTGCGTAGGGCAGGATCTGCTCCCCAAAAGGCCCCGAGAAAGGGGCCGAAGCCTGCGGCATTATTCTCGCATGCGGCTGGACCGCTTTGATGGCGTCGTACACCTTTCGGAAACAAGCCGCGTAAGCCGTCGGGGCAACATAGGCGGAGCGAAGCGTGACGGGGTCTGCGGGCCATTCTCCCGCGATATTCAGTTCGTTGCCGATGATCCACATGGAGCAGCCGTGTGAATGCGCGACGAAATTGGCGCAGCGCGCGGCAAAGGCATCGTATTTGGCGGGCAGGGGGATTGTGCCGCCCGGAAAGTAGCTGTGATTGATGCGGCAGATTACCGTGTGTCCATGGTTGGAAAGGAACGTGAAATCCACGCCGGACATGTCGTTGGTGTCGGCGCCGACCGCTACCGTAGCCGTGACCCATCCTGACTCTGCGCCGCCGGCGGTGATGTGATTCAGGAATTCCGACGGGTTGGGCTCGTGATCGTGGATACCGTAGATGCAGGAAGGCTCGGCAAAGGCCGGGATCAGGGCGGCCATGCAAACAGAAACCGCTGAGACCGCGAGGCGCAAGACACGACAGGTTTTCATGAGTTCTGCCAGTGTTTTAGACGCGAACAGGCGCCGGATCAATCGGAAATGGAAGGAAGGCGTGTTGCTGCGGAAGAAGCAAACCGGGCGCAGCGACAAATTGCCTATCGCTGCGAGGAATGCATGGTTATCAGTCTCCTTGCCGGAGTTGACCGTTGACGATACGGTCTGCACCGTAAGTAGCTGACATGCGCGATCGAGATGCTGTGAAATGCGCAGATGTCTGTTCTGGCGCGCGTCTTGTCGGACGTGGATGACGTCCGGGGCGAAAGCGGCGGCGGGGCGAACGGCGCCACAGGAGAGAACACCATATATGCAACAGGTTTTTGAACATATCGGGGTTTCGGTGGCGGCGATCACGGGAGTGCTCGCGGCGCGCGGGAAACAAGTGGACCTGTTCGGGGTGCTGGTGGTTGCGCTTGTGACCGCTGTTGGCGGCGGCACCCTGCGGGACCTGCTGATTGGCGCAACCCCGGTATTCTGGGCCGCGGATGCGGGCTTCCTCCTTAATGCGACCGTTACGTCTGTCGTCATGTTTTATGCTGTTCGTTTTCATGAGCCGCCAGGGTTGGTGCTTTTGATTGCAGACGCTGTTTTCCTGGCGTTTTTCACGGTGATTGGCACGCGCAAGGCGCTGGTGTATTTGATGACTCCGCCGGTGGCTATTGCGATGGGCGTGATTACGGGAGTGGCTGGTGGCATTTTCCGCGATGTGCTTTTGGACGAACTGCCTCTGGTGTTTCGGAAGAACACCTACTTTTATGCCACGGCGGCATTCTTCGGAGCGTGCTTGTTTGTTGGACTCAGGGTGCTCAACTTTTCGCCGCAGGCCGCACTTGTGGCCGGCACGGTTGCCGTGCTTGTGATGCGGTTGGTCGGGATCCGTTGGCGCCTGGGGTTGCCCGCGATGAGCGCCCCGGAACAGAGTGAAGACCGGAAGTGAGGGCAGTCACGGGCTGCGGAAAAGGTCAATCGTTTGAATTGCGTTTCCAGCGGCGCTGCTTCTCCGGCAGGGTGGGATCGACATTCACATGATAGGCGCCCGGGCCGAGCAGTTCCTCGACGGCTTGCTGGAGTTGGCGTGAGGGGGTGACGGAATAGATCTCGTGTGCCTCGATGAAAGCGGCCTGGCCGGCGGCGTTTTTGAGGCAGAGGAACAAGGGGCACTTGCCCTTGTGCGCCATGGCGATCTCCCGCGTCTTTTCCATTGTGTCCGCCCTGGCGCCGGGGAGATTGATCCTGAAGTGGACCTGCCGGGTCAGGCGTCTCGGGGCATCGTCCAGGTTAATGATTTCCTGAGGAAAAAGTTTTGGCTGCTCGTCCCCGGTGCTGATCTCGCCAGTGGCGAGAATGAGATTCTTCGGCGCCAGCAGGGCGCGGTACTTGTCCAAACTTTCGTTCATGCAAAGCATCTGGATCGAGCCATCCAGGTCTTCGAGCGTGACCATGGCGTATTCCTTGTTGGTCTTTTTGGAAAAGCCGCGCTGGACGGCGGAGACCATGCCGCCGATGCGTGTCATGGATTTGTTTGGAAGTCCTCCGGCAGTACGGCTGTTTGCGAGGGAATATTTTTCAAGGAGCCAAGCATAGGGTTGCAGGGGATGGCCGGTGACGTAAAAGCCCAGCAATTCCTTTTCGTACGCGAGCATTTCGTCAATGGGCCACTCGGGCACTGTTTCCTGCTTCGCGGCGCGCTCGGCCTGGGCCTTATCCTCGAAAGCTCCAAACAGGGAGCTTTGGCCCCGCTGGCGGTCGGCGATGACAGCGGCCGCGCGAGCGAGCGTGCGTTCGATCTGGCCGTGCATGGTTGCCCTGTTTGCGCCGAAAGAATCGCATGCGCCGGACTTGATGAAGGCTTCGAGCACCTTGCGATTGACCGATCGTCCGTCCACCCGTTCGCACATGTCCGCCAGTGACGCAAAGCGACCTCCCTCATCGCGAGCTTTGAGGATGGATTGCACCGCTACTTCGCCGACGCCCTTGATGGCGGCAAGGCCGAACCGGATTGCCTGGCGCGCCGGGGCGGCGCCGGCGGTTGCGGATGTTTTGGCGGGGAGGGTAGTAGGGGCAAAATGCACCTGGCTTTCGTTGACATCCGGCCCGAGCACCTGGATGCCCATGGAGCGCGCCTCCTCGATGTAGAGGCTGAGCTTGTCGGTATCCGCCATGTCGTTGGTCATCATGGCGCAGAAGAACTCGACGGGGTAATTGGCTTTCAGGTACGCGGTCTGGTAAGCCACGATTGCGTAAGCGGCCGCGTGAGATTTGTTGAAACCGTAGCCCGCGAATTTTTCGAGCAAATCGAAGATCTGGTCCGCCTTTTTTTGAGGGATGCCGTTCACACGCATGGCGCCTTCGACGAAGGTGGCGCGCTGTTTGGCCATTTCCTCGACCTTTTTCTTGCCCATGGCGCGCCGAAGGAGGTCGGCGCCGCCGAGCGTGTAGCCGGCGAGGGCCTGGGCGGCCTGCATGACCTGCTCCTGGTACACGAGGATGCCGTAAGTTTCGCGGCAGATAGGCTCGAGGAGGGGATGCTCGTATTCGATCTTCACCTGGCCGTGTCTGCGCGCGATGAACTCGGGAATGAGTTCCATCGGCCCCGGCCGGTAGAGCGCGATCAAGGCGGTGATGTGTTCGATCGAGCTGATTTGAAACTTGCGGCAGAGGTCGCGCATACCGCCGGATTCCAACTGGAACACGCCCAGGGTATTTGCGTTGTTGAGCAGCTCGTAGGTTTTCCGGTCGTCCAGCGGAAGGTTCTCGATCGGGATCTCGATTCCCTGGATGCGCTTGACCATTTCGCAGGTGTTGCGGATGACGGTGAGCGTCTTGAGCCCCA
>ERZ1645192.3734-NODE-3734-length-12268-cov-6.174241_pt1 | contig 12268 bp, 5 predicted proteins | sample MGYA00575354_ERZ1645192 | MGnify/ENA primary metagenome ERZ1645192 (study PRJEB40844, sample SAMN11349763) | freshwater sediment metagenome | isolation source: river sediment | host: Sediment | place: India: Faizupur Khadar , New Delhi | collected 2017-02-21 ... | reverse complement strand
TAACACAGCTCAATCTCGATTATAACATACCTTTCATCTTCGGAGTACTTACAACTGATACTCAACAGCAGGCGCTTGACCGTGCAGGCGGTAAACATGGCAACAAAGGAGATGAGGCAGCTATTACGGCTATCAAGATGGCTGATCTTCAGCGTAAGATGGAGAAATAAAAACAATTTCTTAATTAGTAACTTATTTTATAGCTTTGAGTAAGGAAAATTCTTAAAACCTATGCTAAAGCGTATAAAGGTTCCATTCAGGGATGCAACAATGATGCTTTCTGAGTATGCATGGACCAGAATCTTTGATCAGATAAAATCAGTTGCCTTCATCATCATTTATCTGATTGTATTCCAAACTCTTATCCTCAGGGTTCCATTAGCAAATGCACTTGCAACTGCAGGAGGAATTGCACTTGTGGTATTTGGACTGGCTTTCTTTCTTGAAGGTTTGGTGCTTGGCCTTATGCCATTGGGAGAACGTGTTGGAGTCAAGCTTCCCACACGTGTCGGTATTGCGATAATAGCAATATTCGGACTCATTCTTGGCTTTGGGGCCACACTGGCCGAACCTGCAATCAGTGCCCTGCGCACCGCAGGTTCTACGGTTACAGCATGGGATTCGCCGCTTCTGTTCATGTTGCTTGACCAGTATACTGAATTGCTGGTTCTGTCGGTAGGAATAGGCGTCGGTATTGCAGTATCCCTTGGGATGTTCAGGTTTTATTTTAACCTGCGGATTAAGCCATTCATTCTTACAATAATTCCAATTCTTCTGGTTTTGACCGTCTGGTTCTCTCTTGATAAAACATTAAGCGCCCTGATAGGCCTTGCCTGGGATTGCGGAGCAGTCACAACCGGGGCAGTCACGGTACCACTTGTATTGGCCCTCGGCATTGGTGTTTCAAGAGCTGCAAGTAAAGGAAAAGGTACGAGCAGCGGATTTGGTGTTGTACTGCTTGCATCAGCGTTCCCTGTTCTTGCTGTTCTGATCCTTGGTCTTATCCTTAATTCAAAATCACCTGACGCAACAACCGAAAAAGAATTCTTTTCTCCTGCCGGCAGGGAAAAAGCGCTGGTGCTCTTCGGAACTGAGGAAAAGCTGAGACAACATGCATTTACCCATGGCTCGGAGGAAGGACGCCGTGCTTTTTATGATGATGAGGAAACATATACAAATACACTTCTCTCCATTCAGGATGATGAAAATCTTCGTAGTTCACTGTTGGGAACATTAACACTCCAAAGCTGGATAGTAAATAATGCCTCAGACTCTGAACGGGGACTACTATCAGGAGTGGAACTAAAAGAAGATAAGATATCTTCTGCTCCTTTCGGAAAAACAATAAAAGAAGAAGGTATTGCCGGAGCGAGGGCTGTTATTCCTCTCTCTCTGTTATTGCTTTTAGTGCTTCTCGCATTCCTGAGAGAAAAACTAAGGTATAAAGATGAAGTTGCCCTCGGTATTTTTTTCACACTGATTGGAATGACCCTGCTGACATCAGGAATAAAACTAGGGCTTGCTTCCCTTGGAGGAGAAGTCGGTGCTCAACTTCCAAGAGCATTTGCCAGTGAAGAAAAATATATAGACAGAATAGTGATCCATAATTTCGATAAAGCATTACTATACAACACAATAGATCACACCGGGACCCAGAAGACCTATTTCAACTTAGCAGAGGATGAAAAGATAAAGCCTGTAGAATTCCTTGAGAGCAGATATGATGAAACAGACAGAGTATACGAACACATCATCACCCAGGCACCTTTATTTGGCAGTCAGCTTACGGTTCTTGGTATAATACTCGTTCTTCTCTTTGCATTTGGTATGGGGTACGGTGCAACTCTGGCAGAACCTGCCCTGAATGCACTGGGAATGACTGTTGAAAGTATAACTGTTGGAACAATAAAAAGAAAGCAGATTATACAGGTGGTTTCGGTAGGTGTGGGAATAGGTATACTGCTTGGTATATCCAGGATACTCTTTGACATACCACTGGTTTGGCTGATCGTTCCCTCTTACGTACTCCTTATACCTCTTACAATAATTAGTGACGATGAATTCAGTGCAATAGCATGGGACAGCGGCGGAGTGACAACTGGGCCTGTTACGGTCCCACTGGTTCTGGCCATGGGTCTGAGCATCGGTGGAGCCCTTAATATATCAGACGGATTTGGTGTTCTTGCTCTGGCTTCAGCATATCCGATAATAACCGTTCTTCTTTTTGGCTTAATTGCCCAGGCTAAACAAAGAAGATCTTTAACCACTCAAAATACTGAAGAGAATGACTAACGAAAATACATCAAAGGGAAAGGTCTTCTCTCCATCCAGGACCGTATGGAGAACACAGATGGAGAAAGGCATCTATACGCCGCACAGAGTAAGTCATATTACGTGTATTGTCAATGCATTGCTGAGTGAAAAGCTATCAGTATTTCTTAAGGATCTGGGAGTAATAGTATATATAGAAAATGGAAGAGTTGAACGAGAAATAGTCAAGCCCAGACCATTCAACCTGCCGGGTGAGATATCAAAACTTCAGGACACGCCAGTTGACGTATTTCGGCTCACTGTACCGAGAGAAAACTCCAAAGAGGTCGTAAATTGCATTATAGAATTAACCGGACTCGACATTCCCGGCAGAGGAACAATCTTTTCGCAGGACCTGATGGAATTCTCTAAAGAACCCCCGTCAATCAATCTTAATTTCCTCTCATCGCAAACGCCCAAAGATTTCAAAGACATATTGCTTAACAAACTTTCTTATGTTATTTGTGTGCTTTCGATTCCACACAGTAGTGAAATGCTTTCAAAAGTAGCTCTCGATCTGGGTATCTGTGTACCATTCGTCACATATGGAACTGGTAACTACCTGAGAGACCAGATGGGCCTGATTAGAATAACAATTTCGGCCGACAAAGAAATTGTTCATCTCGTTATGCCAGAGCATGATTCCGAAAGCATAATAAGGATACTGATTGAACATGGTCATCTCGACAGACCTGGAATGGGATTTATATATCAGACACCTGTCTCAATGGGATTGCTCGACACGCATCTGAAAATCGGTTCTCAGAAATATGCCGCCAGCATAGAACAGATTATTGCAGCTATCGACCAGTTGAAATCAGGAACCAGCTGGCGGAAAAGACTTGATACTGATCAGCAGAACAAAAAAGCCGGTAAATCGATGCTTCCTCAGGATAATTGTGAGATATCCATAATATCTGAGGAGGAGAGAATAGATATGCTCCGCGAAGCCTGTCTTAAAGTAGGCGCCACAGGAGCGATTACTTCAAGAGTAACCCCTATTGTTGGAAATGATGAAGGCGGAATTGCATCTAATATGATACGCAGTGCTATAAGCGTACCTGCAAATATTACAGATAATGTTGTGGATAAACTTTTGGAGGCAAGCACGATTAAGGATGAAATAACCGACCATATCCATGTACTGGATTCACCAGCTGCATATGTACATTCCCTTTAACTAAACTTAAACATAAAGATTTTGCAGATTGACTATCCTCTTTGGCACAAAATGTTATAGGGACAATACCCGCACTTGGCAGTTTTCTTTCCGGTCATCTTAAAAGGCTCACTTTTGCTGAAGATAGTCCTGATTATTTCACTAAGACTTTTATTAAACTCATTCCTTATTGTTGCAAAGTCATCAATTGTTGAGTCACCGGCAATGAGTTTATCTGATACTTCTCCCCCCGGAACCTTTCTAATATTATAAACTGAAGGCCTGACCTTTGCTCCGGAGGCTTCTGAGAGGTAAGCCTCACAGTATAATAGTGTCTGCAGCCATGCATCCGGATCCTTATCCCTGTCGTCTTTGAAAAGATCCTCTATAGTATCAATTGAATCAGATATTTTTCCTGTTTTATAATCAACTATCCTGGTGACCCCATCCTTAATATCAATCCTGTCCGGTTTTCCTCCTATCTTAACTTTATGTCTCACGGTATCATTCTCAAAATCAAGAAAAAAGAAATATTGTTTTTCAAGTGACACAAGTGTAAAAGGAGCAAAAATTCTGTCGATCTCAAGGATGCGGTTTACATAATTAATAAGCACTTCTCTGACCATCATCTCGTTTATGGCTGTATAAGATTCTGTTTCACGGTTTAGCACATGGCTTACGCATTTCCTGATTAACATGGCAAGCGATTGTTGGTCAGCAGAAATACTTTTTAGGACAAAATCATCAATCACCTTACCTATATGCCCCGAGTATATGGTGTTCATTACTTCATGAAGAATTGATCCAAGGTAGCGTGGATCTATTTCCGTAACAACGGTCTCAGGTTCTCTCAGGTTATTCACATATTGATAGTAGAACTTCATCCTGCAGCTTAACCAAGTATTTATTGCTGAAGGAGATAGGATTCTTTGCTGATCATCCGTAAGAAATCTTTGATACAGTTTTAAATTGTGCCCGGGATTTCTGAAAACTGTTTCGCCCAGAGTTAATGGATTCTTAACCTCAAAGGTGAGATTATAGAAACCTGGACAGGAGACCGGATCATATTTCATCTGCTGCAAAAACCTGCTCATCTCTCCGCTTCTTAATCCTTCCGGATTTGAATTATAGATAAATGTCACATCTTCAGCTCTGTGAAGAAGTCTATAAAAATAATAAGCATAAATTGATTCCTGATGATTAAGCGAAGGAAGACCAAATGCTTCCCTGAGGCTGAATGGTATAAAAGAAGATGAGGTTGTAACGGCAGGCATAATACCCTCGTTCACAGAAAGCATTATCAGGTTTTTAAAATCAAGTGTCCGTGTTTCCAGTATTCCCATAATCTGTATTCCTGAAAGAGGCTCTCCGGAAAATGGCACCGCCTGCGTCCTGAGAATCCTGTCGAGCAATCTTGTCCAGGTATCTACCGACATACTTAAATCTGGACTTCCGGTAATAGATTCGAGACGGTTAATTGCAAGTATTATCCTGTAAATGTATTCACTGAGAATAGCTGAAGGTATCCTTTGATCTGAAACCTTCTCAGGCTCACCTCCCGCAATCATCAGGAGTATATTTTTCAGGTAATGTGACATAGCCTCAGATGATGCAGCTCTTATGAATATTACCGAGAGCAGAGCCGAACCGCTGAAAATTGTTTCCGGAACAAGGATCATGTTTTGTTTAACGAGCAGATCCTGCAACTTCTTTTCCTCTTCAGCCATCAGTTCAACTATAAGAGAATTTTTAAGTATACCGGCAACAGCAGGGTGACTGAACAGGACATTACCGTCGACAACTTTTGCACTGCGCTGAAGATCAAGAAGCTGCCGTACCAGGAGATAGGCAGAAGTTTGTCTTAAAGGATAACCCATTGTGATGTTTATATCCTCCATATTCTCTGGCAGGCTTGTAAGAACAGGAAGAAGAAGGTTTTCATCGGCAAGGACAACAGCAGTATTATGTGCATTTTCACTTGTGATTCCAGACAGTGAGCTTATTATTTCATCTATCAGCTTAACCTGTGCCACATCAGAAGAGGTTTCGATTACACGTCTTTTTACATGCGGTTTCACTTGTGCTACATATGTCTCATAGTGCCATCCTGAAGGCATGTCATTACCAAAGAGCCTTAAATTTTCACGCAGAAAGTGTCCTGCAGAATTAAGACCGGAGGCATCTGTGTAGGATTTATCGAAATCCCAGTAGAACCTGGCCTTAGCATCTTCCCGGAGGGTTTTCATTAGTTTCTTTTCGCATTCGTTCAATGCATTGAACCCTGCAAAATGAAACATTTTCCATTTTGAGCTGATGAAACCTGTGCTTCCTGTCGCCGCCTCACGGAATATCATCCCCTCATAAGCCAGATTCCTGCTCCTGAGCGCATCTCTGAAATCGCTATAAAGTGGACCCAGTACCGTCCAGATGCTTTTAAACTTCTCTTTGGCATTGCTTTTCCTTTCAGGATTAAAATTGGTCCAGAACCTCTGTACTATTCTTATCTGCTCCTCGGTCAGACCGCCAAAGAGCTGGTCGATCTCTTTCAGGCTGCTGACATTCCTGAAAAGCTTCGATGCATCAGCCAGATACTTATCCACATCATCAAAATCGTTAAGCAGCATATCGCCCCAGAAAAAAAACTCATCGAAGCTTTCTGTGCTGTTGCTTATTTTTTTGTAGATCTTAAAGAGTTCAGAAAGAAGAATCTCGGGTTCTGCCATGCGTAAAACAGAAGATGATCTGAAAAGGTCGTTTATCGTCATTACGGCAGGTGCCCATTCCGGTTTATCCATCTCTGCCGAGAGATATTTATTGAAGAAAAGACAAGATCGCCTGCTTGGCAATACTATACAATGCTCGTTAAGAGTTCCGCGATACTCTTTGTACAGCGATTTTGCTATGTATTGCAGAAAATAGTCCATATCAGTCTTGCGGTCTTGCGGTCTTGCGGTCTTGCGGTCTTGCGGTTGTATCTCATAAAAGTAAATCAAAATTAATACAATGATGCTATCTTAACTTATTAAGTGAATATATTTGTTTACCCATAATAAACAATAAAATGAAAAGAATTATTCTTATTTCCATGATTCTGACGATGCTCTGGTCGTGCAATTACGAAAGAACTTTTACGGCCGAACAGGATCAGATTCTCGCCACAGCATCAAAGAATGGACCACTTGTTAATGAAGGTTTTAACCGTTGTGTCAGGTTTGTGGATGCATGGCTTGAGATTGCAGATTCTGCCACAGGACTTATCCCAAGAAATATCAACGATGCAAAAAGCAAAGATATCTGGAACGCAAAAGATTGTGCAGCAGATAATTATCCATTCATGGTATTGACGTCCGCCCTTCTCAGACAAGATATCTACAAGGGCACCATGAGGGAAATGCTTGAAACAGAAACCAGGCTTACCTCTAGGATCGGATCGATGCCGGACACCTATTCATTTTCAAAAAAAGGATTTGCAGTTTCCGACACAATAATGTCTGAAATCATTTTCGGTTCAGCCGAATATATAAAGGATGGCCTCATTCCGCTTACTGAATGGCTTGGTCCTAGCCCATGGTCGGAAAGGATGATCTCGATCCTTGACGACATATGGAAATATGCCCCGGTTGAAACTCCATTCGGGAAAATATGCTCCGACAATCCTGAGGTCAATGGTGATATGCTGCAGAGCTTATCCCGAATTTACTGGACAACAGGAGATAAAAAATATCTCGAATGGGCCGAGAGGCTGGGCGATTATTATCTTCTCGGTGATAATCATCCTACAAAGAATTTCAAAGTGCTTCGCCTCAGGGATCATGGATGCGAAGTAGTTTCCGGCCTCTGTGAACTTTATGCAACAGTCTCATTTGCAGATCCTTCAAAGAAAGAAGCATACCGGGCTCCGCTCTATGAAATGCTCGACCGGATACTTGAGGTGGGCAGAAATGAAGACGGACTCTTCTACAATTCCATTGATCCTGTAAAAGGAGTACCTGAAAACGCAGGAATAGCCGATAACTTCGGATATACACTCAACGGCTTTTACACTGTTTACCTGCTTGATAAGATCGAAAAATACAGGGAACCGGTGCTGACTGCGCTGGGAACTCTCAATCGCAAATACAGGAACTACGCATGGGAAGGCACCAGCCAGGACGGATATGCCGATGCAATAGAGGGAGCTCTGAATCTATATGTAAGAGAACCTGTTCCTTCTGCCGAGGAGTGGATTAACAGCGAGATAAAAGTGTTATGGGGCAAACAGCAGGAATCTGGAATCATTGAAGGATGGCACGGCGATGGCAATTTTGCACGAACGACAATCATGTATTGTCTCTGGAAAACAGGAGGTGTTTACCTTTCCCCCTGGAGAGATGACTTACAGTTAGGGGGAGTAATCAAGGATCAAAGACTTTATCTTACGATACGTTCAGAATCGGCCTGGAAAGGGAACGTCATATTTGACACAAAACGCCACAGCGAGTATATGCATCTTCCCCTTGACTGGCCAAGAATAAATCAGTTTCCTGAGTATTTTACGGCAGAAAAGGGTAAGAATTATACAATAATAAATGGTTCGGTAAAAAATGAACTAAATATTAGTGGTGACGAATTGAGGGAAGGATATGCTGTAAAATTGAAAGGAGGGAAACCAGTAAAACTTATTGTAAAATAAACCCTACCCCTAACCCTTTCCCTTAAATTTAAGGGAAGGGAATGCGGATGGGTTAAGTTTTATAAAGCCGCCCCTGCCATGTATCGAGCACTTCGAGCCTTTTTTCAACCAGACTGACGATCTCTTCAGATCTCTTTATACCCCATACAGGATGCGAAAGAAACTTTGGTGGTGCTTCTCCGGTAAACCGCTCAACAACAATTTCCGGATTCAGTCTCTCAAGAAAACTGACAAAGAAATCGAGATATTCCTCCCACGAAAACAAATGAAAATCTTCAGGTTTATCATTATATTCTATTTCCATGGTGGTTCCTTTAATTATCTGGAGCTGATGGAATTTTACTGTCTTCAACGGCAGTCTGGAAATTATACCAGCTGAGGCCAGCATCTCATCATGTGTCTCGCCAGGCAAACCGAAAATAAAATGTGCCCCGGTAATTATCCCATAGAATGCAGTAAGCTTTACCATCTCTTCTGCCTCAGAAAAAGTGTGTCCGCGGTTAATTCTCAGAAGAGTTTTGTCATAGCACGATTCAATACCATATTCTACTGCAATATAAGATGCCGTTGAAAGCTCTCTCAGGTATGAAAGCTTCTCCTCATCCATACAATCAGGTCTTGTGCCTATAACAAGCCCAATTACCATTGGATGTGCAAGCGCTTCCTCATAAAGTTCTCTCAGTTTTTCAAGCGAAGAATAAGTATTTGAATAAGCCTGAAAATAAGCAAGGTATTTATTTGTTCTGCGATACCTCTTCCTGTGAAAGGCTATCCCATCTTCAATCTGTTGAGACACGGATTTCTGAGGAACACAGTAAGAAGGATTAAAAGCATTATTATTGCAGAAAGTACATCCGCCGGTGCCTTTTGTCCCATCGCGGTTAGGACAGGTAAATCCAGCATCAATAGAGAGTTTCTGAATCCTCGTACCGTACAGCTTCCTGAAATAATTGGAATATGCATTGAAACGCCTCTTATGCTGCCATGGATAATTCTCCATTATACCCTAATAATTTTGTTTTTATCGACATACCAGATATAGCCTTCAATATCATTGTATCCCATTCTTATAAGCAGATCGACATATTGCTTAACCTGGATTGCATTCTTACTGTTCTCCTCACCAAACTTAAAATCAACAATCACAACTTTTGTATCATTTATCATTATCCTGTCAGGTCGCTTGATACTCCCTGACGGGATCAGTATATCTGTTTCCTTCAGAATTTTAATTCCTTTCACAAACCAGTGGCTCACCTCAGGTCCGGAAATAAGTGCCTTCAGCCTGTATTCCATTTGTTCCGATTCTGAGGAAGGTATCCATCCTTCCAGTACTAGTCTGGCCACAGCGTCAGGAATATCATCGGAAGTATCTATGAACTCAAAAGCCCTGTGCATCAGTTTTCCGTAATTAATTTTCACAGCAGCCTCCCTGCCTGATGAAATGAAATAACTCTCGCCATGCAGTTTAAGCCTTAGTGATTCTGATTTCCGGCATACCTTATAATCCTGTGTAGAAATATTGCTACCTGTCACTGATGATTTTTCAATCAAGGGAATTTCACCATACTCAAATGTACGCAGCTCTGTATTAAAGAATTCGGATAGTCTGATACCTTTATCCACAGGCATTGTCTGTTCCGATGATAATGCTTCTTTCAGGAGCTTTGAAATACCCATATTTTTATCAGGTTTTTCCGCGGCAAATCCAAAAATGGCATCGCGGGCCCTAGTCATGGCGACATATAGCAGATTCAGGTTGTCGATATAGGCAGAATACTTTTCCTGGAGAAACAGGTCGCTGAAAACAGAAACGGGAGCATCTCGCCGGTATTTAAGAGGAAGTACACCCATCTCAGTGAATGGCTGAATATCGGGCGGTCTGATCCAGAACATCTCCCTGTGCCGGGTATCATGATCATCATTCCATGAAAGGAAAGGAAGTATAACCACTTTGAATTCCAATCCCTTGACCTTATGTATTGTATATATCCTCGCAGCATCCTGGTTAGCAGGCAGCACAACCGATTTCCTGGAACCTGTGGTTTCCCACCATTCAAGGAAAGACCTAATGTCATTCTTACCTGCTTCTGAATAATTGATTACAAGATCCTGAAAGGTATTCAGATAAGCTACATTCCAAGGGTATGAGCCAAGCCGGAAAAAATCAATAATACTCTCTGCCGTTTCAAACAGGGAGAGATGTAATCCACTTTCAATAAACTCCTTATAGCCAACAGGTAATTGAGTGTTGTATCCCTCGCGTAGCATATGTATATCCATATCTGCACTGGCAGCGTCGGACGAACCGATTGAAAGAAGGTAAAATCTAAGTATTGCTGCCATGCTGATTTCGTCGGCAGGATTATCAATAACCTTCAGTACGGAAACTAAACAAGTTATCGCAGGCGAATTTGAAAGGGTAAGTGAATAATCCGAAACTATATTGAAATTGTATTTCTTCCTTTTCTCAGGTGGACATGTATTATTATGAATGATCATAGTATTGAGGACATCAGTTCCTTCTCTCCCGTTTCTTACAATAATACCTATATCGGATGCATGGTAGCCCATATCCTGAAAATGTTCAAGTGCTGAAGGAAGCTTCTCAAGAACTTTTTCCTTCCAGTCCTTAACTGTTCTTTCTGAACTCTTTCCCGATTTACTTATAAAAGTCTCATAATCGTTATCGACAAACTCTATCCGCACATATCCTCCAGGTTGCTTTCCGGGGTCATTCTGCACAGCTTCAGCGTACAAATCACTGAAAAAAAGAGGATTAGCATCAGAATTAAAATGCCTGTCAATGTTCTCAGGAAGAATTGTAAAAAGTGTATTATTGAACTTAATAATATTGGATCTGCTGCGATAATTAGTGCTTAAAGGAACGTTCTTTATACGATCCTCTGGAAACTGATAGTCGATCATATTTCCCAGGATTCTCCAGTCGCTGTTCCTGAATCTGTAAATAGCCTGTTTAATATCTCCCACTACCAGGTTGTCGTTGCCGCGGCTCATGCTCTCCTCAATCAGTGGAAAAAAATTATCCCACTGGATCCTGGATGTATCCTGGAACTCATCGATCATATAATTATCAAAACTGTTCCCGATTTTCTCAAAAATAAACGGGACCTGATCACCTGCAGTTATATCGCGGAGCAACTCTCCTGCATCGGCGAGAAGAAATTTGTTTTCAGAAGAAGTTATCTGCCTGACTTTTTTAAGGATATCTGTAAGAATACCTAATGAATAGATATTCGAAAGGACTTGGATAGCGCTGTTATAATTAAGCAGGTTTGAGTCGTAATATATGATTGTCTCCCTTAGAGTCTTCTCAAGCCCTTGACCAATTGCTTCCGTCAGTTCCGGTGCCATTGCTTTTGACGACCATTTGGGAGGATCGCTCATTATAGCTCTGACATAGGAATTAGGCTCCGGCTTTCCTCCGGAGGAAAGAGCACGGATATACCCTGGTATACCCCTGCTTTTCTGAAAGAACATATCGTCGGTGAGACTGTATAGAGTAATTATCCTTTCACATTCGCGTCCTGCGTTCTGCAGCTTGGATTCAAATTCTTCCTTCAGACTTCTTATCTTTCTAATATACTCACTCAGGAACTTCTTATCCTCAAGTTTGGTTCTTTCATTCTCTGAGGCTATCCTGAAACTCTCCCTGAAGAGTTCACCGGCAAATCCAAGTATCTCTTTACCCGGATTCCAGCTCTTCTCCTCGCCGAGTCGTGAATTTACAAACTCATTAAGCCACTCTTTAAGCTCGTCATCATCTGATGAAGAGGCTATCATCTCTTCCACTGCTTCAGAAAGAACTAAGCTATGATCAATCTCAATATTAAAACCTGAATGAAGCCCTGCCTCCCTGGCAAATGATCTGATAACCTTCTGAAAGAATGCATCAATAGTTAAAACAGAAAACCTGGAAAAATCATGAAGGATGGTGAATAGGAGCTCACCGGCAGTTTTCCTGATTTCCTCTTCTGTTTTACCTGAGTCATCGATCAGTATTTGCAGATAATCCGTTCTTTTTCCTGTTGCCAGCAAATGAAGCTGATCGAGAATACGGCTTTTCATTTCGGCAGTTGCCTTATTTGTGAAGGTAACGGCAAGGA
>ERZ1645192.3732-NODE-3732-length-12273-cov-6.511459_pt1 | contig 12273 bp, 8 predicted proteins | sample MGYA00575354_ERZ1645192 | MGnify/ENA primary metagenome ERZ1645192 (study PRJEB40844, sample SAMN11349763) | freshwater sediment metagenome | isolation source: river sediment | host: Sediment | place: India: Faizupur Khadar , New Delhi | collected 2017-02-21 ... | reverse complement strand
GGGTTCATCCTTGGTGGGGGCCAGAAAGTTTAGCTGCTGGGATACGCACGGACCGGAGGATATCTTTCAGGGGATCGCCCATTCCTGCGATGTGTATTTTTATAAAGTGGGATTGCTCTGCGGGGCCCAGAATATCCACGATTATGCCTTAAAGCTGGGTTTCGGGCATTCCAGCGGTTTTGACCTGATGGGGGAGGTGCCCGGTTTTATTCCTTCGCCTTTATGGAGGAAATTGAATCGATTTCAAAATTGGTATGATGGGGATACCGCGAATTTAAGCATCGGCCAGGGCGAGTGCTTGGTTACTCCTTTGCAGATCGCGAATATGACGGCGGTGTTTGCTAATCAGGGCTATTTATTGACACCCTATGTGATTAAAGCGGTAGGCGGTATCGAGTTGACCAGGCACAAAAGGAAAGCAATCGCCATCCCGTTTAAAAAACGGACGTTTGAGATCATTGCCACGGGTTTAAGGCAGGTCGTTTCGGATAAGAAAGGCACGGGCAATGTTTTAGCTTCTTTGCCGCTTAAGGTTGCCGGTAAAACCGGCACCGCTCAAGTTTCGCGCGGCCCAACGCATGCCTGGTTTTCCGGTTATTTTCCGGATCCTGCGCCAAGGTATGTAATTTGCGTTTTGCTGGAAAACGGCGGCCCGGGCTATGCGGCTTGCGTCGTGGCCAAGGAGATCATCGAGGAAATGCATAACCAGGGGTTGATATGAGGAGTGCGTTTTTTAAAATTTTTGCGTTGGCCTTGGTTATCGCGGTGCTGGGTATTTTATCGATTTACTCAAGCACTTACCAGAAGGAGTCGGTTTTATGGCAGGAGATCTATAAGCGCCAGGTCCTTTGGTTGATTCTGGGCCTGGTCGGTTTCTTTTTATTTTCCCGCTTGAATTACCGCAAGCTTTGGGATGCCAATTATTTTATTTACGGCGGCGCCCTGTTTTTCCTTTTCTTGGTTTTTGCTTTGGGGGTGATCCGGCTGGGTGCCCAGCGCTGGCTTAAGATCGCTTGGTTTAACTTTCAGCCTTCGGAGTTCGCTAAGCTGGCGATAATCATATTTCTCGCGCGGTATTTTAGCCGCAAATCGGTGGATGATACCTCGCTTTTATCGGGTAAATTCGGGATTTTCCGGGGGATTATCCTGCCGTTTATCTTTGTCGCGATCCCGATGTTTCTGATTATTGAGCAGCCGGATTTAGGCAGCGGGTTAATGTTGATGATGGTGTTTATCGGCCTGCTTTATTTAAGCGAGGTCCGCTTAAAATACATTTTTACCCTGCTGGTTTTAACGGCCCTGCCGCTGCCTTTATTTTGGCATCTGCTGCATGATTACCAGAAGCAAAGATTACTGGTATTTCTTAACCCCAACATCGATCCGCTGGGTGCCGGTTATACTATCATTCAATCGCGGATCGCCATTGGCTCAGGCGGGTTTTTTGGCAAAGGCTGGCTGCGGGGATCACAAAGCCAGCTGTATTTCCTCCCGGAGTCGCACACGGATTTTATTTTCGCTACCTTTAGCGAACAGTGGGGTTTTATCGGCGGCGCACTGCTGATGGTATTGTATTATCTGATTATCCGGCAGGGCCTTTTGATCGCGCAAAGAACCCCGGATGCCTTCGGTAAATTTTTGGCTTATGGGATTACGCTGCTTTTAGCTTTGCAAGTAACGATCAATATCGCAATGAATATGGGGTTGGCTCCGGTGGTAGGTTTGCCGCTGCCGATGATGAGTTACGGAGGTTCAAGCATGCTGGTAACTTTTATCGCTTTGGGAATATTAGCGAATATAGACCGAACGAGAAATGTATTCTAAAATCAGGGGACGTTTCCCTGTTTTCGTGAAACGTCCCCCAGGATCGATCATATGATTGAAGATTTTTTAAACAATGTTCACCGCCCCGCGCAGTATCTGGGCAATGAATGGAATGCGGTAAAAAAAGATTTTCCTGCCGCTGAGGTTACTTTCGCCCTGGGTTTTGCCGATCTTTATGAAGTAGGCATGAGCAATCTCGGCCTGCGGATCATTTACGGGGTATTGAATAATTTACCCGGGGTGCTCTGCGAACGGTTTTTTGCTCCCGCAAGCGATCTGGAAACGCTTTTAAGAAATTCGGCATCGCGCTTGTCATCCCTGGAATCAAACCGCCTTTTGTTGGATTTCGACCTGCTGGGTTTTTCTCTTGGCTCGGAATTAAATTATACGAATGTTTTGAATATTCTAGACTTAGCCGGCTTGCCGTTGTTGGCGGCCGAGCGTAACCAGGATTACCCTTTAGTTATCGGCGGCGGGCCCTGCGTGCTTAATCCGGAGCCCCTGGCAGATTTTTTTGACCTTTTTTTGATCGGTGAAGGTGAGGAGGCGGTGGTTGAGCTGCTGAGTTTATACCGCCAGCTTAAGGCAGATTATCAAGCTTCTAGGCTGACAAAAGAGGAGCTGTTGATCAAATTATCCGCGGTTAGCGGGGTTTACGCCCCGTCTTTATACTTGCCGGAATACAATTCTGCCGGCGAACTGACCAATTTTTCGCCGCGCTTTAAAGAGTTGCCGCATAAGATCAGCAAGCGGTTTGTGCGTAATTTTGACCAGGCGTATTTCCCTGTCGATTGGATTGTGCCGTTCGTGCCTACGGTCCATGACCGGATTACCGTAGAGATCATGCGCGGCTGTCCCAACCGCTGCCGTTTCTGCCAGGCGCGCTCCCAGTATTATCCTTTAAGAATAAGGAGTCTGGAGAAGATAAGCGCATTAGCCTCCCAAGCTTACGAATCTACCGGTTATGAAGAGATATCACTGGCTGGCCTATCCGTCGGAGATTATCCCGGAATCGAGCAGTTGGTTGCTTCGCTTGTTAAAAGCTTAGGCTGCCAGGGGGTTAGTTTATCCCTGCCGTCCTTAAAGGCTAAGGCTTTACTGGGAGGGGTTTCAAGATTAATTGCCAAAACCAAGAAGACCGGATTAACCTTTGCTCCGGAAGCAGGCACTCTCGGGTTGCGCCAGGCGTTGGCAAAAGATTTTTCCGAAGAGGAATTTTTTGCCGCGATCAATGAGGCTTATGCCGCAGGTTATCAGCATTTAAAGCTATACTTTCTCATCGGTTTGCCGGGAGAGAAGGAGAGCGATCTAGCCGGAATTATTGATTTTGCCAAGCGCGCCTCGGAAGCTAAGAGGCAGGTTAGCGGTGGCCCGGCCGCCGTCAATATCAGCATTAATCCCCTGATCCCCAAGCCGCATACACCATTGCAGTGGCAGGGGATGGACCCCATCGATTTGATCCGCCAGAAACAGGTTTTCTTAAAAGCGTACTGCAAAAACCGCAGGCTTAAATTAAATTTTCACAATCCGGAGATGGCTTATCTAGAGGGGGTGCTCTCCCGCGGTGACCGCCGTTTAGGGCAGGTGATCCTTCTTGCCTTTACCAAGGGTGCTAGATTTGATGCCTGGAGCAATTATTTTTCCTACCCTAAATGGCAGGCCGCGTTTTCTGAAGCCGGGATTCTCCCTGACCGTTATCTTAATGCCCAGGCAGAGCAAAGAGTCTTGCCTTGGGATTTTATCGATATCGGGATCAGTAAGGAAGAATTATTATCCGATTTTAACAAATTATATTGCCAGATAAAGAGTTACGCGGTATAATTTTAACCAATCACCAGCGTGAAGGAGGAACATGGATAATAAAGTAAGCCGTTTGTCCCTGAATTCCCGTACCGTCAAGCAAAAACTGATAGTGGCTTTTCAGCTGATGTCGATTCTTCCGTTTCTAGTCTGTGTTTACCTGCTTTCGATTTATATTTTTCCCCGTGTCGGCTTAAAGCCAGAAATCTTGATGTACTTAGGGGTAAGTGTATTTCTGGCCGTAGTAGGGTTTTTGGTGATTAAAGAGGTGTTTGACCGTTTGGCCGCGGTCGCCAACGAAGCTAAAATCATTGCCGCCGGGGATATCGGGCGTAAGCTTAAAGTAGCGCAAAGCGATGAGGTCGGCGAGTTAAGCCATATTTTAAACCATCTGACCCACCGGATCCGCAATAACATGGAGGAGCTTAAAAACTACAGCGAAAAGACCACGCAGATCAACCTGGAGATCCAGAAAAAAATAATCGTTTTATCCAACCTGATGCAGATTAGCGGCCTGATTTCGGAGGGAGCTAAATTCGAGGAAACGGTTAAGATCGCGGTTGAAAAATCGCGGGCTTTAGCTAATTCAGAAATTGCATTTTTACTTTTTCAAGAGGAGGGGCAGGAAGGCCTAATTTTTAAGGTCTGTGATGGAGCAAGCGCTTTTGACCTCTCCGGATTTAGGCTGGCGCCGCAGGACGGGGCCTACCAGAAAATTTTTGGTTGCAATAAACTTCTAATTTTAGATGCCGGGAATAAACCAGAAGAAGCGGGGGCGGATTTTGCCGCGCGCCTGGCATTTAAGAACTGTTTGGCGATGCCGATTGCCATTAAGGGGCAGTTAAAGGCCGTCCTGGGCATTGCCAATAACCAGGAAGAATTTGCCTATAAACAGGATGATCTGGAATTGCTCGATATTTTCTCCAAGCAGATTGCGGTAGCGATCGAAAACGACATTCTGGCACACCGGGTAGAGAAACTGGAGATTAAAGATAACCTAACCGGCCTTTACAATCGCTTCTTTATCGAGAATCGCCTGCAGGAAGAAATTAAGCGGGCCATCGCTTATCAACGCCCTTGTGCCCTGGTGATCTTCGATTTGGATAATTTTCAGGCTTACCGGCAAAGATTCGGCGCGATCTTGGCGGAAGCGGCATTGAAGAAAGTAGCCAAGTTGATACTGGATGCGATCTCCGAAGTCGACCGCGCCGGCCGCACAGGCGATGATGAATTTTCTTTGATCCTGCCGGAAAAGAATAAGCGCCAGGCGCAAAGCGTGGCCGAAGAGATTTGCGGTAAAATCGAATCCGCTTTCTGCCATGACCAGGATAAATTTAAGTGTCTGACTTTATCGGCTGGGGTGAGCGAAAATCCGCTGGATGGGGTGGGAGCGGAACAGCTGACGGCAAAAGCTGCGGAATTATTAAAAAAAGCCAAGTCTTCCGGTAAAAACCGGGTAGTAGTTTTTTAACCGAGGATTTTAAAAGTGATCAGAAGGATTAACAACCGGCCGTTAGGTGAACTGCTTTTGGAGCGCGGGGTGATCAGCCAAGCGCATCTGGATGAAGGTTTGAAGCTGCAGGAGGAGAAGGGCGGGTTGATCGGCGAAATTCTGGTCGAGCTGGGGTATGTGAAAGAAGACGATATCGCTCAGGCCTTAACCGCGCAATACGGCTTTCCTTATCTGCCGCTGGGCAATTATGACGTCGATCTGGATATTGCCAACATTATTCCCGGAAGGGTAGCCAGGCAGTATCTTTTGGTGCCGATCGATAAGATCGGTAATAACCTGACCCTGGCGATGTCTAATCCCCTTAATATCCAGGCCATCGAGGATGTGGAGCTTTTAAGCGGCTGCAGCGTGCAGACCTTTGTTTCTACCTCATCAGATATCAAGAAGGCGATTGAAAAATATTACAAGGATAAAGAATGACCCGGTCGATAGTCTATAGTCGATGGTCTATAGTTATCTGCCAATCGACCATCGTCCATCGACCATCGTCCATCGGCTAACATGCTATCGCTCAAAGACCGCCTGACCGAATTACTAATTAACAACAAGCTTATCACGATCGACCACCTTGAGCAGGCGCTGAAGATCCAGACGGCTAAAGGCGGCAAGCTCAGTGACATTTTGGTTGAGCAGAAGTTTGTGAAGGAAAGCGAATTAATCCAGTCCCTGAGCGAAGGCTTAGGCCTGCCTTTGATCGATTTAAAACGTTTCAAGATCGACCCGGAATTAGCTAAAACGATTCCGGTGGAGGTCGCCCGCCATTATCAAATCATTCCTATCGCCAAAATGGGGGATACGATTACTCTGGCGATGGCTGATCCGTTGAATATCTTTGCCATCGACCACGTCCAGGCGCTGACCGGTTTTCAGATCAATCCGATCATTGCTTCCCTGGCGGATATCAGCCAGACGATCGAATTATCTTATCCTGACACCGCTAAAGGCATTATCGAAGACCTGGTCAAGGAAATGACCACCTCTTCCATTGAATTAATTAAAGAAGAGAAGGAGGCGGAGCCCAGCGACCAGGAGCTGGGTCGGATCAGCCATGAAGCCCCGGTGATCAAAGTAGTAAATATGATGCTTGAAGAATCGATCAAGAAGGGCGCTTCCGATGTGCTGATCGAGCCGTTCGAGAAGAAACTGCGGATCCGTTTCAGGGTCGATGGGATGCTGCGGGAGCAAAAGGCCCCGCCAAAAAATATGCACGCCTCCATTGTCTCCAGGATCAAGGTTATCGCTGAGCTGGATATTGCCGAGCACCGCCTGCCGCAGGATGGTCGGTTTAAGGTCAAGATTCTTAACCGGCAGGTGGATTTCAGGGTATCGATTTTGCCTTCCAGTTATGGCGAAAAGGTGGCTTTGCGTATTCTGGATAAATCGCAGATTAATCTGGATGTCAAGAAGCTGGGTTTTGGCGAGTATGCCCTGCAGGTTTTGGCGAAGGTCTCAAGCCTGCCTCACGGGATGATTTTAGTTTGCGGGCCTACCGGCAGCGGCAAGACCACGACGCTTTACGCGGTCTTAAAATCAGTCGACAGCCCGGATAAAAATATCGTGACGGTCGAAGACCCGGTGGAGTTCCAGCTGGAGGGGATTAATCAGGTGACCGTGCGTCCGGAGGTCGGTTTAAGCTTTGCTGCGGCTTTACGTTCGATCTTGCGCCAGGACCCGGATATCATCATGATCGGAGAGATCCGCGATTACGAAACCGTAGACATAGCGATCAAGAGTGCTTTGACCGGGCATCTGGTTTTATCTACACTGCACACGACGACCGCGGCCGGGGCAGTAGTGCGTTTGGTGAACATGGGGGTGGAGCCCTATTTGATCAATTCTTCTTTGGTCTGTGTGGTTGCCCAGCGTTTAGTGCGCAAGATCTGCCCAAACTGCAAAGAAGCCTATACCTTAAAGGAAGATATTGCTAAAAATTTAAAGCTAACTACAGACAGTAACGCCTCGCTGCAGTTTTATCGGGGCAAAGGGTGTCCGCATTGTTTTAATTCCGGTTATGCCGGAAGGACGGTAATCGCGGAAGTTTTGCTGTTAAGCCAGAAGGTGCGGGATTTGATACTGTCTGGTTCGCAGGAGCAGTTTATCAAGCAGCAAGCCCGCGCTGAAGGGATGAAGACTTTACGCGAGGATGGCCTGGAGGTAGCCCAAAAAGGCCTCACCACGATCGAAGAGATATTAAGGGTTACGGCACCTGACGAGTAGAAATAACGAGTTGATAGTCGATAGACAATGGCCGCTAGAAAAATATAAGTTTTCCCATAGACTATAGACCATAGGCCAAAATAAAATATTATGCACTCATTAAAAGAAAACATCGTCGAAATCCTCTTAAAAAGCAAGCAGATTACTAAGCCTCAGCTTGACCGGGCTTTGAGCCTGCAGAAGGAAAGAAGCATTCCGCTAAGAAAGGTGTTGCTGGAAGAGGGGATCATTACCGAAGAGGTACTTTTATCCTTATTTTCCGAGCAGCTTTATATGCCGACCTTGCGTTTGGCTAAATTCAGGTTTGACCCCGAGATCGTAAATCTTATCCCTGAGCGGATGGCCAAGCTCTACAATACCATTCCCCTGTCTAAGATTGGTTCTACCCTGACCGTGGCAATGTCGGATCCTTTGAATATTTTTGCCCTGGATGATCTGAGTAATTTTACCGGCTGCAGTATTGATATTGTTTTAAGCCCGGAAGAAGAAATCTCCCGGGCGATCGACAGCCAGTTTCACAGGGAGGCCAAGGATATGCAAAATATCCTGGAGGAAGCCACATTGGGGCGGGGGGCAGGCGCAGAAAAAAATGTCGAGTTATTCAAGACCGATGAAATCGAATTATCTAATGCGCTGCAGGAAAGCGAAAAAGCTCCGATTGTGCAGTTAGTTGATATTGTGCTAGCGCAAGCCTTAAAAAGGAGAGCTTCGGATATTCACGTTGAGCCGGAGATCGACTGCCTGCGGATCCGCTACCGGGTTGACGGTTCTTTGCATGATATTTTGAGGATCCCGAAGATCAATCAGAATGCTATTTTAGCCCGGCTCAAAATAATTTCCAACCTCGATATCACCGAAAATCGTATCCCGCAGGATGGCCGGTTCAAAGTAAAAACTGAAGGCCGGGAGGTGGATTTCAGGGTCTCTAGCCTGCCTACTACTTTTGGCCAGAAATTTGTCCTGCGGGCCCTGGACAAGGGCAATCTTTCGATCGGCTTGGATAAGCTGGGTTTTTCTCAGCAGCCGGCCGCGACTTTTAAAACAGCGATCGCCAAGCCTTTCGGGATGATCCTGGTTACCGGCCCCACCGGCAGCGGCAAGTCTACGACCTTGTACTCGGTGTTAAACCAGCTTAATACCCCGGAGCGTAATATCGTGACGATCGAAGATCCGGTTGAATACCAGGTGGAGGGTATTACGCAGGTGCAGGTGAAGCCGGATATCGGCCTGGATTTTGCTTCGGGGCTCCGCTCGATCCTGCGCCAAAGCCCGGATGTGATCATGATCGGAGAGATCCGCGATGCGCAAACCGCGGATATCGCGATTAAAGCGGCATTGACCGGGCAATTGGTGCTTTCTACGCTGCACACCAACGACGCAATCTCAAGTATTACCCGCCTGATCGATATGGGGGTGGAGCCGTTTTTGGTCGCCTCCAGCGTCGTGATGCTCTGCGCTCAGAGGTTAGCGCGTAAACTTTGTGTTAAATGCCGTAAGCCCATTGAGATCGCGGATGATTTTTTAAAGAAGATCGAGTTTGAAGGCAAGGCGAACTTTTACGCCGCGCAAGGGTGTAAATATTGTAATAATACCGGATTTTACGGGAGGATCGCGGTTTTAGAGACGGTGTTGATCGATGATGCGATTAGAGAAATGATTATCCGCAAAAAATCAATCGATGAGATCAGGGCTTATGCGATCAATCAAGCGGGCATGAAGAGCCTGCGGGATGATGCGTATTTGAAAGTCAGGGAGGAGTTGACTACTTTGGATGAAGCAATCAGGATTACTACTGAGGAATAACCATGGGCAGGCGCTGGAGGATTTTTTTAATCTGTGAAGATAAAGATCTGGCCGCAGTGATCCAGGAAAAAATTTCCAAGCTGGGCGATTATGAAGTTACGCTGGGATCAAACCTGGCTTTGGTTTGCGCCGAGTTCAAACAGCAGGCTTACGATCTGGTGGTCATCAAGCACCCGGTCGGAGAAATGGCCCCGGCGTTTTTAATTACCGAAATTAAAAATATCGATCTGGATGCGGTGATTATTGTGTTATTGGACAGCGGCGATGAAGCCGAAGTCAGCAGTTTGGTCGAGGCCGGCGGGTATGATTTTCTGGTCAGCCCGGTCAATACCGATAAATTGAAATTCATGATCGATAAGGGGATCAAGCTGCATCAGCTGTTGGCGACCAACCGGGAGGTTTCCGCGAGATTAAAACAAAGCAATTTATCCTTAGAAAAACAGAATATGCTGTTAGTTAAGCGTATCGAGGATGCTACCGTTAATTTAAGCCGGCTTTATGAAGATTTACGCTCTACTTATTTACGCACGATCCGTGTGTTGGCCCAGGCCATTGACGCCCGAGACCACTATACCCATAGCCATTCCGAAAATGTCGCCCGTTACGCGGTTGAAATTGCCAATTATATGAAACTACCGGCTAAGGAAGTTGAAACCATGCGGCAGGCCTGTGAACTGCATGATCTGGGTAAGATCGGCATCGCGGACAATGTTTTGTTAAAAACCTGCGGGTTGACCGAGGATGAGTGGGAGGAGGTGCGTAAGCATCCGGTAATCGGAGCACAGATTTTGGAGCCGTTGACTTTTCTAGGCGGAGTGGTAGACTTAGTAAGACAACATCATGAGCATTATGACGGTTCAGGCTATCCGGAAGGCAGAAAAGGCAGCGATATCCTTTTGGGGGCCAGGATCATCCATATTGCCGATGCTTATGAGGCAATGCGTTCCGCCCGTTCTTACCGTAAAAAACCTTTTTTTAAGGAAGAAGCCATTCTGGAAATAAAGCGCAACAGCGGCACGCAATTTGATCCAAAGCTGGTAGACGTATTCCTAAAAGTAGTCAATGATTTCTAACCGGTTTTAGTCAGAGGAGACAAAGCATGGGGTCTTATAAATATTCCGCCAAGGATAAAAAAGGGCAAACCGTAACCGGGATTATCCAGGCGTCGGGCGAAGCGGAGGTTGCGGAGATCCTGCATCGCAGGGAGATGATTGTGGTTTCGGTTGAGGTAGCCAGGGTTTCGGTTTCCCGGCTTAAATCCAAGGATAAAAAGATTAAGCTGGATGATTTAGTAGTTTTTTCACGGCAACTGGCGACCATGATCGACGCCGGCATCCCTTTGGTGAATGCCCTGGGGATTTTAGCGGAGCAGATTGAAAGTGAGTCTTTGCGGGGGATCGTCGGGACGGTCCGTCAGGACATCGAAGGGGGCATGAGTTTTTGCGAGGCTTTAGGTAAACATCCGCTGATCTTTTCCGACCTGTTTGTCAATATGGTCAAAGCGGGTGAGGCCTCAGGCATGCTGAATGAAATCTTAGACCGTTTGGCGACCTTTATGGAAAAGCAGGCCGCGCTTAACCGCAAGATCATCTCCAGCCTGGTTTATCCGGCGGTAGTTATTAGCATGGCGGTGATCATCACCGCGGTGCTTTTAATCAAGGTCGTTCCGACCTTTAAGGGGATTTTTGATTCACTCGGCGGTACCCTGCCTATGCCAACGCAGGTTTTGATCATGGTTAGCGACTTGCTGCGGAAATATTTTTTGTATCTGGTTATCATCCTGGCCATCGGCGGGTATATTTTTAAGCGGATACTGGGGACTGAAAAAGGGCGTTACCGCTTTGACCGGTTCAGCCTTCATGTGCCGGTATTCGGGCCGCTTTTGCGTAAGCTTGCAGTAGCCAAATTTTCCCGGACATTTTCCACCCTGGTAAAAAGCGGGGTTTCTGTCTTAAGCGCTTTGGATATCGTTAGCAAGACTTCCGGGAATAAAGTGGTAGAAGAGGCGGTGGTCAATTGCTCTAAGAATGTGCGCAACGGAGAGCCGATTTCAAGGCCTTTAGCCAAGAGCGGTGTTTTTCCTCCCATGGTCACCCGGATGATCAGCGTAGGCGAGCAAACCGGCCAGCTTGAAAAAATGCTTTCTAAGATCGCGGATTTCTATGATGACCAGGTAGATGCCGCGGCCAGCGCCCTGACCAGTCTGATTGAGCCGCTGGTCATTGCCTTTTTAGGGGTGGTTATTGGCGGGATCGTTATTGCCTTATTCTTGCCGATCTTTAAGATCACGCAGTTAATGAATCGGTAGGGCCTAATCCGTAGCAGATTTAAGCACTTAGAGCTTTATTTTGAAAAAAAATAAATAAAAAAAATACTTGACAAAATAACGATTTGTATTATACTTGTCTTCACCCTTTAATAAGGGTCAAATTATTGTGAAAACAATTAAAAGGCAGTTGACAATTTCGAGCAACTAATCCCAATCGACAATAGGGGAACGTAAGTATAAATTTACGCCCCGACAAATTTTGTCGGGGCGTTTTTTTGTTTCCGCTCTTTTGACAATTGAATTGCCAAGCGAGGCCAAAAGAAATCCTTAACCGGATTTTTTAAGGTCAATTTTTGAGAGTGATATAAAAAATTAAATCACATAGAGCCATTATTCATAATTTTCCTAAAGATTTCTTTCGGAGAGTTTGATCCTGGCTCAGAGTGAACGCTGGCGGCGTAGATTAGGCATGCAAGTCGAGCGATACTCTTTTTTTGATGTGGTGAAGCCGCAAGGCTGATCTGCTGATGGAGAAGAGATATAGCGGCAGACTGGTGAGTAATGCGCGAGTAATTTACCTCTAAGTCGGGGATAGCCTTGCGAAAGCGAGGGTAATACCCGATGTGTTTAAAGCTGCATAAGTGGCTTTAAGTAAAGGAGGCCCGCAAGGGTTTTTGTTTAGAGATGAGCTCGCGTCCTATCAGCTAGTTGGTGAGGTAATGGCCCACCAAGGCTTTTGACAGGTAGCTGGCCTGAGAGGGTGGTCAGCCACATGGGGACTGAGACACTGCCCCAACTCCTACGGGAGGCTGCAGTCGAGGATATTTAGCAATGGACGAAAGTCTGACTA
>ERZ1645192.3730-NODE-3730-length-12275-cov-12.629296_pt1 | contig 12275 bp, 8 predicted proteins | sample MGYA00575354_ERZ1645192 | MGnify/ENA primary metagenome ERZ1645192 (study PRJEB40844, sample SAMN11349763) | freshwater sediment metagenome | isolation source: river sediment | host: Sediment | place: India: Faizupur Khadar , New Delhi | collected 2017-02-21 ... | reverse complement strand
AAGAGGAGCAGGGTGGCGGGTTCAGGAACGGGGGTCATTTTATCCGTATCGGCCCGGAAAGTTAAGGTTGAACCCGAGCCGAATGCGGTGTTTCCGAAATCAATGGTCAGGTAGCGATACAGGTCGCCGACGGGAGCATCAATGTACCACGTGTTCCTGTCCTTTTGTCGCCGGAAGAGAAAGAAAGAGGAGGGAGAAAAAACCGGAAAACCGGAAAAACGGCCGGTGGGACGGTCATCGCCCCTGCCGGCCGCGGGATGGCGTGGATCAGCCTGTGGGCTCGTCGCTGCGCTCCCACACCGGGCCGGAGGCGGTGTCGTGGATGGTCACGCCCTGGCGGAGCAGTTCCTCCCGGGCGGAGTCGGCCGCGGTCCAGTCCTTGAGCTGGCGGGCGCGTTCGCGCAGGCGGATGAGCCGGTCGATCTCCGGGGTCAGGGGGCACTGCTCCAGTTGGAGCACGCCGAGCACGATGTTCACCTGGCGCAGGGCCTCGAGCACGTCGTTCTTCTGCTCCTTGTCGAGCTGCCCCTCCTGGACGATGGGATTGACATGCTTGATGAAATGGAACAGGGCGCCGATCGCCCCGGAGATGTTGAGGTCGTCGTGGATGGCGTCGGTGAACACCTTTTCCAGCTCGGAAATGTAGGCGGCGATATCCGGGTGGGGCAGGCCGGCGGGCAGGCAGAGCAGCTTGCGGGTGAACTCGTCGATCCGCCGGAGGGCGGTGCGGGCCGCGTTCAGCCGCCGGAAGGAAAAGGGCAGCGGCTTGCGGTAGTGCACGCCGAGCAGCATGAAGCGCACCTCGCGGCCGGAGTAGCCGCGGTCGAGCACCTCCTGCAGGGTGACCACGTTGCCGGTGTCGCCGGCCATCTTGCGGCCATCGCGGAGCAGCTGGCCGGAGTGCAGCCAGTAGTTGGCCAGCGGCTTGCCGGTGAGCGCCTCGGCGATGGCGATCTCGTTCTCGTGGTGCGGGAACATCAGGTCCTGGCTGGCGGTGTGGATGTCGATGGTCTCGCCCAGGTAGCGGGTGGCCATGGCGCTGCACTCGATGTGCCAGCCGGGCCGGGCGTTGCCCCAGTCGGTCTCGTAGAACAGGCCGGTTTTCAGCTCCGCCAGGGTGGAGCGTTTGAGCAGGGTGAAGTCGCGCGGGTTCTCCTTCTCGTAATTGTCGAGATCCACCGTCTGGCCGAGCTTGATCTTGCTCAGGTCGATGCCGGACAGCTGGCCGTATTTCTTGAACTTGGAGATGTCGAAGTAGATCGAGCCGAGCTTCTCGTAGGCGTAGCCCTTGTGGATGAGGCGGTGGGCGATCTCGATCATGTCGGCGACGTGCTCGCTGGCCAGCGGGTGGCCCGCGGCCGGCTCCACCCCGAGGGTCTCCGCCGCCTGCTTGAACTCGGCGATGTAGCGGCCGGTGAACTCCCCCAGTTCCTCGCCGGCGGCGATGGCGCCGGCGATGGTGTTGTCGTCCAGGTCGGTGAAGTTCATGTAGGTGGCCACCGGCCAGCCGCAGAAGCGAAGCGAGCGGCCGATCAGGTCGGCGACGATGAACCGCCGGCAGTGGGCCAGGTTGGGCGAGGTGAAGGCGGTCGGGCCGCAGGCGTAGAGGGTCACCCGGTCGGCGTGAATCGGCCGGAACACCTCTTTGCGGCGGCTCATGGTGTTGAACAGCTTGAGCTGCGAGGCCTCGGGCTCGGCCTTGTGCTGCGGCTTGAACAGGGTGGTGCTCAGGTAGCGCTCGCCGCCGTCGGGCAGGATGGCGACGATGCAGCCGCTGTCCAGCTCGCGCGCCCGCTCGATGGCCGCGCTCACGGCCGCGCCGCTGCTCATGCCGGCGAACACGCCCTCCTCCGCGGCCAGCCGGCGGGCCGCGCTGAAGGCATCCTCGTCGGCCACGTTGACGATGGCGTGCGGCAGGGTCTTGTCGAAGATGCCCGGCCGGTAGGACTCCTTCATGTTCTTCAGCCCCTGGATCTTGTGGCCCGCATGTGGCTCCACCGCGATCACCCGCACCTCCGGGTGGTGTTCGCGGAACCAGCGGGACAGGCCCATGGCCGTGCCCGAGGTGCCCAGGGTGACGATGATGTCGGTCACCCGCCCTTCGGTCTGGGCCCAGATCTCCGGGGCGGTGGTGGTGTAATGGGCCAGCCAGTTGGCCGGGTTGTTGAACTGGTCGGCGAGGAAGTAGCGCTCCGGGTACTCGCGGGCGAGGGCGTAGGCCTTTTCGATGGCGCCGTCGGTGGCCCGCTTGGCCGGGGTGAGGATGATCTCCGCGCCGTAGGCCTGCATGATCAGCCGCCGCTCGATGGAGGCCGACTCGGGCATGATCAGCTGGCAGCGGTAGCGCTTGGCCGCGCACATCATGGCCATGCCGATGCCGGTGTTGCCGCTGGTGGCCTCGAGCAGGATCTTGTCGCGGGTCAGCTCGCCGCTCCGTTCCCCGGCCTCGACCATGGACAGGGCGACCCGGTCCTTGATCGAACCGCCCGGGTTGCGCGATTCGAGCTTGCCGAAGAGCTGGACCCGGTCCGCCGCCGGGTTGAGCCGGCGCAGCTCGACCAGCGGGGTATTGCCGATGAGTTCGATGATGTTCATGGGATGTGCGCAGCAAGGGGGAAGCGATTGTCGGTTGGCGGCGCCAGCATAGCCGATTTCCCGGGAAAGGGCAAAAAAAGCGCCGGTGCGGACCAGGCGCTCAGCCCGGCTCGTGGTCGGCGATGGTGCGCCACAGGCGCACCAGGGCCTCGCGGCAGGCCGGGTCGGGGATGGAGGCGGTCAGTTCGCGGAAGGCCTCTTCGCGTTTTGGGTCGATCCGGGCCTCTGCGGCCGGGTTGCGAACGCGATCCGGCTCGGCCACCGGCTGCAGGGCCCAGCGCAGGTCGCTGGCCGGCTCGTCCGCCAGGGCCTGGTTGACGCGGGCCAGCAGGTCGACCTTGAGGTACTGCAGGTGCTGCATGGCGGCCGAGTCCTGCACGTAAATCCACAGGACGTCGTGGCGGAACCAGGCCGGCGCGGTCACCTCGGCCACCCGCGGGCCGACGATCCGCGGCCACTCGCGCACCAGGTGAAAGAGCCGCCACTGGCGGGCCCACTCTTTGCGGGTGAACACCGCGGGCAGCACCGTGTCCAGGGAGCGCAGACCGTCCCGGCCCGCGCGCCGGTCACCGGTCATGGCCTGCCCCCGGCCCGTTTACCGGCCCGAACCCGTCGCCAAAAATCGACAACCTTGCGCCACCTTTCATTTTTCACGAAAATACCTTGGCAAACGATCTTCTTTTCCCGTAAAAGTAATTATGTAATTCTCTCTGTTTGTCTGCCGGTGTCCGCAAAGGCCGACAGGCCGCCCGGTCCACCCCGCAACCGTCCCCGCCGCTTTAAGCCGCGAAAATCTGAGGATACACCGGATTCATCGTTCCCACAATCCGAGGAGGAGCCCATCATGCCTGTCAAGCGTTTTCATCTTTTCGCCGCGCTCAGTCTGCTGGGCAGTTTTGCCCTGTGCCCCGCCGCCCCGGCCGAAACCCTGCAGGAGGCCGTGCAGCGGACCATCGAATCCAACCCGGACGTGCGCGCCGTGGCCCACAACCGGCTGGCCCGGGACCAGGAGGTCAAGCAGGCGCGCTCCGGCTTCTTCCCCACCGCCGACCTGGAGGCCGGCGCCGGCAAGGACTACGTGGAAAAGCCCTTTGACGACGACCTCGAGCCCTGGCAGGTCCGGCTCGGCCTGCGCCAGAACCTGTTCACCGGCTTCGCCACCATGAACGAGGTCGACCGGCAGAAGGCCCGGGTCCAGTCCGGAGCCTGGGAGGTGCGCAGCACCACGGACAACACCGCCCTCAAGACCAGCGAGGTCTACCTGGAGGTGCTCAAGAACGAGGCCATCCTCGCCCTGGCCCGCGAAAACCTGACCCTGCACGAGCGCATCGCCGACCAGATCCGCCTGCGCAGCGAATCGGGCGTCGACCGCCGCGCCGACAATGACCAGATCCAGAGCCGCCTCAACCTGGCCCGCTCCAACGTGGTGGTCACCGAGCAGAACCTGCTCGACGCCCAGACCAACTACCTGGCCGTGGTCAGCCACATGCCCGCCCAGCTGAGCCGGCCGGAAATCGACGAGCATCTCCTCCCCGCCAGCCTGGAGGAGGCCGAGGAGCAGGCCCTGGCCGCCCACCCGCAGCTCCGCTCGGCCAACGCCGACATCGAGGCCCGGCGCAAGCAGGACGAGGTGGCGAAAAGCCCGTTCATGCCCACGGTCGACTTCGAACTCGACCAGCTCTACGAGGAAGACACCAACTACAGCTCCTACTACGACGAGGACAAGGAGCGCGAGGATCTGCGCCTGTTCCTGCGGCTGCGGTACAACCTGTTCAACGGCTGGAAGGACGTGGCCCGCAAGCAGGAGACCTTCGAGCTCGTCAACGAGGCGCAGGAGATCCGCAACCACACCCATCGCCAGGTGATCGAATCCATCCGTCTCAGCTGGCGGGCGCACGAGGCGGCCAAGAAGAAGGTCGAGTACCTCCGCCAGCGGCAGCAGTTCGCCGCGGCCACGGCCAGCGCCTACACCAAGCAGTGGAACATCGGCGAGCGCACCCTGCTCGACGTGCTCGACGCCGAGGCCGAGCGGATCGACGCGGCCCGCCAGCTGACCACGGCCGAGTACGAGGGCCTCTACGCCCACTTCCGGGTTCTCAACGGCACCGGCCGGCTCATCCCCGCCCTGCAGCTGGCCTGGCCCGAGGAAGGCGCGGTCGACGAGGAGGAAGCCCCCGCCCGGGCCGAGGAGCCGCAGCCCGAACCGACCCGTGTTTCCCTGAACACCATCAAAATCCAGTAAAAGCCGATCGCGACGCCCCGGTTTACCGGTCCGCCCCCTGTGCACGCCGGGGGGCGGACCGGCCTGTCTCCAGGCCGGCGCCGCGGCCCGGCCTTGCCGCCCCGACCTGCTGTCCCCGTTTCCGGCGTTCCTCGCCCACTTCCCCGGTCGCGCACCCGATACCCTGATGATCCCCGGCGCCCTGCGCACCCTCCCCGCCCGCCTGCCCGCCATCCTGAGCGTGGGCCTGCTGGCGCTCTTCGCCGCCGCGCCGGTGCGCACCGACGAGCAGCTCCTCCTGCCCGAACACACCCTGGCCCGGGCCGAACGCCAGTTCGGCGCGTCCGCCCGCGAGCGCCTGACGGCCTGGCAGGAACTGCTCCGCACCGGCCACAGTGGCGACGACCGGGCGAAAATCGAGCGGGTCAACCGCTTCTTCAACCGGCTCAACTTCGTCGACGACGCCCTTCACTGGCAAAAGACGGATTACTGGGCCACGCCGGTGGAGTTCCTCGCCAGCGGCGGCGGCGACTGCGAGGATTTCGCCATCGCCAAGTATTTCACCCTGCTCGACCACGGCATCGACGAACACAAGCTGACCCTCACCTATGTCAAGGCGCTCAAGCTCAACCAGGCGCACATGGTGCTCACCTACTACCCCTCGCCCAGGGCTGAACCGCTCGTCCTCGACAACCTCGTGGACGCCATCCTGCCCTCGTCCGAGCGGCGCGACCTCGTGCCCGTGTACAGCCTCAACGGCTCCGGGCTGTGGCTCGCCCGGCAGCGCGGTCGCGGCAGGCAGGTCGGCGACAGCAGCCGGCTGCAGCGCTGGCAGGAAATGCTTGCGCGCATGACCCAGGAGTTCAACCAGGAGAAGACCCCATGACCCTGTTCCGACAACTGCTCCTCTACGCCTGCCTCACCCTGGCCTGCCTGTGCGCCGGCCTGTGGCTGGGCGAACTCAAGCGGACCCGCGACTTCCTCGTCGACCAGCTCACCTCGCACGCCCAGGACACGGCCACCGCGCTTGGCCTGTCGCTCACCACCCTGACCAGCGGCGTGGACGTGCCGGCCATGGAGAGCATGATCAGCGCCCTGTTCGACCGCGGCTACTACCGGCAGATCCAGCTGCGCGACGTCGAGGGCACCCTGCTCATCGACCGCCAGGCGCCCATCAGTCTCGCCGGGGTGCCGGCCTGGTTCGTCCGCCTGGTGCCGCTCACCGCGCCCCGGGCCACCAGCCTGGTCATGGACGGCTGGCGCCAGGCCGGCGAGGTCACCGTGGAAAGTCACCCCGGCTACGCCTACCGCACCCTGTGGACCGCCGCCCGCGACCAGGCCCTGGGCTTCGCCCTGACCGCGCTGGCCGTGGCCGTACTCGGCGGGCTCGGCCTGCGCAGCCTGCTCCAGCCGCTGCGCCGGGTGGAGGAACAGGCCCTGGCCCTGTGCGAGCGGCGCTTCCACATCCAGGAGACCATCCCCCGCACCCGCGAACTGCGCCGGGTGGTGCTGGTCATGAACCGCATGACCACCCGCATCCGCGAGATGTTCGAGGAGCAGAGCGCGGTGGCCGACACCCTCCTGCAGCGCACCTACCAGGACGCGCTCACCGCCACCGGCAACCGGCGCTATGTCGAGGGCCAGGTGAAGACCAGGCTGGAAGGGAAGAAAGGCGAGGTCAAGGGCAGTTTCCTGCTCGTCCAGGTGGGCGACCTGCAGACCCTCAACCAGAAAAAGGGCTACCAGGCCGGCGACCTGCTCATCCGCGAGATCGCCGCCATCATCCAGCAGGCCTGCCACGACCTGCCCGAGGCGGTCATCGGCCGGCTGGGCGGCGGCGATTTCGCCCTGTTCCTGCCGAACAGCGGCCGGCAGACCGCCACCCGCCTCGCCGAGGCCATCCTCGACGGCATCGACCGGCACGCGGCGGCCAGCCTGCCCGGAATCGCCATCATCGCCGGCGCCGGCGGGGTGTTCTACGAGCGGCCGGCCACCTTCAGCCAGCTGCTCGCCCGGGCCGACTGCGCCCTGGGCCAGGCCCTGTACAACGGCAACGGCAGCACCGTGTTCCTCGCCCTGCCCGAGGCGGACGGCGCCACCCCGGTGGCCCGGGGCGAATGGAAGGCCCTGCTCGAGCATGTGCTCGCCCGGCGCGCGGTCGTCTTCCACCACCAGCCCACGGTCAGCCACGCGGACCGCGAGCGGATCCTCTACCACGAAATCCTCACCCGGGTGATCGACCCGGACGGCCGGCTGCTGTCCGTGGGCCTGTTCGTGCCCATGGCCGAGCGGCTCGGGCTGATGCCCGCTCTCGACCGGCTGATCGTCGAGCGGCTGCTCGAGGCGCCGCTGCCGGCCCTTGTCCCGGCCCGGGTGAGCGTCAACCTCTCGCCGGTGTCGCTGGCCGACGCCGACTTCCGCCGCTGGCTCGAGCCGCAGCTGGCCGCCTTCCAGGCCCGCGGCGTGCGCGTCAACTTCGAGTTCCCCGAGTTCCGCACCCTGCGTCACAGCGACCTGATCCGCGACTTCGCCGCCACCGTGAAGGCGCACGGCCACCGCATCGGCATCGACCATTTCGGCCTGGGGCTGATCCACTTCGGCTATCTCAAGTCGCTCCTGCCCGACTACGTCAAGATCGACCGGGCGATCGTCGACGAACTGCACGGCGAACAGAGCGACAGCTATTTCTACATCACCTCGCTGTGCAGCGTGGCCCACAGCCTGGACATCAAGGTGATCGTCGAGGGAATCGAGAACGAGGAGCAGTGGCAGACCCTGGCCGGAATCCGGCTGGACGCGGTCCAGGGTTTCTGGATCGGCAGGCCCGAGCCCCTGGTCGGGGCCGGGACCTGAGCGCTTCAGAGGACGTCGTCGACCATCAGGTCGGCGCTGCCCAGCTTCTGGCGGATCTGCTTGCGGCCGCGCAGTTTTTCCTGGGCCGCGGGGGGCAGTTCGGTGAACAGGATGAGTTTCTTGTCGATCAGGAGGTCGACCAGGTCCTCGAGCACCCGGACGATGGAGTTGTCCGAAAGGGCCAGCAGCTGCGCCAGGGCGTCGAGTTCGCCCGAGGACCTGAGGAAGGCGAGCACCTCCTCGTCGAGCAGGGAGGCCGGCTCCAGCCCCTTTTTCCCTCCACTGTTGCGGATGGCGACAATGGCCCCGCGCTCGTCCCGTTCGATGCACAGCATGGCGATTCTCCTTGCGCTGCCTTGATTTGGCCGATCGGCCTGTGATACAATTTTATAGCACAGGAAGAGTCTCCTTCACAATGCACCTTTGCCGATACCAATGACCGAACAGCACTCCCCGCCCGTGACCGATGCCTGGCGCCGGACCGATGACGCGGAAGCGATCGACGACCCGCTCACCGACTGCCTGATCCAGCTCTGCCGGCTGTACAACCTGCCGGCCACCCGCACCGCCCTGCGCGCCGGCCTGCCGCTGGTGGACAACCGCCTGACCGTGGAGCTGTTCCCCCGGGCTGCGGAGCGGGCCGGGCTGGCGGCGCGGCTCGTCAAGCGGCCGCTCGGTCGCATGACCGGGCTGGAATTGCCGGCGGTGCTGCTCCTTGTTGACGGCCGCGCCTGCGTGCTCGCCGCCATCGACCGCGAGCGGGGCGAGGCCACGGTGCTGCTGGCCGAGACCGGCCTGGGCGAGTCACGCCTGGCCCTGGCCGAACTCGAGCGCCTCTACAGCGGCCATGCCCTGTTCGCCCGGCCCCGGTTCCGCCAGGACGGTCACCTGGAACACGGGGTGGCCAGCGAGCAGCGGAACTGGTTCTGGGGCACCCTGTTCCGCTCCTGGCGGATCTACCGGGACGTGCTGCTCGCCTCGCTGATGATCAACCTGTTCGGCCTGACCGGCCCGTTCTTCACCATGATCGTCTACGACCGGGTCATCCCCAACCTGGCCTTCGAGACGCTCTGGGTGCTGGCGCTCGGCATCGGTACGGTCTACGGCTTCAGCCTGGTGCTGCGCGGCCTGCGCGGCTACTTCGTCGACGAGGCCGGCAAGAAGGCCAACCTGCGCATCTCCGCGGCCCTGCTCGAAAAGGTGCTCGGCCTGCGCCTCGAGGTGCGGCCGAAATCCATCGGCGGCTTCTCCAAGAACCTGCAGCAGTTCGAGGCGGTGCGCGACTTCATCACCTCGTTCTCGATCACCGCGCTCATCGACCTGCCGTTCATGCTGCTCGGCCTGGCGGCCATCTGGTACCTGGGCGGATCCATCGTCTACATCCACCTGACGGCCATCCTCATCATGGGCCTGTTCGCCCTGGCGGTGCAGGCGCCGCTGAAAAAGGCGGTGGAGCGGAGCTTCGCCGCCTCGGCACAGAAGAACGCCATCCTGGTCGAGGGTCTCTCCGGCATCGAGACCATCAAGATGCTCCGCGCGGAGAGCCAGATCCAGCGCGCCTGGGAGGAGGCGGTCAGCTACATCGCCACCTGGTCCAGCCGCTCGCGGCTGTTCTCCACCTCGGTGACCCATTTTTCCGACTTCATCATGAACCTGACCGTGGTGGGCGTGCTCATCGCCGGCGTCTACCGTATCAGCGAGGGCAAGCTGAGCCAGGGCGGCATCATCGCCCTGATGATCCTCTCCCGCCAGGCCATCGCGCCGATGAGCCAGGTGGTCAGCCTGGCCACCCGCTTTCACCGCGCCAAGGCGGCGCTGGGCACGCTCGACGCCATCATGGAGCTGCCGGTGGAGCGGCCGGCGGACAAGTCCTTCCTGCACCGCAGCGAATGCCGCGGCCGGCTCGGTTTCGCCCAGGTCGATTTCCAGTACCCCGGCCAGAGCGGCCTGGCCCTGCGCCAGATCACCCTGACCATCGAACCCGGGGAAAAGGTGGCGATCATCGGTCCCATCGGCTCGGGCAAGACCACGCTCGGCAAGCTCCTGCTCGGCCTCTACGAGCCCACCGGCGGCATGGTCTGCCTGGACGACACCGACATCCGCCAGATCGACCCGGCCGAGCTGCGCCGCTTCATCGGCTACGTGCCCCAGGACATCACCCTGTTCCGCGGCACCATCCGCGAGAACATCATCCTCGGCTCGCCCGAGGTGGAGGACGAGCGCATCCTCCGCGCCGCCGAGCTGGCCGGGGTCAGCCAGTTCGCCGGCAAGCACCCCAAGGGATTCGACATGGAGATCGGCGAGCAGGGCCGGGGGCTGTCCGGCGGCCAGCGGCAGAGCGTGGCCATGGCCCGGGCCCTGCTGCACGACCCGCCCATCCTCATCCTCGACGAGCCGAGCAGTTCCATGGACAACCGCACCGAGACCCGCATGAAGACCAACCTGAAGAACCTGCTCGCCGGCAAGACGCTGGTGCTCATCACCCACCGCGGCTCGCTCCTGGACCTGGTGGAGCGGATCATCATCATCGACAACGGCGCCGTGGTGGCCGACGGCCCCCGCGACCAGGTGCTCAGCGCCATGAAAAGCGGCCAGATCGCCTTCTGAACGGAGCGGACCATGGACGAACGCACCCCTGAAAGCGAAGCCCCCCGCAAACCGGCCGGCATGTTCCGCCGTCTGCCCGCCGACGATCTCGACCTGGCCACGGACATCCGCACCACCCTGCTGGTGCAGAACCCGCGGGGCGGCCGCATCATCGTCTGGCTGATCCTCCTGTTCGTGGTCGTGTTCCTGGCCTGGGCCTCGCTCTCGGAGATCGACGAGGTCACCCGCGGCGACGGCAAGGTCATCCCCTCGCAGCAGATCCAGGTGGTGCAGAACCTGGAGGGCGGCATCCTCGGCAAGCTGCACGTCAAGGTGGGCGACATCGTCGACAAGGACCAGCTGCTCATCGAGATCGACAAGACCCGCTTCGCCGCGCCCTACATGGAGAGCCGGGTCGGCTACCTGGCGCTCAAGGCGCAGATCGCCCGGCTCGAGGCCGAGGTCCGGGACACCGCCTTTACCGTGCCCGAAGAGGTCGCCGCCGAGAAGCCGGAGCTGGGCGCGCGCGAGCAGGAGCTGTTCACCACCCGCAAGGAGCAGCTGGCCGCCAAGCTGCAGATCCTCGAGGAGCAGCTGGCCCAGCGGCGCCAGGAACTGGCCGAACTCAAATCGCGGCTGGGTGAATTGAACCGCACCTACGGCCTGCTCAACAAGGAGCTGTCCATGACCCGGCCGCTGGTCGCCCAGGGCGCGGTGTCCGAGGTCGAGGTGCTGCGCCTGCAGCGCCAGGCGAGCGAGATGAGCGGCAACATCCAGACCACCAGGATCGCCATCCCCAAGGTGGAGTCCAAGATCACCGAGGCGAAGAAGGCGCTGGAGGAGGAGCGGCTCATCTTCCACAACACCGCCCGCAAGGAACTGAACGAGGCCTTCGGCCGGCTCGAGGGCATCACCGCCAGCGCCGTGGCCCTGGCCGACCGGCTGGAGCGCACCGCGGTGCGCTCGCCGGTGCGCGGCACCATCAACCAGATCAAGGTGAACACCGTGGGCGGCACCATCCAGCCGGGCATGGACCTGATCGAGATCGTGCCGCTGGAGGACACCCTGCTGGTCGAGGCGCGCATCAAGCCGGCGGACATCGCCTTCCTCCACCCCGCCCAGCAGGCGGTGGTCAAGTTCACCGCCTACGACTTCACCATCTACGGCGGCCTGGATGCCGATCTCGAGCACATCAGCGCCGACTCGATCACCGACAAGCAGGGCAACGACTACTACCTGGTGCGCCTGCGCACCCGCCAGAACTCCCTGGGCAGCAAAGAGAAACCGCTGCCCATCATCCCGGGCATGGTCGTGTCGGTGGACATCCTCACCGGCAAGAAGACCATCCTCACCTATCTGCTCAAGCCCGTGCTGCGCGCCCGGCACATGGCCCTGCGGGAGCGATGACCATGAACCTGATACTCTGCTGCGCCCAGGACGGCCTCCGGGCCCGATGGCTCGCCGCCCTGGAGGGCGACTACACCGTCTACCAGGCGGCCGGCCTGCAGGATCTGTCCATTCTCGTCCGCCAGCGGATCGCCTTTGACCTGCTCTTTGTCCACCGCCCGCTGGTGGATGCGGAGGTGGTGGCCTACATCCGCCGCAGCGCCCCGGCCTGCCGGCTGTTCCTGCTCTCCGACCGGCCGGACGAGGACGAGGGGCTCGCCTTTCTCCGTTTGGGCATCGTCGGCTACGCCAACAGCTACATCAGCGATGCCCGCCTGCACGAGGCGGCCCGCACCGTGGCCGCGGGCGGGGTGTGGATCAACCAGCAGCTCATGCAGCGGCTCATCGCCCAGACCGCCCACGCGGAAGGGGCCGGGGTGAACGGCGGCGGCACGAGCCGCCAGCCCCTGCGCAACCTCTCCAACCGGGAATACCAGATCGCCGGCCTGGTGGCCGAGGGGTTGTCCAACCTGGAGATCGCCGAGCGCCTGGGCATCACCGAGCGCACCGTCAAGGCGCACCTGGGCGCCATCTACGCCAAGACCTCGACCCGCGGCCGGCTGGGGCTGGCGCT
>ERZ1645192.3729-NODE-3729-length-12279-cov-4.649378_pt1 | contig 12279 bp, 5 predicted proteins | sample MGYA00575354_ERZ1645192 | MGnify/ENA primary metagenome ERZ1645192 (study PRJEB40844, sample SAMN11349763) | freshwater sediment metagenome | isolation source: river sediment | host: Sediment | place: India: Faizupur Khadar , New Delhi | collected 2017-02-21 ... | reverse complement strand
AGCACACCTGCTTGAATTTCCCATGTTCAGTTATCAGGGTGGAAACTACTATATGAGCGGTGGCACAAGCGAAAACGACAAATCCATAGAAATCGGACTTGATGTAACTCCGCTGCTCAGCTATATTGAACCAGGCCAGACGTCCAGATTCTTCATTCAGATTGAAGAGCAGGATCCGGATGGCAGCTCAATCGGACAGATAACCAGTGTTTCCTTGTTTGATCTGAACACCTCAACCGAATTTCCGGGACAGCAGACCAACCTGTCGCTGATCAACAACGACACCACTTATGCCTGGACCGATGCCACCGTGAATTTCATTCCTGCTGAAATTACTACCGCGACCCTCCCTCCTGCTGCTGCCGGCGTTGCCTATAGCCATCAGCTTGAGGCCAGCGGAGCACAGGCTCCTTACAAATGGTCTCTGATTCAGCAGTTTACAGAGTACGAAAATCAGGCCGCTTTCCCTTCCATCACCACCGGTCAGCTTATCCCCAGCGACAATGACGATGGATTCGCTACGCAAACCATTGATTTTGCCTTCCCTTTTTACGGACAGACCTATCAGGACCTCGTTATAACCACCGATGGTTCCATCGCGTTCAGTGGTCAGTTTGAGTATGTGCGCAGTGAGGCTTCGATCCGATCATCCAGGGTAATAACCCCTTATGGGGCTGATCTGATGATTTATCCTGAATACAACGATGGTATTTTCTACGAAGGCGATGCCACCCATGCCACCTTCCGCTGGAAAATCTCAAAATTCAACGAACCCTCTTTCAACAACGATTTTGCCGTTACCCTCTATCCCGACGGAACCATCAGGTTCTTTTACGGCAACGGGATTACCCCGGCGACCGACTGGGCTGCCGGAATCTCGGCCGGTGATGGCCAGAACTACCTGCTGGCTTCTGTATCCGGCACTTCAACCCTCATACCAGGATCTTCGTTCCGCTTTACCTGCCCGCAGTTGCCCGCAGGAATGCAGCTTTCAGAAGATGGCCTTTTCAGCGGGATACCACAGCAAGCAGGACAGGGTTGGCCGCTCACTTTCAGGGCACTTTCAGCCAATGGGTTGTTTGACACAAAGACACTTACTTTAATCACTGAAAATGAATTAATTATAAACCCAGATACATTGATTTTTGAAAATGACGTCCAGGCCTATGAAGGACTATCATTTACGATAACAAATCCAACAGACCATGATGTTATTTTAACATCCTTTGAATATGAAGGCAGTATTCAGCTGCAGGATGGTGAATGGTACTGGGAAACATGGTTTAATGATCCAATGCCGCGAACTATGGAAGCTGGTGAACAAATCCAGATTGTTGTAAACCTGATATACTCGCTCATTCTTCAGCCAATTACAAGTTATGGAGTTGACACTCTGACTTTTACTACTGCTACTGAGACCTATAATGTGATTCTGATGTTCAACGATACCATCAACATTTACAACAATGTTAACGAACTGACTTCCAGGGAGAACAGACTTCAGATTTATCCGAATCCGGCCACAACACAGGCAGTTATTACCTTTGATGCAGACAACCTGGGCGAAGCAACATTCACCCTTTACAACAGCTATGGCCGTTGTGTACTTACGGATAGATTCACCGGACTCAGGGAAGGTACTGTTTCCAGGCCGGTTGATCTGACAGGGTTGAATGCAGGAATGTATGCAATCAAGCTCAGGACAGCAACGGAAACGTACACTGCGAAACTGTTGATCGTCCGCTGAAATTACTGATTTTGAAAACAACACCGCCTGATTGTTTTTCAGGCATTAACCAGATCCTTTTTGTCATGAGAAGAATATTCCTGATGTTTCTTTTGTTGCTGTCGGCCCGGATTGTCAGTGCTCAAACGACTGAATCTGCGCGTGAGGCAGGCCAGGTAATGGTGCAGCTGAAACCGCAGCATCAGGAGCAATCACTGGGAGCATTGCTTGAACAGTTTTCTTCAGCCGGGCTCACCGTTGAAAGGCAGTTATCACGTCGTATGAACATCTGGCTGCTTGAGTTTGACGAAACTTCAACTGATGCCGTTGCCCTTTTAGGAAAGCTTCAGCAACATCCCTATGTATCACTCGCTCAGTTCAATCACCTTGTACAGGAAAGGGAGATTATTCCTGACGACCCCTCCTTTCCCAACCAATGGGCTCTTAAAAATACCGGTCAGATGGGCGGGAGCCCCGGTGCCGACATCAAGGCAACCGAAGCCTGGGAAATTACCAGCAGCGGACTTACCGCTCATGGCGACACTGTGGTGGTAGCCATGATTGACGGTGGCATCGACCTCGGCCATTCCGACCTTAAACTCTGGAAAAACAGACTTGAGATCCCATACAACAGCATCGATGACGATGAAAACGGATACATCGATGACTACAACGGATGGAATGCGTACTCGAATAATGGCAATCTGCAGCAGAGTGACCATGGCACCCATGTGGCTGGCATTGCCACAGCCAGGGGAAACAATGGCATCGGGGTTACCGGAGTAGCCTTCAATACCTATCTGATGCCCATTGCCGGTTCAGGTACGAACGAAGCCGTAGCAGTAACCGCTTATGACTACGTATTTGAAATGCGCAAACGCTACGATGAATCCAACGGGGCAGCCGGAGCTTTTGTGGTGGTTACCAACTCGTCGTTCGGCATTGATGCAGGCAACCCGGCCAATTATCCGCTCTGGGGCGCCATTTACGATTCACTCGGATCCGTGGGTATCCTCAATGTGGCTTCCACAGCCAACCGCGCCTGGGATGTGGATGCTGTTGGCGATATCCCGACAGCCATGACCAATGAATCCATTGTTGCTGTAACCAACAGTACCAATACCGATGAGCTGAACAGCCAGGCCGCCTGGGGGCACAACAGCATCGACTTTGCTGCACCCGGCAGCAACATATACTCTACCCGTCAGGGGGATACTTATGGGTACAAAACCGGCACCTCCATGTCCTCGCCTCAGGCTTCAGGTGCGATTGCGCTGATGTATGCCGCGGCTTCCGAAAGCATCCTTGCACAATACAAAGCCGATCCGGTGCTGATTTCCTCTAAATTTAAACGCTACCTGATCGCTTCGGTAGATTCACTTCCTGACTTCGAAGGTGTTACTGTAAGCGGTGGCCGCCTCAACCTGCTCAATGCCCTGCAGATGGTGGTGAACCCACCCACCCTGCTGGCCGATCCTTCTCAAATCAGTTTTGCGATGGAACCTAACAGTACCGCCACTGCCGAGGTACTGCTGACCTCGCTCAATACAGAACAAAATCCTTATATACTCAGCATCCCCGACACCATTCACTGGGTGTACGCCGAAGTCCCCGGTGGATTGCTGCTTGGATCCAACCCCGGTACCATCACCCTGAATTTCAATACAACCGGCCTTGAAATTGGCTCGCATATAACAATCATGCGCATCATTGACAGTTTCCTGAATGAGCTGTTGTTCAACATAGAAATAAAAGTGGAAGAAGGGGTGGGCACACGCTTCAGTTCAAACACAACCCATTCGCTGAAAGCCATACCCAATCCGCTGAACGGTAATTCGTATATTACCTACAGCCTGGGGCAGGCAGGAGAGGTAAACCTACAGTTACTCAACCTGAACGGACAGCTTCTGACATCCCTTTTCAGCGGATATGTAAATGCAGGCATGCATACTATTCCCCTGCAAATCTCGCGCAAAGCAGGGATTTACCTGATCCGACTGACCAAAAGGGACAAAACCGAGGTGATCAGGGTAATTCAACCCTGATTCCTTAACCAGTCCGCGGTTCTGTCAAGCCAACCTTCTTTAAAATACAGAGTGCTTTTCCTTCAGGATTCCCTACATGGTTTCGACCACCATGCCTTCGTGGACCAGTTCGAGCGATTCAACAGCCAACTCATTGCCATCCGATTTCAGCCATGGGCCCATGAGTTTCGATGGCCACGCTTTCAGTAACTTCCAGCGCATCACCGGCTCGTGGCGTTCGTTGAGGAGGGTAATCACCACATCGCGGCGTTCGGCCTGATTGAAGTGGATGGTCTGCATCCATTCATAAAACTGATTGTCGCCAGGGATGATTCCTCTTCTGAGGGTCACCATTCCCGGTTTTTCGAGGCCCGGCAAACGATGCGCCCGGGTTTCCAGAGAGTTGCCCTCCCGGTAGTCCACGATGTTGAATTCCATATCAAGGCCGCTTACTTCGGTGAAGCCGAGCCTGTTACCACCCCATTCAACCTGGAAGTGGTTGTTTAACAAAGGATTGTGTCCCATAAATCTGCAGATTAATCTTCTGATCAGGTGGATAATTCCCATCAAGGTTTAAATTAACTGCTTTAATAACAATTCAACGGCAGACCTGTTTGCCGCTGACTGCCTGATTCCAGGGATAATGGATGAAAACTCAGGGAGAATTCAATGGAAATAAAATGGCAAGAAATCACACACCATTGTTTATCAATACTTTAAAACTAAATAGCGATAACTTTGTCCGTACGAACAGCAGGTGTTAAAGTTTTGTTAATTGCGTATCCGGTTAACAACATTACTGCCGTAGGGATTACAGTCAGCTGTTAATGTCCGGATACCAACCCGGAGTTCAGATTCAGAATTTCTCACACATGCAGAAAAGCGGGCCGCAAGGAGGTGCATCCGTTTAAGGAAACTTAAATAAGCGCTTTGTTATTTAAGTTTGGGGGGATTAAAGTTAAATTAAGGATTTCAGGATGACTGCGAATAAGACAATCGGATGAAAAACTGTGATGGATCCCTGACAGGCTATAGGTTTACTGAAACTGATACGGACGCCATGAAGCGATCCTGGTTCAGATTGACTATTCTGCCCCCCGAAAATCTCCGCGACCTCCTTTTCTCTCCATGTCAGATTCAGCCGGAATCACCCGGGGATAACGAGTACTTTCCGCAACCAGACCTGGTTACCCGATTGTATCCGGCAACTGTAGAGACCAGCCGGGAGCCCGCCGGTCTGCCACACCCGGCTGTGTTCACCGGCCGGCAGAACCTGATCAGCCAGAGTGGTGACCACCTGCCCCAGGCTGCTGATGATTTCCATCTTTATATGTCCGGAGTTGGGTAGCCTGAAACGGATGTGCGCAGCCTCAGTGACCGGAACCGGGAAAATCTGTATTTCATGCCCCGTGCTGAGGGGTGTTTCACCCAGGAACTGACAATGATAGAGCACCTCGGCATCCGAGTTGCAGCCTTCGGCATTCAGGGCGATGTTGGAAGGCCCGAGCAGGTTCTGAAGGAAATCGCAGGTGCTTTCAAACGCACATACCTGAAGAGATGGGTTGTAGGTAATCTCAATGTAATAAACAGTGGTGGCATCAACATTCGCAATGCCCGAAATATCGTTGAGTACAGGATTGGAAGTGATGTAAATATTCCCGCCGCCGATCTGTGTTATGGAGGAAAGTCCCGAGATATTCTCCAGGCTTTCGTTGGACTCAATTTCTATACCATAGGCCAGGGACTGTATCTGATTCAGTTCGTCAAGGTTTACGAAGAGGGGATTCTCCCGGATAATGAGGGCACCGCCCACTGAATTCAGGCTGTTCAGCCCGGCCAGTCCCTCCAGGTTCTGGTTGTTGATCACGGTCAGGTTTTCACCGATGGATACGATGGCTTCGAGGCCATTCAGACTGCTTAAAGCAGGTAGGTTCTCCAGCTCCAGGTAGCCCGGAATCGCGGTCAGCAGGTTAAGCCCTTCCAGACTGGAAAGCTGGTAGTTGCTGTTCAGGATCAGGTAACCGCCAAGGGAGGAAAGAGCGTCGAGCCCGTCAAGGCTTTCCAGGGAATGGCAGAACCAGAAGCCAAGGCCATCACCGATGTTCTGCAGTCTTTCGAGTCCATGCAGGTTCTGCAGGTTGCTGTTCTCCGCAAACTGCATATCACCACCCACAAACTGAAGGTTGCTGAGCCCCGTAAGCGAATCCACCGCTGTGAAACTGATATAGACCCTACCGCCGATACGGCTGATCCCTTCCAGCCCATGCAATGAATGAAGCTCCAGGGCATAGGCAATTTTCAGGTTACCCTGAACCTCAGTGATCCGGTAAAGGCTGTCGAGATGAAAGATATTGTCCGCCCCGAATGCCTCACCCGTGATTTCAAGGTTCCCTTCAATCACCGAACAGTCGGGATAAAGCACCGGGAAGTTGTCGATCTGCTCCTGGGTTTCCAGCAGGATATTCCCCGAAGGACAAGGTTGCGCTTTCAACACCGTATGAACAAGCAACAGACTGATTGTAAGGAGGTAGTGAGGAATTTTCATAAGAACTATGGGGGATAAGGATAGAATGTATATAAGGTGGTTATTGGGGGCGAAAATAGGGAAAACTTTTTAAAAAGAACTTGCTGAAACACTTCTATTGATCATTGAAATCATGGTCTTCATTACACTTATTTTGCCGTAAATAGAAAACAATCTTCATCGTGAAATCTTATTGACAGGGTGCTCTTTTCTTCAGAATTGCTTCAGGACTATTGCGATCCATTTGTAATTACAAAAGATGATCCCTTAAGATTTCTGAATAAATGATTTTGTGCCAAATTCCTTAAATCAGAAAAGCAGAACCATTTTAAACGCATATGTTCTATGCAATTTTCAATGATTAAAAGTCATCTCAGAACAGATAAAATAGATTTGGTTTTCCATAACTTATAGTCATACTATTTACCAAACGTAAAAAAAGTCAGTCAAAAACAGGCATTTGCTTTTCAGGCATTTCCGGAAACCCAAACCCCTCCGGAATAAACACTTCCACCCGGGTGCCGGCGGCTTTGCCTTCTTCATCAAAAAGGTCGGTAAATGTTTCGGTGATCGGATGCTCATTTTCACGGTTCAGCAGGGCGTAGTATTGCCCGATGATGGACAAGCCCACCCCGGTGGAAACAGAACCGTTGATCTTAGCCTGTTGCCGGCCCACCCCGTTGTCTTCTACTTTCAGCCGGATTCCGGCCGATTCCCTGCTGATTTCAATCAGTAACCGTCCTCCGCCCTTTCTGGGGATCAGGCCGTGTTTCAGGGCATTTTCCACATAGGTCTGAAGGGTCATTTTGGGGACCAGTTGCATGGGGGCAATGGCGGGATCGATCCGGATGGAATACTCAAAGAATCCCTCGTGCCGGGTCGTCTGAAGGTCAAGATAGTTCCGTACGAAAGTCACCTCGTCATGCAAGGTACGGCAGATGCTGTTTGCAGAGCTGATTGTGGTACGGATAAGTCTGGAGAACTTCATCAGCAGGTCGTACGATTCGTCGGTCCGTTGCTGCAGGATCTCAGATCCTATAGTGTTCAGCACATTAAAGGTAAAATGCGGATCCATCTGGTTGCGCAGGGAGAGCAGCTGAAGTTCGGCCAGTTTTTTCTCGGTTTCGTACTTGCGTTGCAGCTGAACCCGCTGAATGCGCCGGATTATGAGAATGAAACCCAGGATCAGCAGATAAATGCCCAGATAAACAGGGTACTGCAGGTAATACATAGGGTTGAAGGCATACTCCATCAGGTACTGGTGGTTGTTCACCTGAAAGCAGAATCCGGGTTTCTGGTGCTTTCTCAGAACAGGATAGAGTTTTGGCGTCGGATGAGCGGTATTTTCCGTTTTAATATAAAGCGGATTGTCCAGGTCATGGCTAAGGATTACCCATTGATCGGGTTGGTTGGTCCTGTAGATTATCTCTTCCGAACCATCCCTGTCGAGATCGGCAAACAAAACGTCCGAGTGCGAGCACAAGGGCAAATGAGCTGCCAACTTTCTGAATCTGCTGTTGAAAACCAAAGGCTGACCGGTAGACGGTGTTATTAAAAGCCTGTAGCCTTTGCCTTTCCCGGGTAAAACCCTCGCATTACACGCATCTTCTGCAAGATAATCGGGCAGGGTGTACCTTTGCAGGAGGTTTCCCTTTGTATCATAAAGCCTCAGACCAGGGATGCTTTTGTTGCGTGAGTCGAAACCCCAGTGTGAGAGTATCAGCCATTTCCCGTCTTCCCTGACGAACTGATTCCCGATACCGTTGTACCTTCCCGGAAAGGCAACCGGAGGAAAGAGAAACTGCAGGTTGTTATCCAGCACCAGCACATAGGCGCAGGTATCCTGCATCGGCAGGGAAGCATCGGTGATGTTGCCTGGCCCGTAATTGCTGACAGCAATTTCAGCTTTCCCGTCGTTGTCAGTATCTTCAACATCAAAACCTCCGATGTGTCCACCCAGTTCAGGTGAGGAAAACAGGCTGTCGTTGTTCAGGTCGAAGGCAAAGACCCTTCTGGGTTTTATCCCGTATCCGGAAGAAAGGTAAAACACGATCTCCTTGCGGTCATCGCCATTCAGTTCGGCAAGGGCGATGATCCCGAAACCATAATCCCTGTTGTTCTTAGCTGCTGGGAGCCGCATCAGGAAGCGGTCTTTGAGGATAAATTTTCCTTTGAACCTGAAATCAATTCCGTTCAGCAACAGAGAATCTCCCGAAAAAGTAAAGGCATAAATTTCATCAAAACCATTGTTGTCTGTATCTCCGGTTATGCTTTTCCTGAAAAGATCGATGAACCTTCCACTGAAATCCCATTGATAATAGGGCCCTCCTTTGCTATAGACCGCCACATCTGAGCCATTTTTGGTATTGTCTCCGATATAAAACTTTTCAGAGGTACCATCATGGTCCAGGTCTGCATATTCGAAATCGGTCCTTGGCTCAAGAATTCTTTCGCTCAGGGGGGTAAGGGTGTATTTGCTGAAGAGGTCGGGTATAATCAGCACTATGATGATTGCCACCGGCAAAGCCAGCAGCGCCGGGTGAAGCAACAACAATACCAGCTTGTGGTAACGGCTTTTTCTCATACCTGAAAATAACCGCATAAATATAGGGTGAAAAGTATGATTTTACAATACAGCGGATTATCAATACTTTAAGTTTTATTTATTCGCAATAAATTCATCCACACCGATAACCGCTATCGCGTGCAGGCTTGCGATTTTAATCATCTCTGCTGCTTGCGGATAATCAGTAATTTTTACCTTTGCCCTGACATCACAATTTCAATAAACTATGAGAACCAGGCTGATGTGGTCAGTATTTTTACTGCTGACCCTGAATATCCACCAGGGTGCAATTGCCCAGGAACCTTCGCGCTATCCGGTAAAACGCCTTACCCATCATCTTTCGACGGAAGAGGCGCAGAACCGCCATCTGATCGGAAAGAATTTTGTAGAAACCAATCCTCCCGATGGTGCAATCACCAGTCTGGGTGAATTTGAGCGGGCAAAAGGGGTATTGATTGCTTACCCGTTCGGTATTCCCATGACCCTGATCCGTGAAATGGCCCGTGATGCGGTGGTTACCACCCTGGTTACCGGTCTGTCGCAGGAAAACACAGTTCGCAATCAATACACCAACGCAGGGGTGAACCTCGACAACTGTAATTTTATCTATGCGCCTACCGATAGCTACTGGACCCGCGATTTTGGCCCCTGGTTTATCGCTTATGGCGACGATGAGGTTGGCATAGTGGATTTCCCCTACAACCGCCCCCGCCCCGATGATGATGAAGTTCCAAAAATTTTTGCCAATGCCCTGGGGATTGAATGGTTCGGGATGAATGTGATTCATACCGGAGGCAATTACATGAGCAACAGCTATGGCGATGCAGCTTCTACCACGATAGCCTATACCGAAAACCCTTCACAGACCCCGGCCCAGGTGGACCAGAAGATGCAGGCCTACCTCGGCATCAACGATTACCATGTGGTTGAAGATCCGAACAATACCTATATAGACCACATCGACTGCTGGGGAAAATATCTGGCAACCAACAAGATATTGATCAGATCCGTTCCTGCTTCCCACCCTCAGTACGATGAAATTGAGGCTACAGCCGCCTATTTTGCATCCCTCACATCTCCCTGGAACACACCTTACGAGATTTATCGGGTCAATACCCCCGGAAATGAACCCTATACCAACTCCTTTATCCTGAACGACAAGGTTTTTGTACCCATTATGGGATCGCAGAACGATGAGCCTGCGCTGGAAGTCTATCGCCAGGCGATGCCCGGATACAGGGTTTTCGGTTATACCGCACTGCCTTCCGCACCCTGGGAGTCGACCGATGCCCTGCATTGCCGCACCCACGAAATGGCTGATCCGGGTATGCTCCGCATCCGGCACATTCCTTTGCTGGGAAATGCAGAGAGTGCACCTTCCTATTCGTTTGCAGCCAACATTGCCGCTTACAGTGGTTCAGCCGTTATCGGGGATTCCGCGCTTCTGTACTATCGTGTGAATCCGAATCCATATACCCCGTTTCAGGCGGTGCCTATGACCAATACCATGGGATCCAACTGGTCGGTAACCATCCCTTCACCCGAATACGGGAGCACGGTTCAGTATTACATTCACGCTGCCGATGCCAGCAGCAGAAGTGAGAATCATCCGTTTATCGGCCGGGCTGATCCCCATGAATTCTATGTTGGTGAACAGTTGTTTGCCCAGGCAGAAACCAGTGTTGACAACATGGATTTCACAGCCATGCAGGCATTGTCCGATTCAAAGTCTTTAACCCTGAGCAACACAGGCGAACTCGGGCTTAACTATTTCATTACCCTTTCCACCGAGGCCTACGATACCCTCAGCTACAACCTTACCAGCAGTCCGTCGCCTGCTACCTGGGACTACAATACATATACCGAAAAGGGATGGTCTGACATTCAGATTACCGAAAACGGGGCAGCCGGCAGCATTCTCTTCAGTTACAACTGGAATACCGATAATTATGCATCTGAAGGTTCTCTCTGGATGCAATCGCCTTCGGGCATCACGGCCATGATCGCCTCAGGACAGGAAGACGGGTCCTACAGCATCAGCACCGGTTCGTTTGCCGGTGAACCCCTGGAGGGCAACTGGAAGGTATGGATTGAGGACAGTTATGGCGATGGCGGGCACCAGGCCACCAGCATGAAGGTGAAATTTGTACGCTCCACCCCAACCGGCGACTGGCTCAGTTCAGATATTAACAGCGGAAGCGTGACTCCCGGCGGAAATCAGGAAATCATCATCACCTGCAGTGCCGGTGATCTTGCCCTGGGTACCTACACCGGACGGATTCACCTGCTATCAAACGATCCTGACCAGCCGGAAATTGAAATCCCGGTAAGCTTTGAGGTAACGATCAATACAGGGATTCAGGAATTATCAGCCGAGGCGCTGGAAATCAGACTATTCCCAAATCCGGCGTCTGAACATCTGACCATTGAAATTGGCGGCAGCACGACTGAAGTTGTCACCATTTCTCTGATTGACATTACTGGCCGTCAAATGCTGCCGGTTACTGAAAAACTACTCAAAGCCGGGAAGAACGAGGTTCATCTGAACCTGCAGGATCTCAATCCGGGCATCTATTCTCTTCAGCTAAAAACCAGCAGAGCGCTTACATCACGCCGGCTGGTGAAAAATTAAAAAGGCTGTTTCAGAACTCCGGAATGCTTTTCCCACTTCTTCTTCTACAGATCAGGTGAGAAACGAAGCACTTCCAATGCACTGAAACAACCTTGTATTCAGGTGATTATAATTCTTTATGGCCTGACTGGTCCACGTTCATGGGGAGAATTCACAATCTGCAGATAAAGTTCTTCAGAAATGAACTGCGGAGCATAACTCACACCCTGAAGTGTGAGTTGTTTCGAAAAAGAACGCAGATGATTTCTGGAGCCTTTCGTCAGGTTCGCAAATACCCACAATATATCCTGATTGTCAGCCACTTCACTCAGATCCATCAGGTCTTTGATGTCAAGGTCTTCGATGGTTGCCCCAACAGTAAGGGCAGCTATAAGCGACGCACTTCCCTGCTCCATCAGGCTGTTGTACAATGTCTGAAGGTCGCTGTTGGCGAACACACCGGTTACGTGATTTACCGCAGGGTCGGGAAGTTCATATTTCTGCAGCAGTCGCTGAATGGCTGTTGCATGCTGCAGCTCACTGCGTGAAATAAACGTAAATACCGGAATCTGATATACAGCAGACAATCCGGTGTAGACATCGTGGGCGAGCAATTCTTCTTCCCGCATCAGGAGCAGTGCATTCACTTCTTCAGGGCTGAGCTCTTCGAAGGGCAGAGAGTCACACTTTTGCTGCAATATCGTTGAATCTTCAGCATACAGCGATTTTTCAACGGAAGCGGCATCTTCTGAGGTCAGGGTTTCTTTGTCTTTGCTGCAGTTGCTCATCAGCAGTACGGTAGCAGGGATTAACATCATCGCCAGAAAC
>ERZ1645192.3728-NODE-3728-length-12280-cov-9.042127_pt1 | contig 12280 bp, 6 predicted proteins | sample MGYA00575354_ERZ1645192 | MGnify/ENA primary metagenome ERZ1645192 (study PRJEB40844, sample SAMN11349763) | freshwater sediment metagenome | isolation source: river sediment | host: Sediment | place: India: Faizupur Khadar , New Delhi | collected 2017-02-21 ... | reverse complement strand
CTCCGAAGCGGCCGCGGCAACGCACAGGCAGAACGACAACAGGATGATCGCCAATCCTTTATTCGCCATCTCGACACCTCCTGGAAAACAGCGCCGGCCTGTCACCGCGCGCCTTGTCAGTTAAAACAAGAAAGCCCCGGGGCCTCAATTACCGCAATACTTTCCCTTCACGCTCGCCGGTTTTATCCCCTTGTACTGAAGAACAACCTCCCGCACGTCGTTCACCGAGAAGCCGTATTCCCGGCAGACATCCTCGAGTTTTCTCTGGGGAGATACCGTTTCGGGAATGTCCAGTTCCATCATCAGGTCTTCGAGAGGGACTCCCGAAGCCTTCGCCGCTTCATCGAGAGTCATCGAGGCGGTCACGGGAACGGAGGCAAGCTCCTCCGCGCTGTATCCCGGGGCTTCGGCCACCCTGACGGGGAAAAAGAAAGGCGCCGCGGATAACGCCACCACCATAAGGAGCCCGAACAGCCCCATCGCGGCCCGGATGCCGGAGCCTTCCCCCGGCTTCCCCGTCACCACCCCGACTATCCATTTCCAGTGCAGGTAGATGTGAAGCGCCATCAGCGAGAAGAAAGCAACGGCGAGCCAGAAATGAAGGTCTCCCCACTCGTGCCTCTGCAGCCCCAGCATGGTGTGCCTCTTGTCGCACAGCCCGGGCGGAAGGTAATAACGCATCAGCAGCCCCGTCGAGGTCATCACCATCAGGATCACGAAAGCGACCGAATCTATTATGAAGTTGAGGTTCCTCTTGTCGGATCCGGCCATGTCCTTACTCCTTGTCTTCCGGAAGATAATGGCTGAGAGCCCTGGCCGTGACCCAGGTCACGACATTCCTCGGAAGGAACCTGTTGGCCTTGCCCAGCACCTTGTTCCAGAGCCCGGGTATGGCGATCCTTTTCTTCCCGAGGCATTTCAAAGCGTTCTCCGCGACGAACTCCGAAGTCATGCCGTCGTGCGGCACTCCTCCCGCGACCCTCTGGAACTCGGTAAGCGTTGCCGACGGGCAGAGGACCGTGATGTCGACGTTCTTTCCCTTTACCTCCTCGGCTATGGCCTCTCCGAGCAGGAGCTCGAAACCTTTCGTCGCCCCGTAGAGGGCCATCCCCGGCGTCGGCTGGAACGCCGCGAGCGAGGAAACAAGAATTATCCCTCCCCTTCCCTTTTTGATGAAACGATCGGCGAACTTCCTTGTGAGAAGGGTGAAAGTGAGGATGTTCAGCTTTATCATCTCCGAGAATTTTCCCGGGTCCTGCTTCACGAACCTCCCGTAGTAGCCGAAGCCGGCGTTGTTCACCAGGAGCCCGACGTCGAACTCCCCGACCTTCCGGAACAGCTCTTCGGCTGAATCTTCGCGTGTAAGGTCCATAGGGATCACGACCACCTGAACGCCGTGCCTTTCCCTGAGCTCTTCGGCGATGCGGTTCAGGTTCTCCTCGCGCCTCGCGACGAGGATGAGATCGAACCCCCTTTTCGCGAGGAGCCTTGCGAACGCCTCGCCTATCCCGGCGCTCGCCCCGGTGACCAGAGCGTATCTTCCGTATTTCTCTTTGAAACCCATGTCGTTCCTCCGTCCATATTGTAACATCGGCCACCCGATATTATAATCCACTATTTGGAGGGAACCATGACTTGCATGTCAGGAAAAACAGTTTGTATTACGGGAGCGACGTCTGGCATCGGTGAAGCTTGCGCGAAACTTTTCGCAGGGGAAGGAGCGAAGCTCATCCTCCTCGCCAGGCGCGGAAACCTCCTCGAAAAGCTGAAGAAAGAGTGCGGTGACAAAGACATCCTCACAGGCGTCGTGGATGTATCCAAGAGAAAAGAGGTCGAAGCCTTCTTCGCGGGCCTTCCCGAAAAATGGAAGGATATAGACCTCCTCGTCAACAACGCCGGGCTGGGCCTCGGCCTCGACAAGCTTCACGAAGCCGATCCCGACGACTGGGACAGGATGATAGACACCAATGTAAAAGGGCTACTCTATGTGTCGCGGGCGGTCCTTCCGGGCATGGTCAAGCGTGACTCGGGCCATGTCATCAACATCGGGAGCATAGCCGGCAGAGAGCTTTATCCCGGAGGCAACGTTTACTGCGCGACCAAGTTCGCGGTAAGGGCGCTCACCAGGGCGCTCAAGATCGACCTTCTGGGAACAAATGTCCGGGTCACGACGATCGACCCGGGAATGGTCGAAACGGGCTTTTCCGAAGTGCGTTTCAAGGGCGACACCGATAGGGCAAAAAAGGTGTACGAAGGAATGACGCCGCTTACTGGCGGGGACATAGCCGACGCCGTTCTCTGGGTCGCGACGAGGCCGCCGAGGGTGGACATCCTCGAGATGGTCGTCGTGCCCACCGATCAGTCCGGCGCGACCTTCGTCCACAGACGTACAAAATATTAATCTGAGGTGCCGACGCCGCAAAAAGAACTTCGAGTAGGGTCTTCAGCGGGATGTTTCTTCGTTATTCCGGTTCAATCTTGTAATAGAAAATCGGCGCGGGGGCTGTCGCATCCGTGAAACTCCTGTCCGTGCCTTCGTAAATGACAACTGCGTCGGAGAAAGTCGGGGTTGTTGCCCTCGTCAGCCTGAAATTGATCCCCGGCGGGTCGTCGAGGCCGTACCAAACCATCTTGGCATCAGTGATAGCCGGCTTTTCGCCGAGGAGCAGAAGGTCCGACGGTTGGTAGGCGATGAGCGGGATCGAATCCGAGTAGCGCTGATAGCCGAAAAGCCGCAAGGATTGAAAACCGACAGCGTCGGAAGCTACATTCACATTGACTTCAAGAGCCGTGTCGCCGAGACGGGTCAGACCCGTTATCTGCAGCTTCGGGCTGTCCGAGACCGAGCTAATGTCGGCGGGGATATTTCTTCCCAAGATAGAGATTGTATAGCTGCCTCCCGCCTTGACAACACGAGGAGAGAAAGAACCAATTACCGGCCTTCCAAGAAAAGTCACGGGGATTATCGTGTTCAGCTTGAATTCGTTTATCCAGCACATCAGGTTCGTAGTCAGAGGGTCGTCGGAATTGGGCGCGACAAGATACCTTGAATAACTTCCATCGAGATGATCTATTATCGGCCCCGTGAAAGTCCCGTTGATAGGGTTTCTGGCAAATCGAACATCCTGGCCCGAAAGATCCCCGTCGAAGTTGGAGGGCAAAGCGCCTTCAGTCGTCGCCGTCGCCGTCAGGAACATCGTTGACTCGCCGTCGGCTGGAATTGAAAGCTTGTCAACGGTAAAGAGGCTGCTTTTGTCGATCTGGTAAAGCTTCCTGTATCTTCCTGTGTTACGGATGTCGAAATGAGCCATTGGCCATTCGATACAACTTCGGTTATAAGGATTTGGGGAAAGGTTGAAGAATTCGAGAGAAGTCCAAGGACTGCCAATACTTTCACAAGTAATTCCAATATCGAGATAGCCGTCGCTGTTGAGGTCGGTGAGAAGGCATCTTGATGTGGCGGTTGTTGAAAGATATATTGGGAAGTTAGGTATTTGAGTTCCATCTACATGATAGGCAAAAAGCCTATCTTCCTCAAAGGAAGAAAAACCAATGTCACATACCAAGTCTGCAACGCAATCCCCATCAACGTCTCCTATTGACTCACGGCCTCCTGGGCTCATTTCTGTCGTTTCCATAAGCCTAGGCCAGCCGGGATAATAGGAACCGTCAGAATTGAAAACGAATATAAGAGCCTTGCCTCCTGTGCCAGCTTTGCCATTATTTGTTCCGCTGATTATTTCCAAGAGGTCGTCCCCGTTTAAATCCGCTATAGCCGGAGAATAAACCGTTCCTCCGCACGTTCTTGTCCCTCCGCACTCGGGTTCATAATTGATGAAGACGCTGGGCCTAGGCCATCCGGGTTTTATTTGCCCGTCATGGGCAATGACGTTCATCCTACTTCCTGTGCTGAAGACGATCTCATTCCAGCCGTCATGGTCTATGTCCGCCACAACCGAGCCATAAACTCTGCCGAGATTAAATGTTACAGGGAATCCCGGTGCGTTACTTCCATCGGGCCTAATGGCGTATATTAATGTTTTCGTGTCTCCTACTATGCCAGGACCGTATCCAGTAATGATTTCCTTCTGTCCGTCATTGTCAAGGTCGCCGATGGCTATATGCAATAGCTCTGTATTAGGTACCAGCGACTCATAATTGAACTCCTTCGGCCATCCGGGCAGAATGTTTCCCCATTCGTCAAAGCCGTATACTCTTATAAGGTTCTGCGGCTGTTCCAAAGCCATGGCGGAAAATACCTCGTAAATGCCGTCATTGTTGACATCTTCAATGGCTGAAGTACAGGGCCCCAACTGCGGCCAATTGGGCAGAGTGTTGCCGTAAGGGTCAACAACACTTTGACCATAACCGTAACTGTAGTAGCAAATGTCATTTGCACCATCCTGTCCATAATCATAAACCGACACATCATAATCGGCTGAAGGCAAAGGGAACCCTGGCATTTCATTTCCCTGAGAAGTGTATAAATGGAGATAACTGCCCTCAGGCTCACCCCAGGTGTTATAAGTGCAAACAGCCACCTGCTTTTCTCCGGTTCCAAAAAAATCCGCAACGGTGGGGCTTGAAATCCCCCCATATGGAAAATACTTGTACAGCAATGTTGGATATGTATTGGGCTGTGGAGAGGATTCGCTTTCTTTCCTTGGATCAGAGTCAAAGATGCCGACCAATGTATTTGTTTTACTGTCGGTGACCTCATAGAAACCAGCGGTCGTTTTCTTTACCTGGTATTTTGGGTTGCCAGAGCATTCTTCTTGAGCAAATGAAACCGTCGGGAGAAACAAAGAGAGCGTGAGTAGCGCAGCAACCAGCCGGGCCGCTTTAAAATGCTTTCTCATTTCATTTCCTTTCAGTCGAAACGAAGATCTTTTCTGTATCTATCTGTAATACGAGAGCATTTTTGGTGTCCTGATGGACAACCCACTTCTTGACGTCGCTTTCCATCGCATCAAGCTTGGAAATAATTGCTTTTGCCTTAGCGCTGGAAGCAAGAAGACTATCAATTGCTTTTGTTTGATTGAACAGAGCCTGCTTGTGTGCGGGAACATCAAAATAAGTGTCCGGCGCCTCGATGATTGTGTACTTGATGTCATGAAGGATGCCGTTGATATCCACATAGGCGCCCGCGTCGAAGCGCGTGGGATTGGTGCCGGGGTCCAGCGTGATGTAAGGTTCTTGCAGGATAGTTTGAGGGGTTGCCGGATTAAAAACAAAAATTCTCCCATTAGGGGCAGCTCCTCCATATCCTTGAACGACATAGCCGTACTGTCCGTCCGCCCGAAAAGCTATAGCCGTTGGAAGAGGAATATCGCCAGGGTCACATTCTGGGAAACCTTCTTCTGTTGGATATGCTATTGCACCATCTCCGAAATCTTGGACATTAAGCCCCCAGATCGGATCGCACGGTTCGGATTGATAAGGATCACCTTCATCCGGATAATGCAACGGATTCAAACACGTCACATAAACCTTATCCAAATACTTAGTTGGATCAGCCGGGTTTGGATAATGCGCCCAGGCGAGATCGGTCGGGGTTTCGCCGACGTCGTAGGTCACTAAAACTTCATCCTCGCCGACCATCTTCGTGACGAACTCCATGTTCACAACATCGTAAACCATTACCTTGTCGGCACCCGGTGCGACGAGATAGACGTAGGGCATTGCGGATATATTGCCCTCGGCGTCTATGTAGGTATCGTTTGAATTTTTCGCAAGCGTCAATGCGAAGTTTTCAAAACCGTCGCCGGCGTTGCCTTCAATCATGTATTCCGCCACCTTGTGTATGTTCCTGGGATAGGACACATCAAGAATCAGCAAGCCGGGGCTGTACCCTGAAGGCGTCGGGATCGGCCTGCCGTGATCCGGTAACGGCAAACATGGAGGACATTCAATAGGCGGCGGCGGGTTGGGGCCCTCATGATGAAAGATGAATTCCGAGATAAAAGCGTAGGTTTTGTCGGTATTGTTTTCAACAGGTATTACCGCCAACGCAAGATCGGTCGCTATACTGTCCCCTCCTAGGTACTTGTTTATGACTCTGTAGCGGGTTGGACTTTTGCTGTCCAGATCGACTATATTCAGGATGGGTTTGCCGGTAGGCGACATTGCCAGAGGCGACGGGCCGGTGCCTGCAACAAGCCCGTACATGCTCCATGAGCCGCTCGGAATGTATACCTGGGATTTTAGAGGGTATTTTATCCCGTAATACTCGGGCATTGGAATGCCTGTTATTCCGTTGGCTGGGTTGTTGTCGATGTCGACTATCTTATGGCTCGAGACATCAACAATATAAACCAAAGGAAGGATATCGTTGGGGTTTGAGGGATATGGAGTGGCAACAGCAAGATTTCTAAATGTCGTCACATCCCATCCAAGATAAGGAAAGACCGACACGGAGGAAAGGTATTTGTCAAAAGAAAGTTCGCTCCCGCCGGGGCTCGAAGCCCATGATAATTTGACGTTGTTGTCGGTATCTATCGGAGTCATGAAGCCGGATGCATTTGAATTCGTTCCTCCCGTAGCCAAGCCTTCGTTGTAAGTATAGTACCTATAATCGCAGGGCGCCTGAGTCGGCGGGGTGAAAATGGTGTCGGAACAGTCCAGCAGGTTTGACGCGGTAAATGTCGCGCATCCCGAAGGGATGACAGGCAGTTTTGCCGTCATTTCGGTCGGGGATATGTATCCTATCTCATACAAGTTCCCGCTGATGGTTGCCGAAGGGCCGCAGTCCGCATACAATGTATATCCCAGGTTGGATATTGCAGCGCTACTTCCGTCTGAGAAGCTTGCCTGACAGCCCCCCGAGGTACGCTCAGGACAATCAGGGCAGACAAAGAACCTTGACTGCCTGTAACCGGCTACGGCTCCCGATAAATTATCGGTATAAAGGGTGCCTTGAAAGCCATAGATATAGGCTGAAGGAACCACCAGCTCGCATCCTGAGGGAAATACAACTTTCATGTCCACGGGGCCTTCGCAAGTTGGGCCCGGAGTTGTCGCGGCTATCGTCATCGTGTCGGGCGAGACATGTTCGGCGTCTTGATCCACCCAATTGCCGTTGATATAGAACGAAACCGTCGTGCCTGCTGTAAAGTTCATCCCGTGTATGGTAACAGGGTTGCCTCCGGACATATCGCCCCCTTCAGGATAGGCATAAAATGGAGTGAAAAACGGAGGGGAAAGAACGATAGTGTCGATAATTAAAGCTGATGTCTGTACATCTATGGCTCGCAAGAAGGTCCATTCAGCGGGTATGCTCAATAATATCTCCGTATCGGTGACGGAGATCGGGGACATAGCTTCATACTCGGGATAATATTTGTGTGGCGTCTCGTCACGCTGATCAACATAAGAGAAAAATGAAAGGCATTTTGCGGATAAGTTACTCCCTTCGATTTTGAGGACAAGATGTGCCACGCCATTTTCACAGGCAAGCTCGACGGTCTTGGACGATATCGTTACCTGGGCAACCTCCAATGAATATTGCTGACTACCCGCACAGCCATAGGCGTCTGTGGCGGTTATGGTGAAGCGGTAATTGCCTGCATCTTCGTAATGCGACGCATCTCCGGAAAGATGCCATCCGTCATCCTTCGGCCAAACCCAAATACCCCTCGGGAGTCCTCCATCTGTCACGGAAAGAGTATAAGGAGGCGTTCCTCCGGCAATGCTTAGAGGCTGGTCGTAAGAGTCAAGTATAATCGCACGAGGAAGCGTCTTCGGGTCTATGGTTATTGTGGGGCAAGGAAGGATATTGAGAGAGTATTCATGAACGCCCTTGCATCCATTGGCATCCGTTGCGGTTATGGTGAAACTACAGGTTCCCTCCAGCGGAGATTCTGCGGTAAGAAGCCCGCCTGACGACAATGTAAGCCATGACGGCAAGTCGTAGGAAGAGAAAGTGTAAGGGGCGGTCCCTCCCGCCGCTGTAATTGATTGAGAGTATGGAATATTCAAATACCCGTCATGAAGATCCGGGGGGTCCATTGTTACCTCGTGGCAGTCAATTTGAATGGAATATTCCCGCATGCCGAGACAGCAATATGCATCTGTAGCCTTTACAACAAAGGTGTATAAGCCCTTCGCCGTGGGCGTCCCTGAAAGCACGCCTGTTGTAGCCAAAGTCAGCCCGGGCGGTAATGTTGTTCCATTTGTAAGTTTGAAGGAATAAGGACCAGAGCCTCCTGTCGCCTCCAGAGTCTGGCTGTAAGCGACTCCCGCCAGCCCAGCGGGCAGATCAGAAGGAGAAATCGCCATCGTCGGACAATCAAGTTTAATTGATACCTTATTCAAAAACCCGGCATTGTTCAGGAAATAAACATAGTCGCACCCGTCCTCGTTCACGCACTGAAGTTTTTGGAGGGGAACGTCATGAGCGGCGAGGTCGTCCTCGTCCACCAAGACTTCCAATGTGTCGCCTCCTTCGCCGAAAGTGTAAAGATAAAGCGCGCCGCAGACAGTCGGATTATAAAGGGATGAGCCGACGGCCCATGCTATCTTGTAAGGGGCAACGGTGTTTGGAAAAGCGGTAATCGCGGTCACCGGCCCTCCGGCAAGGGCCGGGGAACTCGTATCATAAACCAATGTCCAGTCGGCATCATCCTGCGACCTCATAACTCCTGCGGCTGTAATGATGAATACATTGCCCCCCGCAATCAGGACATCCTTTACCCCGGCGTCCGGTCCTTCCAGGATCTGCGGGAATACTTGCGTCCAGGCCACAGGGTTGCCTGTCGCCTGACTCTCTATTCCTTTCCATAACCCGCTCCTGCATGCGGCATAAAGTATTGTCTGGTTCGTGATTCTTGGATCAATAATAACCTTGTAGCAATAGTTTCCAAAATCGGTGGCAGGTATTTCACCAGTGCATGGTTCGGTACAACCATAGCCCCCACTGATGTGTTTGAAAGCAGGAACTATAACTGTTCCATCATCATCTTCGGTTCCAATTTCCATATTTCTCCATATTCCCGCATCGCTTGACAAATACCCCCATTTGGGGGATTCTCCAACATCCTTTACCGCCATCGACGTAAAATTTGCAGTGCATAGATCACAGGAACTACTATAATAAAAATCCTCAAGGTAACTTGTGCTTAAAGTACTCCATTCATTGTGTTGTCGTGTGAGTATTTTAAACTCGTTGCCTGAGAAATATGCGGCAATATTGTCATCAAAGATGAATAGATTTTTGCGATTGCTTGTGTCGCGCCACGGCGTACTGTTACCGGCAAATAAATGATATTCGAAAAGTCCCGTAAATGTCCCAGTAAAATCTTTTTTCAAAGTGTCAGAATATTGGCATGTTGAAGGATTAAAGGTCAGCAGTCTTAGTTCCGTATGGAATATTCCTCCCGATCCTGCGTATCTTTTCATATATAGGATCCCAATTTGGTTGTTTTCTAGATCAACCAGCTCAAAGTGATCCACTTTCATGTTAGAAAAAGTTATCCAAGCTTCTGAAATTAAATCGTATGCCAACAAATCATCTTGTTTGCCGGTACTGATAAACAAATAATTGCCATCTTTTTTAATCCATCTTGCATTTCCCGAACAACTTTGGGGCAATTCTCCGTTGTCCACTACTGTAAAAATCCAATCTCCATTTCCATTCAGGCCATCGCATCTTGCAAGCAATGGGTGCGTTTCGTATTCGTCATCAAAGTATATCCTTTCCATATCCCCAACTGGCGGATCACCGACTGGGCATGCACTGTATTTTAACACCTGAGGGATTACTGTAAAGAATGTTGAGTTCTCACCGGAATAAAATACAGGCGCATTAATATGCCAATAACGTTCGCTGTCGGGATATGGGGAACCATAATAATCCATATCAAAAAAGACGTTGTCAAGCAGGCAGTGCCTTTCACCAGTCTCAGTCGAATCGTATATTTTATATTGGGTCCTTCGATAGCCTGCACTATAATAGCTGTCAGTATGCACCACTTCTGTTTCGAAATAGTCATTGGAATTGGGAAATACCGTAAGTCTCAATTCACCGCCCCAATTGCACGGAGTATCACCATATTGCCAACAACCCGGACTATTCGAGTTTAAACAAGTTGTCGATAGCGACGTTGAAGGACAAGATCCTGTTGTAGTAGGGAACATGGAATTTTGAAGGATAGACATCGAATTGGCTTGCTCGTCGTAATCACCTATAAAAACAGGTTGTCCCCCGACCTCTCCTACCCCAGAAAGGAAAATATAATTGGAATCCTTTTTGCTAAATACCCCACTGGTGGAGCTTCCAAAACGAAAATTAAGATTGGAATGTCCTGGACCTTTTTCGCATATATTAATCGGGAAAAACGTCTCCCCGCCGTCTTCGGTCATATATGGAACTCCGCAAACGCCCAATCTCTCGGTCCCCAGGATGAATGTATCGCCAGTTTCATCAAAAGGAGAAAAAGCAAGCGGGCATGGGTAGATTTGGGTATCAGTAAAGACCGCTCTATTGGGTAGTCCATTACCTATTTCATTCCAACTTTGTCCGCCGGTGACACTTTTCAGGATTTTCCCTTCTGCGTAAACATAGATTGTGTCCTGGTCAAATGGGTTGACTGCAACCCAAGGTTGAGATTGATAATAATAGTCATAAGTCGCTGGCTCGCTTCCCGTCGGCCACACTTGCTCCACAGGCGTTTCTGCCCGCAGGCTCGCAACTTGGGTAATTAACAAAACCATCAAAATAAAACCCAAGACGATTCTTTTCATTGCATTACCCTCCCAGGCCCGTGTTTCTATTCAAAAGTGGGATGTCAACTGCGAATCGTCGAAGATTTTGGATACTGTGGATTTCCCATGGGTCAGATTCTGTGGTTGCGATTAACCCTTTCATATTTCACCTTCTACCACAGTATCGTGCCAGGATAATAGTTTGTCAAGTAACATTCGAACGCGATTTTCCACTTCTTGCAGTCGAAATGTTTCGTTCCGAAGTCGCACCCCCCTTCCCTAGTCGAAACCCCCTTTTTCCAAGTCGGAAAGCTCCGATCCGAAATCATAATTGTCCGTTCCCAAGTCGCACCCCCCTATCCGAAGTCGCTCCCTCTGTCATCCCTATTTATGGGCGGCTTGGGCTGAACCACAAGCGGGGGTGAAATACCCTTCTATCCTTTCAATAGGGGAATTGTCCGGAGAACTAGGCTTCGGTTCAATAAAAAAAGGGGGGATATTCCTCCCCCCCCTTCAAAGGTCAGATAAGCTGATCTACTTGCCCTGCGAAGCGGCGCACTTCCTCTGCTGGTCTTTGCTGCAGCCTTTCGCGGCGGCTCCGGCGCATCCCTTTCCGGAAACTTCCTCGGCGGCCTTGTCCTGGAGCATCTTCACTTTCTTCGAGTTCTTGGCGGTGAGCGTCATGACGGCGCCCGTCTCGGTCATCTTGAACTCCCTCTTCACGCCCCTCATGCCGCACATCTCGCAAGCCTTCACGTCGATGCAGCCGGTCAGCTTGGCTTCAAGAGCCTGCTTCGCCTTGGGGCATTCCGTGGTGTAGGTGATCGTGACGCCGTTGTCGATGTTGGTCAGAGCGACCTTGACATCCTTCATCTTGAGGCAGCATCCGCCGCCGCATCCTTCGGCCATGACCGCCATCGAAACGACCATCGCCAGCAGGAAAACCATCGAAACCTTGAAAAATCTGTTCATTCGTACCTCCATGAGATCAAGAAGCGGATATTACACCATTCCGCCCGGCCAGTCAAAACCCCCTCCCACCCGGGCAATAAAAAAGGGGGACGTACATCCCCCTTTACCGAATGAACAGCGAAAAGGTTTATTACTTCGTTTCAGCCCCGTGATGGCCGCATTTCTTCTGTTGTTCGGCGGAGCATCCGGCCTTCTTTTCCTTGGTGCATCCGGCCTTTTCACCAGAGCAGCAGCCTTTCTTGTCGTGTCCGCACTTGCAGTTGCCCGAAGCGCACTTGGCTACGTTTTTCTGCAGCTTCTTGACGGCCTTGGCGTTTTCCGTGGTCATGGTGACGACCGCGCCGTCCGCGGTATTTTTAACGTCCCTCTTTACGCCTTCCATCATCTTGCATTTGCAGCTTTCCTTGCAGGATGCGGTCATTTCCTGGATGGCCTTGATCGCTTCTGGGGTCTTCCCGACTATTGTCACGGTCACGCCGTTCTCGGTGTTGACGACGGTCTTGGTGACATCGTTCATCATCTTGCATCCGGCCTTTTCGCCCTGCTTGCAACAGCCGCCGGCGAGAGCCGCTACGGCAAAGATCATCGAAATCGCGAGAATCATCGA
>ERZ1645192.3727-NODE-3727-length-12282-cov-6.395845_pt1 | contig 12282 bp, 8 predicted proteins | sample MGYA00575354_ERZ1645192 | MGnify/ENA primary metagenome ERZ1645192 (study PRJEB40844, sample SAMN11349763) | freshwater sediment metagenome | isolation source: river sediment | host: Sediment | place: India: Faizupur Khadar , New Delhi | collected 2017-02-21 ... | reverse complement strand
GATTCGACCCGTGCGGCTCACAAGCTGCCCACGACCGCTGTCGAACGAAAGCTCGATGGTCTCCAGCAGCTTCCCCGAGACTCCCAGGGAGGAGGCGGCACGCAGCCTCCGCGCCGAAGGATCCCCGGGATCGCTCAGGAAAATCATCGCCCGGTTCAATCCGAACAGCTCCCGCACAAACAAAAGAAACTGTCGCAGCAACGCGTCCCCGTTCAGTGAATGGGTCAGAATGCCCGAGAAACCCCGCAACAGGGCCAGACCCTGGGTCCCCGATGGAGCAATCGGCGCAGGTTGAGGAGGCGGATTGCCAATGACGGTGAATGAGGTTTCATCCGGCGAGATGGCACTCTGCGGAGATGGCATTCGCCGCAGCAGTTCCCCAAACAACACGGGACGGACGGGCTTGGGAATAACGTAAGAAGCGCCCTTGAGATATGCCTTCTCCTCCCACTCCGGCAGCCTTTCATCCGAACAAACAATCACGCTGCAGTGGGGGTTCCATCGAAGGAGCTGCTCCAGTTGAAGAATCCCTTTCTCATTCAAGCTGGCATCCAGCAGGCAGGCTTGCGCCAACCCATGCACCAGCAGAGGCTCGCACATGGCAAGATCGGTCCGGTGCACGATCCGCCACGCGCCCGGGTCCGCCCCCGCCCGCACCGCCTCGACTGTCTCGGGGTGCTCAGCCAATACCAACAGAATGTTCATTACACAACCGCATTCGGCCCGCCACGTAAACGCTCACGCATGCCGCCCCGCCACCTTCGCGAGGCGGGGGCATCGGGTGCCTTGGGCAATACTGCAACATGACTGGTTCCGGTCAATCCCAACCTGCGGCAGTATAGTGGGTTGTAGTGTCCCGTCACAACGCGCGGGATTACCGATTGGGGTAGGGTAAAGTACCTAGGCTGCCTCGATCTCGCTAATCGGACTTGAGCAACTGATCCCACAACGCATCGCTCCATCGAACCTTCTTCAGAAAATCGTTCTCGGCGATCACGACGGGCTGTTGCGACGCATCCAGCGGCATGCGAATGATAAAGCTCGTTCCCTTCCCTTCAGCGCTGCGCGCCTCAATGCGCCCGCCATGATGATGCACAATAAAGAAACAGGCCATCATGTTGATCCCCAATTCGGACGGGCTGTCGCTGCGCACCCAGAACGGGTCAAACACCAGGCGCAGCTTCTCTATCGGCATGCCGGCGCAGTTGTCCGCAACCTCGATCTCAATCTCCCCGGACGGGCAGCCGTTCGGCTCGGGCTTGCGCGCCGAGATCGTCAGGGTGGCCCCTCGCGGCAGGGTCGCGATCTCATCCTTGAGCAGCAGCTCAAACAGCCTTTGGAACTTGGGTTTGTCCACTCGCAGACGCGGCAGCGCCTCCGGAATCCGCAGATCAATGTTCAGGGGCTTCTTCTCAATGTCCGCGCGCAGGTCAATCAGCACATCTCCAACCAGTTCCTTCAGATCCACTTCATCTCTAAACTGGCTCGATGGCGTTTCAGATGCGGACCATAGCTCGTGCAGAAGGTTGTTGATCTTGAGAACCTGGGCCTGCGCATTCTGGTAATAGCCGCGCCAGAAATCGGGGTCTCGCAGCCCGTTGAGATCCACTTTTTCCTCCTCCAGCTTGGCAGGAGCCAGGTCAAGGAATGTTTTCACCGCAACCAGCGAGTTGCGAATGTGATGGCTCAACCCGGACGCCAGCAGCCCAAGGCTGACAATCCGGTCGGCAACCATGATGTTGCGCAATGTGGACAGTTTCTCATGCAGAAGCTGGTCCCGCTCCCGCTGCACCATGAAGAATTCAAGACCCCGTTTCAGGGCGGTCTCCATCTCGATCTCCTGCCACGGCTTGGTGATATACTTGTAAATCGCCCCGGTGTTCACCGCGGCAATGGCGGATTCCATGTCCGCATAGGCGGTCACCAGGATGCGAATGATTTTGGGATTGAGCCGGCGCGCTTTTTCAAGCAGCCAGACGCCTTTCTCGCCAGGCATCCGCTGATCGGTCAACAACAGCCCGATCTCGTTCCCCCGCTCTTCCAGGATGGCAAGCCCCTCCCTGGCGCTCGCCGCGCCAATAATGCGGAACCGGTCATCGAACAGCTTTTCAAAGCTCTTTCGCGCCAGCGCCTCGTCGTCCACATACAATACGCTAAACTGCTTGTAATCGTAAATCGGGTTCATGATGTTCTACTCCTTTGCCGTCTATCGGCAGTTCTATCCGGAATTCGCAGTGTCGCCCCGGCTGCGTGTCCACGGAAATTTTTCCGCCCAATGATTGGACGATCTTGTAACAAAGACTCAGCCCCAGCCCCATGCCCTGCCCCTGGTCCTTCGTGCTGAAAAACGGATCAAATATCTTGTCAATGTGCTCCTCCGCTATCCCGGTGCCATTGTCGCGCACCTTGAGAATCGCAACCTCGCCATGCCGGCCACCGTCAATCCAAATCGACGGCTTGTCCCCGTTCACAAACGTCTTGGCCGAAAGCGCGTCAATCGAGTTCTTCACAAGGTTCACAAGAACCTGCACAAGCAGGTTCGTGTTCCCCATAGCCGCAAGAGCCTCCGGAACGTGCTGCTCCAGGTGAATGCCGTTCTTGAGTTCGTGACCCAGAAACCGAACCGCAAACTGCACCGCCTCGGCCAGGCGCACCGGCTCCCGCTTATGCCCGTTATCCACACTGAAGGTCCGAAGGTCCGAAACAATGTTCCGCATCCTCATCACGCCGTCCTCCACGTCTTTGAGCACTTCAAGGTAATCGGCACGATCGGTCCCGGCGAGCAACGGCGCCTTTTTCTTGAGAACCATCAGGCCGGTGTTCACGTAGTTGAGCGGATTGTTGATCTCGTGAATGATCCCGGCGCTCATCCGGCCAAGCGACGCCAGTTTCTCGCTCTGCACCAACTGCAGCTCCGTTTCCTTGAGCTGATCGATGGTGTTCTTAAGCCGGTCATTGGTCGCTTCGAGCACCCGGTTCTGCTTCGAAAGCTGCCGTTGATAGGCATGGTTATCCACCAGGTTCTTGATGCGTGCCTGCAATTCGGCTGTCGAGAAAGGCTTGGCCAGAAAATCGCTCGCCCCGGCCGCCAGGGCGGACATCTTGGTCGCGTCATCCGCCCGCGCGGTCAGCAGGATCACAGGGATATTCCGCGTCGAGGTTTGCCCGCGAATCTCGGCGCATGCCTGTAAACCGTCCTTCCCGGGCATCATCATGTCCAGCACGATAAGGTCCGGCAGAAATTGCGAGGCTTTCTCAAACGCCTGCTGCCCATCCACCGCCTCAATCACGTTATAGACACTGCGCAACTGGTTCTTCAGAAATCGCAGCATGTCCGGCTCATCATCGGCCACCAGCACGGTAGGCAGCTTGCCGTTGCCTCGGACCTCCACGGGAACAATCGAGTCGTGAACGGGTGCCAGCGCCGGGAACAGCTCCGCGCGACGGTAAAGATTGGCCAGCCATTCCTCGGGCCCCGCAGCCATCGGTGCGGGCAGGTCGGCCTCCGCGGCGCCGGGACTCTCCTGCTCCGGCGCCGGCACATGCGGAAGGCTAACGGTGAATCTGGCGCCTTTGCCCGGCTGGCTTTCAACCTCGACGCTTCCGCCCTGGGCCTCCGTCAGTTCTTTGACCAGCGACAGCCCGATACCCGCCCCCTGGTACTTTCGCTTGGACGAACCGTCCGCCTGCCAAAACCGATCAAAAATCCGCTTCAGATTCTCCGGCGCAATCCCAATGCCCGTGTCGGAAACGGAAAACACCACCGCGTCCCGGCAGCGCGCCGCCTCCAGCCTCACGCTGCCGCCGGCCGGCGTAAACTTCAGCGCGTTAAACAGCAGGTTCAGCAACACCTTCTCAAGCTTGTCCCTGTCCAGGATCACACGGCCAAGCCCGGGCTCGGCATGGGTCTCAAGATGCAATTGCTTATCCCGCGCCACCTGCCTCGCAGCGCTCGATATGCCGGAGATAAAGCTCTCCACATCAACCACATCCTGACGCGTTTCCACCCGCCCGGATTCGAGCCGCACCAACTCCAGCAGATCGTTGATGAGCTTCAAAAGGCGCATCGCATTCGCGTGCATCGTCGAAAGGGTCTCGTGTATCTCCGGGTCAACAGACCGCGAAAATTTTCGCACCAGCGTTTCCAGCGGCGCAATCAGCAGAGTGAGCGGCGTTCTGAGTTCGTGGCTGATGTTGGCAAAAAACCGGCTCTTTGCCTGGTCCAGTTCCAGCAGGCGCTGGTTGGTCTTCTCCAACTCCAGGCGGCTGCGCTCAAGCTGAAGGTTGTTCTCTTCAACAAGCTTCTTCTGCTCCGCAAGGTCATACGCCAGCTCAAACTGACGGTACCTCGCCCGGCTGAAGTAATAGTTGCCCGTCACAACAATCACACCCGTCGCGGCCAAAAAATAGAAGTTGTTGACGATATTCTCGGCGGAGATCTGCTCCGGATGCATCGACCCGTTCAACCAGCAGGCAACCACGTACTGCGTGAAGACCAAAAGCACGGCAATCAAACTTTCCCGGTAGGTCCATCGCAGCACAAAACCAACCACCAGCAGCACCAGGTTCAGTCCCGCATAATAGGGAGAGTTCGCCCCCGCGGTCGCGTAGATCATGTACGAAATCGCCGCGCCGGGCAGCAGCACCAGCGACACCCCCAACGCCCGGTAATGTCGAAGCCCGAACGGCGTCAGCAGCACAGCCAGAAAAAGCCCGATGATCAGCGAGCAGGCCAGCCGCACTCCCAGAAATTCCATCGCGTGCCCCGGATACACCACGAAGTCCAGCATCGCAAAGGACGGCACCAGCACCATCCCCACCACACACCCCACTTTGATCTTGCCGATGCTTTCGTCGCGGTCTTTCCGCTGCCACTCGATCGCTTTTTTTTGGATGTCTGTGGACATGGCTTACGAGCAGGGTTTCCGCAACTCGAGAAATAAATTGATGCCGTCGTCGCTCACGCAGGTGGCGGCGTGGGGGACATCCTCAGGAATAAACTCCAAAAGGTCATCGGCGGAACGATAGACCAGATGCCAGTCCAGCAGGTACTCCAGCATCGCGCTGAATCTGCGAAAGCGATCATACATGTTCGCGGCCACCACCAGGCCGCCCGGCGCGACGTGGTGGTAAAAAACCGAGACGAGCTGCTTGCAAACGCGCGGGGACAGGTAGTCAAAGAGTCCGCCGCAATAGATCAGGTCATACACCGCGCCCAGCGCATGACCCGTCCGTCCGGCTTCGCGGATCAGTTGCGCCACGGAAACCTGCCGCGTCACCACCTTCGGCGAGCGTCCGCTCGCCTGCCGCGCCCGATGAATTACTCCCTCCACGTGCTCGAGCGTTTCGGCATCGGAATCGAGCAATGTTATCTCCGCCTTGTCCCCAAGCGGATGCTCCATAATAAACTGCTCCACCTCCCGGGCAGGCCCGCAGCCCAGGTTCAATATCTTCAAGGGGCGCTTCTCCAGGCTGGTCCGCACAGCCTCCTCGCCAAGTTTGCGTTTCAGGTAATCCACTCGCGCCCGCACCGATTTGGCCGGCGGCTGATTCACCAGCCAATAGTGCACCAGCCTGGCAAAAATAGACCCGCCCTCAAACGTGTTGCGATGAATCTGGTTCATCATCTCGTAGTCGCCGGCATAGCCAAGCGGCTTCTGATACGTCCGATAGCCAAACGGCGCACACAGGAACAGCGGGTGAAGATGCCTCGTAACGAACAACTGGTGAACACTCCTCATGCCCGGTGGCGTGGATTCCGTGGCGGCCAGAAAACGCTCGCGCATAAGGTCCAGGGTTTGAATAACCGGTTCACTCAGCCTGAGCAACAAGGCGCGCTCCATGTCGGCCGCCGGGACGGTCGGATGCGCCAGGACCGACACCTCAAATTGTTCGCAAAGCAGCTTCAGCTCCCAAAGGTAGCTGTGCAGCGATAGCACGGTCATCTTCAGGTCTGTCGAGATCAGTTCATGCTGCTGCCAGGCCTCGAACCAATGGCTGTACCGCTCGCAGAATTGCTCCGGGCCCGCCGTCTTCCCGCCCTGCCCAAGCTTCACGCCAGGATCGTCCAGCTTTACCTCGACAACACTCTTCTGCCCCAGGTTCACCAGGCTCGTAACCACCGCACGCCCGGAATAAGCCTCCTCATCCGCTATGACCGCCCTGAACTCCTCAAGCAACTCGGACACGCGCAGCACCAAACCGGGTTGATACACCTCGAACCCGACGTTGCAAGGCTGCAAACGCAGCAACGTGCCCCGCATCGACACGCCCTGGTAACTGCATTGTATGTAGCTGTTCTCCATCACTCGGCCTGGCGCTTATTCGCAGCCGGACATCCCGGCCGCTGTCCGCGTATTTCGCTGGTCGTTACTTGCTTCAATTGAGTCTTCCAGCTTTTTCAAGAGCAGGATTGCTGCCCGATACAAACCTGGAAGGAAGTTCGCAATATGCAGGCCATCCGGGACTCTTATGTCGCCAAAAGCCCATGATTCTGAACCGCATAGTGCGCGCGCCATGCTTTTGCGGGGATTTGGAAGGGTTTTTGCTCCGTAACTCCTGGGCAACGGCGCCGCTCGAAACGCGCGCCGCACCGGTTCACCCGAATTGGGACAACGTCTGTCCTGTTTCAGGACGGATTAGCTGTCGCCCAGCGCGCCAATCGCCTCTCGAATTCGCTTCTCAACCTGCCGCTGACGGGCGGGATCCGTAAGCTTTTTGCCGGCTTCCGTTTGGACGTAAAAGCTGTCAATCGCCGCGCCACGCTCGGTCGAGATCTTGGCGGTCGAAATATCCAGCCCTACATCGGCCAGAACTTTCGAAATCGTGTAGAGTAATCCAACGCGATCTTCGGTTTCCACTTCAACGATCGTCCTTGCTTCGGCAGAGTCATTGTCAAACCGCACCTTGGTCGGCATATGCTCTCCGGAATATGCCTGGTAAGGCCTGTGAAGGTTTTGCGGATTGCCATTCAGCGTCTCAAAACGCACTTCGTCCGAAGTCAGAGCCCTCGACAACAGGTCCTGAAATTTGCCCTGCTGCGATGCTCGGGGCAGGTTCCCTGTCCGGGCATCCACGACAAAAAAGGTGTCCAGCACGATTCCATCGCTCCGGGTAAACACCTCCGCGCTGAGAATACTCAACCCGAGCGCGCTTAAAGAACCCGCAATTTTCCGAAACAGGCCCGCGCGGTCCCACGTGCAGATCTTCACGGTCGTAAAGCCCCGGTCCAGCTCGTCTTTCCAGCTCACCACAGGCGCCAAAGGATCCTCCTCCTCCAGAATCTGCCGCTGCAAAAACTCATGCGCCAGCGCAATGTCCTCGAGAATCTGGTTAACGTGGTGGACATCAAAGTATCGCGCGGGCATCGCCTCAAGATGCGCCTGCACCTCTTCCGCGCTGAACGGCGGCCTTTGCGCCGCAATCTCGGCTTTCAGGGCCTCACGCCGCTTTTCACCAGCTTTTGCAAACTCGGCGCCGCCCGAGATGAGCTGCATTGTTTTGAAGAATAACGTCCAGAGCAGGGAGTCCTTGAAGCCGTTCCACAGCTTGTCGCTGGTGGCCTGGGAATCCACAAACGTGTGAAGCGCAAGCATGGCCAGCGTCTCCTGGTTTCCAACCTGCTGGGCAAACCGCCGGATCACCGCCGGATCGTCCAGGTCCCGCCTCTGGGATACCATGGCCATGAGCATGTGATGCTCAATCACCACTTTGAGGGTATTTGTCACGCCCGCATCGAGGTTGAGCCGCTTTCCCGTGCGCAGAGCAGCGGATGCCCCGGTGACGGCGTGGCGTCCGCTCTCGGCCTTGCCCACATCGTGCAACAATAGCGCCAGGTAAAGAATAAAGGGCCTCTCGAGAGACTGAAACAGTTGCTTGTAGTTGCTGTGTGGCGGCTCTGAACCGTTCCACACGTTGTCCAATTGCTCTATGCACATCAGCGTGTGCTCGTCCGTCGTGTATTGATGATAAAACTCATGCTGCACCAGGCAGGTAAGCCGCCCGAACTCGGGTATGTAGCGCCCAAGCAATCCCGCCTCGTGCATGGCCCGCAGCACAGGCGCCACGGCGCCGCGCTGATTCAAAATCGTCAGAAAGGTCTCATGCACATGCGGGTTCTTGAGCAGCAGGCGATCCGCCAGCGATATCTGGTTGCGAATCAGCCGCGCAAGATCCGGGTGCAGCCGCAAGCCGCGTTGCTGCGCGTGCAGAAACACACGCATCAGCCGGCGCGGGTCTTCCTCAAACACCTTCGCCGACACCGCATGTATCTGCCCGTCCGCAAACCTGAACCCGTCGAATACCTGCGCCTGGGGCTTTCGCGCGGGCACCAGCGAGCGAATCTTTGACAGCCCCGCCGCAACACCCGATCGGGGCAGCAGCGCCAGCCGCTCCTCAAGGGTCCGGGTGATCAGGTAGATGTTCCTCGAATGGGTGTACACTTCGCGCATGAAGTTCTCGATGCGCTGGCTTGGCGAGCGCTCTTTATACCCCAGGTTGTACGCTACCGCAGGCTGCAGGCTCTTGCCCAGCACGTCCACAGCCCGCCGGGTGTGATAGTGCATTTCGGTGCGGACTCTCAACAGGTAGTCATAAGCGGCCTGAAGCTGCTTTCTCTCGTTGTTGGCTATCAGGCCGGATTGCTGAAGCTCGGCCAGCGACCGTTTCCGGTACTTCACGAAAGCCATCCAGAGCAGGTTTTGGTAATCACGCAGCCCGCCACAACCGCTCTTGATGTGTGGCTCCTGCATGGACGCGGAATTGCCGAACCGGGCCCGCCGCTCTTTCTGGTCCGCCAGCCGCTCGGCAATATAATCATCCTCCCGGCCCTGAACGCATTTCTTCACAAGCGTCTCCTCGAAGGACCGGAACAGCCGCGGGTTCCCGGCCAGAAGACGCGCCTCAAGAAGTGACGTCTTGGACCGCATGTCGCTGTTGGCCTGGGTCATGCATTCCTCAACAGTGCGCACGGAGTGGCCCACCTTCAGCCCCACATCCCACAATGGGTAAAGCACCGCATCCACCATGCGGGCAAGGGCCGCCTGGCTGGAGCGCGACGACCCGCAATCATGAAGAAACATGAAATCTATGTCACTATTCGGGTTCAGCTCCCCGCGGCCATACCCGCCAATCGCCACAAGCGCCATGGCGCTCGTCGCTTTCGCTTCCGCCGGGGGCGCCGTCGCCCGCCCAACCTCCCACAAATGCTGCAGCAGCAGATCGAGCATCAGCGCCCGCGCACCGCAGATTTCCAGGCCGCCCGCACCCGCCCGATGCTGAAGGAGCAGCCGGTGAGTCTCCACCTTCAGGTACGCCTTGTAGCGGGAAAGCTCCTCCGTGGCGGGACGGCCCTCAGGTATCACCAGCCGCCCGCACGCACTGGCCTTTATCTTTTCGAGAAGCTCCTTCATAAATCGCTGAACATTGGAACAAATCTCTCAAAACGCAAGTGCGCCAGGCGCAAACCCGGCGGCTCGATACGCCTCATTGCGCAACGTCGCACAGCTCATCATCTTTTTTTGCCCGCCGGGCCGGCAGTGTTCGTCCCCGCCGCGCCAAGAGACTCCTGTTGACGATTCCATTTCTCCGCCAGGACGCCAAATTCACCAGCCAATATGTGGTAATTCGACAACGCGCGGTTTCTTTCCTCCGCAAGCTGCAACAGTCTCTCGTTTTGACGCCGGATCGTCTCGTTCTGAGTCAGGATGTTCGTGTTGGCAAGACCAACCGCCTTGCGCAAACCGGCAATCTCCTGCCGCGCGCCCCCCAGCTCCGCCCGGGCCTTCCCCAGAGCCGCCGCCATGCTGGATAACTCAAGACTGTTGGACTTCAGGATGCCGTCCGCCCCGCTCCTGAGGGCTTCCAGTCTCTGAATTTCCCCGGCGTGATTCGCAAGCTTTGTCTCCAGTGTCCGGATCGCCTCCGCCCGCGATTGCGCAGCACCGCCCAATTCCTCTATCCGACGCTTCAACCGGACCTCTTTCACCCACTGGAACGCAACGAGCGCGCATAGGCAGACGGCCAAAAGGACCAGAAGGTTTTGCAGGAAGTCTTTCATTCCCTGGTAACGGGAGCGGCAACCTCGGCCGGGGCAATCGCGAACGATACCCGGCTGATTCCTTCGCTGCGGACAACGTCCAGCACCCGGATCACCGAACCGTGAGATGCGTTTTTATCACCACTGATATACACCGGAACGTTGGCATCGGCGCGAAACCTTGCGGCCACGCGCTCGTGCAGCTCCGGCAAGCTCAGCCGCTCGTTGTCCACATAAATATCACCCGCTCGATCAACAACAATGTTCAAAATGTCCGGCTTGAAATCGCGCCGGGCGGTGGAGGCCGCGGGAAGGTCCATCCCAATGGATTGCAGGCGGATCATGCTTAGGCTTGCCATCATGAAGGCGGCCAGCAGAAAGAACATGATGTCAATCAAAGGAATAATCTCGATCCGGGCCCTTTTCCGCGGCAGTGGCGAACCAATCTTCATAATCGCTCGGTTAACTACCCTCCGGCGGTCGCAGGTTTTTCTTTGCCCCCGCCGCCGTGAGAACTTCGACGTTCGTCGCAGCCGTCTCGAGTTCAAAGTGCAGTTGCGCAACTTTGCGCGTGAAATAGTTAAATGGTATCAGCGCAAAAATGGCGATGCCCAGCCCATACATCGTCGCAATCAACGCCTCCCCGATGCCACCGGTAATCTGGCTCGTCGCACCCTCCACTGTCGCCCCGCCCAGGGACAGGAACGTCCTGAATATGCCCGAAACGGTTCCCAGCAAACCCAGCAACGGCCCAAGCGTCACCAGGGTGTCCATCACGGTGAGAAAACGACCCGCTTTCTGCAACTCAACACCCGCAGCCACCTGCAGCGCCCCCTGCATGGAGGAATGAAAATGCGTAAGACCGTGATACACCATGCACACGACTGGATCCCCGGATTTCGACGACAGCCGGGTCGCCTCCGGCATATCGCCGTTCTCGAGTGCCGCAAAAACTTTCTCCAAAGTCTCCGGGCTCCGCTTCCGGCTCTCTGTCCACCACCACCAGGCACGCTCGCCAACCACAGCCACCGCAACAAGGCCCGCCACCACGATCGGCCACATCATCGGCCCGCCTGCTTGAAAGTGTTCTATAACTATATTCCCCAACATTGGTTCGTTATCTTTTCTGCTCCAGCTTGAAAACGCACGGCCAAATGACAAGCCTCCTCTCCCCCGCCGGAAAACGCCAGCGCGTTCTTACGGTCTCCAGCGCCTCCCGGTCCAGGATCACATGCCCGGAACTCCTCTCGATCCCGGCCTCGACAACGCGCCCATCCGCCCCCACGGTAATGCGAATCTCCACGGTTCCCTCGAGCCGGTTCCGCCGCGCCGCTTCCGGATACTGCGGTGCCGGGAACGACCCCTCCCGGATCGCCTCCGACGGCACAAATCTCTCCATAGGAGGATCATCCGCCTGAGACGTCGGCAAAACTTCCCGCGGCGCAAATTCTTCAGCCAGCGTCACGCGCCCGACAGGCGCCACGACAATCGCCGCAGGCGCCTCTACCATCCGAACCGGCGCCGGAACTTCAACCGGAGCCGGGGAAAAGGTCTCCAACTCACTCTCCTTGTGCAGGATCGCGGCAACGCCGGATACCCGGGTTTCGGATTCCCGGGTTTCCAGGGGGGGAGCAATCAGCACCGGCATCATCACTGCCTTCCGAGCCAGCTTTGGCTGGATGGAGGGTGTCCCCACAAAGCCGAGCAGACCCCACGCAAGAAACAGGGCGCAGATCGAGTTCATCCACGCCAGAATCTGGCAGGAGTGATCCCCTCCTGATCGAACACACACCCGCGCGAGTTCATCGGACAGGCCGTAAGTTCGCTTCTCGGCCGGATGCGGCGGATTCGCTGCTGCCTGCTTGGTCACGTTGACGAAAGGGTAGCCAAACCGCTCGTTACTGCAATACCCCGCGAAGTTTCAGCGGAACACCCCCCCCACCCGTGGGCTGTCACCCGGCTGCAGCCACGTCTGCACAGGTAATGGGCGGGGCGCCCCCACCAGAAACCCGTCTCAAATATAATTGCATCCCCGTCCAGTTTGCCTTAATAAAAAGCTATGCAGATTTTTAAAACGCTTTTCCTGCTGTGCGCGGCGGCAACGATTGCGCTGCAACCTGCAGCCCTCGCAGCAGACAATGAGGCGCAGGCAAAGGCACGTAAAGCCCTCCCACAGTTTATGGAGGGGGCCCCGCCTGCAACCACTGTCACACCACCGGCACCTGTTACCCCCGCCCAACCCGCAC
>ERZ1645192.3724-NODE-3724-length-12284-cov-8.727042_pt1 | contig 12284 bp, 10 predicted proteins | sample MGYA00575354_ERZ1645192 | MGnify/ENA primary metagenome ERZ1645192 (study PRJEB40844, sample SAMN11349763) | freshwater sediment metagenome | isolation source: river sediment | host: Sediment | place: India: Faizupur Khadar , New Delhi | collected 2017-02-21 ... | reverse complement strand
TTTTAATCGGTCAGCCTCACCAAAGGCTGACCGAGAACATCAGGATATTTACCCAACCGGCCAGTTATCAATCAGCCGCGCCCGGCCCAGCCAGGCGGCTGCAAAAATTCGCAATTCGGCATCCTCCAGATTCGGGCGTTGCAAATCAGCGGGCCGGCGGATTTCAAAATAGTCGGGCCGGAAGCCAGCCGACGCCAACTGCGCCTTTGCTTCCGCCTCCAGCGCCGCAAAATCCCGTTCGCCCGCGCGCAACCGTTCCGCCGTGGCCCGCAGAGTGGCATACAGCGTGGGAGCGATAGCCCGCTCTTCAGCGGACAAATAGCCGTTGCGCGAACTCAGCGCCAGCCCGTCGGGTTCCCGCACGGTCGGCACTCCAACGATTGCCACCGGCATATCGAGGTCAGTCGCCATCCGGCGGATGATGACCAGTTGCTGCCAGTCCTTTTCGCCGAACACCGCGATGTCCGGCTGCACCATGTTGAACAGCTTGCTCACGACCGTGGTGACGCCGCTGAAATGGGTGGGCCGACTGGCGCCGCACAGCACGGTCGGCAGTTCCGGCACCGTGACTTGGGTCATCTGCTCCAGCGGGCGCGGATACACTTCGGTCACGCCGGGCGCGAACAGCAAGTCCAGCCCGGCGGTCTCCAACTGGCGCGAGTCTGCGTCCAGGGTGCGGGGGTAGGCAGCAAAATCCTCGCTGGGGCCAAACTGCATCGGGTTGACGAAGATGCTGGCCACGGTGCGCGGCGCCAGTTCACGAGCGCACTCGACCAGATGGATGTGGCCCCGGTGCAGGTTGCCCATGGTGGGCACGAAGGCCACTTGCTCCCCAGCCCGTTTCCAGGCCATGACCTGGGCGCGCAGTTCCGCGATGGTGTGGACGGTTTGCATGGCGCACGCTCCTCGATGTTCAGGCGATGCAGTGGTCGGGACCGGGGAATTCGCCGCTCTTAACCGCAGCCACGTAAGCGGCGACCGCCGCTTGGAGGCTGTCTTGGCCGGTCAGGAAGTTTTTGGAGAACGTGGGCCGGCGGCCCGGCGTGATGCCCAGCATGTCGTAACAGACCAGCACCTGGGCGTCGCAGTGGGGACCGGCGCCGATGCCGATCAGCGGAATGTCCAGCGCCTGGGTCAGCCGCGCCGCCAGTTCCGCCGGGATACATTCCACCAGCGCCACGTCCGCGCCAGCGTCCTGCAGGGCCAGCGCCTCATCAATCATCTGGCGGGCGGCGGTCTCCTCGCGGCCCTGCACTTTGTAGCCGCCCAGCTTGTTGACCGACTGCGGCAACAGGCCCAGATGAGCGCAGACTGGAATGCCGTTGCGGCTGAGCTGGCGCACGGTTTCGACCAGCCAGCCGCCGCCTTCCAGCTTGACGATCTGCGCGCCGCCCTCGCCCATCAACCGGGCGGCGTTGCGCACTCCCTGCTCGACCGTGGCGTAGCTGGCGAACGGCATGTCCGCCATCAGCAGCGCCGTCTGGCAACCGCGCGCTACCAGCCGCGTGTGATAGATCATGTCTTCCATCGTCACCGGCACGGTGCTGCGCTGGCCCTGCACCACCATGCCCAGCGAATCGCCGACCAGAATGACCTCGACGCCCGCCGCTTCCAGCAGCGCCGCGAAACTGGCGTCGTAGGCGGTCAGGACTGCGAATTTTTCCCGGTTGCGCTTCATCTTCGCCAGGGTGGTGATCGTGATCGGCTTGCGGGTCGGTTGTTCCTGGTACATGGCGTGCTCTGGGTGGGGCCGCACTGCGCTGACGGAGAACAAGCGGAGCGGGGGCGGCGGGTTTTGCGAAAGGATTCCGGCGGGGCCGGACTGGCGGCGCTATCGTACCCCGTTAATCGCTGCTGTCCAGCCGGGCGATGACCTGCGGCGGGCAACGCGTCAGCAGTTCACTCAGCGGCCCGTGACCGGGAATAGTCAGATTCGGAGCGATGTCGCGCAGCGGATAAAGCACGAACGCCCGTTCGTGCAGGCGGGGATGCGGCAGGGTCAGCCGGGGATCGGCGCTGGTCAGTTGATCGTATAACAGCAAATCCAGGTCCAGAGTGCGCGCTTCCCAGCGCACGCTCCGGGTACGGCCTTGCGCCAGTTCGAGCGTCTGCAACGCCATCAGCAATTGGTAGGGGGTCAAGCCGGTATCCAGGGCAGCGACGGCGTTGATGTAATCCGGCTGGCCGGGCGGCCCGCCGACGGGCGCGGTGCGATACAGGGGCGATTGCGCTACGCAACTGCTGGCGAGAATTCCATTCAGCGCCTGGAACGCCCGCCGCACCTGGCGAATCGGGTCCTCCAGATTGCTGCCGATGCCGATATAGGCCCGCGCGGGTCGCATGGGATCGCTGGCCAGGCTCAGGCCTCGGGCGCCGGTTGGGCGGCTTGATCGCCCTTGCGGGAGCGCGCTTTGCGCCGGCGGCGGGGTTTGCCGGTTTTGGCCTTGGCCGCCGGCTGAGTGGCCTGAACCCGGCCAGCGGTGTCCAGCGCCAGCAGTCGGGTCCACCAGTCGGCCAGTTCCGCCGCCTGCTCGTCGGCCTCGGCGCGCAGCAGCAGGAAATCATAGCCGGCGCGAAAGCGCGGATGGTCCAGCAGCCGTAGCGCGCGTTTGCCGGTGGTGACCGTCAGCCGTTGCTGCAACTCCCAGATTTCCCGCATCGGCAAGCTGTAGCGGCGGGGCAGGGCAGTATGGCGGATTTGTGTTTGAATGACCTGTTCGGCGGCTTCCTGCAGCGCTTCATGTTCGTCCAGTCCCTCCGCCTCCAGACGGCGCATTTGTTCCCGCAGCGGCTCCCACAGCAGGGCCGCGAACAGGAATGCCGGCTGGACCGGTTTGTTTTCAGCCAGGCGGCTGTCGGTGCTGGCCAGCGCCCGGACCAGCAGCGTTTTCGGGTAGTGGTGCTGCTGGTGGTGCAAACAGCGCTCGGTCGCCGGGAACAGCCAGCCGAACAGCCGGTAATGGCGCAGCAGTTCGAAGCTCTGGATGGCGCAGCCGCCCAGGAACAGCTTGAGGACTTCGTCGAACAGCCGGGCGGGCGGAATTTTTTCCAGCAGATGGCCCAGCCGGTGCAACGGCGCTTCGGTAGCGGGATCGAGCCGGAAGCCCAGCTTGGCGGCGAAGCGCACCGCCCGCAGCAGGCGCACCGGGTCTTCGTGGTAGTGTTGCGCCGGGTCGCCGATCAGCCGGATCAGGCCGGCCTTGAGATCGGCCATGCCGCCGACATAGTCGAGCACGGCGAAGTTGTCAATATCGTAATACAGGGCGTTGATGGTGAAGTCGCGCCGCCAGGCGTCGTCCTCGATGCTGCCGTAGACGTTGTCGCTGAGGATGCGGCCGTCCGCCGCCCGTTCCACGCTGGGGCCATCGCCATCCTCGCTGTCATCACCGTGAGCGCGGAAGGTGGCGACCTCGATGATTTCCTGGCCAAACTGAATATGGGCCAGCCGGAAGCGGCGGCCGATCAGCCGGCAGTTACGAAACAGCTTGTAGACCTGTTCAGGACGGGCATCGGTGGCGACATCGAAGTCTTTGGGTTCGCGGCCAAGCAGCAAATCCCGCACACTGCCGCCGACCAGGCAGGCGCGATAGCCAGCCTCGCGCAGCCGGTACAGGACTTTAACCGCGTTGGGGCTGATGTTGGCCCGCGAGATATTGTGTTCGGGGCGGGGGATGACGACGGGGAGGGAATTTGAGCGTGTGGAGTCCAAAGCGTGCTCGCCAACTCTTGTCTACTGCGGAAGCGCGGGTATAATACTACTTTCCTTCCAAGACGCCACCCGTCATTCCGCTCCCTTCGTCTAGTGGCCCAGGACACCGCCCTCTCACGGCGGGAACAGGGGTTCGAAACCCCTAGGGAGCGCCAATTTAATCAGATAGTTGCTCGCAAAACCATCTTCATCGGGCCTCGCCCCGTCGGGCGCCCATAGTACATCCGGCAGCAGAAACTTCTTCCTGTAAATTTTCCTGTGATGGCGATGGGTAGTAGCGTGGATCCCGGGTGTTGACTCCATCCAACCCATTGATCTTGTTAAGTGAAGTTGGTTTTGCTTACCCGCGCCGCCATTTCTCGATCACAGGAAAATTTACAGGAGGATTTTTTAACGTTTCCGGCTGTACCATTCATGCGCTATCTCATCAAGCCTTGTCTGTTAATCCAGGTTGGATTATCTTTACTTGTTAATAAAAATCAAATACATCAATCTGACAAAGTAGAATTAGGCACAGGCCGGATTCCAGCCGACCCTTGAATGCGGTTCCAGACGCATGGCGACGCCGTTTGAACCCCAGTCGTTCCTTAAGACGCTTGTGGCCCTGCCCGGTGTATACCGGATGCTGGACGAGCGCGGCGTAACGCTCTATGTCGGCAAGGCGCGCAACCTGCGGCAGCGGGTGGCGAGCTACTTTCGGGACCATCAGTCCTCGGCCAAGACGCGCAGTCTGGTCGCTCAAATCCAGGCCATCGAGGTTACGGTCACCCATACCGAGGCCGAGGCGCTGATTCTGGAAAGCCGGCTGATCAAGGAGCTTCAGCCCCGCTACAACATTTTGCTGCGCGATGACAAGGGTTACCCCTACATCCATGTCGCTGCGGGCGATTTTCCCGGCCTGACGCTGCATCGCGGCGCCAAGCGCGCGCCAGGGCGTTACTTTGGTCCCTATCCTCACGCCAACGCCGTCCGCGATACTTTGAATCTGCTCCAGAAAGTATTCCGGCTGCGTTCATGCGAGGACAGCTTTTTCCGCGCCCGGAGTCGGCCTTGCCTGCAATATCAGATCAAACGCTGCACTGCGCCCTGCGTCGGTTTGATCGACCGCGAACGCTACCAGCGCCAGGTACAGAACGCTGTTTTGTTTCTGGAAGGCCGCAGCGGCCAGGTCATTGACGACCTGGCGCAACGCATGGAAAAGGAAGCGGCGGCGCTGCATTTCGAGGAGGCGGCGGTTCTGCGCGATCAGATCGTCGAGTTGCGCCAGGTTCAACAACGCCAGCATGTCGAGGGTGAAAGCGGCGATCTGGATGTGGTGGCCGGGGTGGCGCGCGGCGGCGCGGCCTGCGTGCAAGTCTTCGTATTTCGCGGTGGGCGGTTGCTGGGCAACAAAGCGTTCTTTCCGCGTCTGCCCGAAGATGAAGACGTGGGCGCGGTGCTCGGCGCCTTTCTCGCCCAGTACTATCTGGACCGGGAGATTCCCGCCGAATTGCTGGTCAGCCACGACCTGGCGGAGGCGGATTTGCTGGCCCAAGCCTTCCAGGAGCGCGCTGGCCGACGCATCGCCTTTGTCGCTCATCCGCGTGGCGAACGCGCCCACTGGCTGGACCTGGCCCGGCGCAATGCCGAACATGCCTTGATGGCGCATTTATCCAGTCAGGCTGGAATCCGTCAGCGGCTGGAGGCGTTACGGGATGCGCTGGGATTGGATGAGATCCCCAACCGGCTGGAATGTTTCGACATCAGCCATACCCAGGGCGAGGCCACGGTGGCCGCGTGTGTGGTGTTTGGCGCGGAAGGGCCGATTAAGAGCGACTATCGCCGCTACAACATCGAGGCCATCACTCCGGGCGATGACTACGCCGCCCTGCATCAGGCGCTGACCCGGCGCTATACCCGCCTGCGGGAGGAACAGAGCCGCCTGCCCGATGTGCTGTTCATTGATGGTGGGCCGGGGCAACTGGCCCAGGCGCGCGCCGTGCTGGAAGAGTTGCAGGTCGTTGGGGTGACGGCGGTGGGTGTCGCCAAGGGACCGGCGCGTAAGCCGGGGCTGGAAACGCTGTTCTTGTCCGGGGAAAACCGCCCCTTTATACTGCCTGCCGATTCGTCTGCTTTGCATCTGGTGCAGCAGATCCGTGACGAGGCTCATCGCTTCGCCATCGCTGGTCATCGCCAGCGTCGGGCCAAGGTGCGCACCACGTCCGCCCTCGAGCGCATTCCCGGTATCGGTCCCAAGCGTCGCCAGTCTCTCCTCCGGCAGTTTGGCGGGTTGAAGCAGCTCGCGCGGGCGGGCGTCGAAGATCTGGCCGGCGTGGAGGGCATCAACGCCGAACTGGCCCAACGAATTTATGACGCCTTTCATGGCGATACCTGATAACCAATTGATCTCATGCAACTGAACTTGCCTACTTGGCTAACCCTGCTGCGTATCGCGTTAATCCCGGTGTTCGTAGGTGTGTTCTTCCTACCGTTTCACGGCGCCAACATGCTGTGCGCGGCGCTCTTTGGGCTGGCGGCGCTGACCGACTGGCTGGATGGCTATCTGGCGCGGCGGTTCAATCAGACCTCAGCGTTTGGCGCGTTTCTGGATCCGGTGGCCGACAAGCTGATGGTGGCGGCGGCGCTGGTGCTGTTGGTGCAGGCGATTGCCACGCCGTTAATGGCGGTGGCGGCGGTCATTATCATTGGCCGTGAGATCGCTATTTCGGCGCTGCGCGAGTGGATGGCGCAGGTCGGTAATCACCGCCGGGTAGCGGTGTCCATGATCGGCAAGTTCAAGACCACCGCCCAGATGATCGCGGTGCTGCTGTTGCTGTATCGGGAGCCGCTGGGTGGTTTCCCGACTCTCAAAGTCGGACTGGGGTTGTTACTGGTCGCGGCGGCGCTGACGCTGTGGTCCATGCTCCACTATCTGTTGGCGGCATGGCCGGTGTTTCAGCAGGATGGGCGGGGCTGAAGGGCTTGACGGGCGGGTTTTTTGCGCTAAAATTACAAATCTTCGTGCAGCGGGAATAGCTCAGTTGGTAGAGCACAACCTTGCCAAGGTTGGGGTCGCGAGTTCGAGTCTCGTTTCCCGCTCCAGATTACCCAAGCCTCGAATCATCGGGGCTTTTTTGTATTTCCGGCGAGCTTGACAGCCGGTATCCCGATACAGGGCTAGGTGGCAGAGTGGTCATGCAGCGGCCTGCAAAGCCGTGGACGCCGGTTCGATTCCGACCCTAGCCTCCATACTCCAAATCCCCGCTGGTGTGGTGGAATGGTATACACACAGGACTTAAAATCCTGCGGCCTTGACCGGCCTTGTGGGTTCGAGTCCCACCACCAGCACCATACGGCTCCGCCGTCTTCTGTTCAGCCGCTGGCAGCAACAAAATTGCGTCGGTGGACAAGGGCACGAATTTCAGAAGCGCCATAAACCGTCAGGCTGCCGGCTTCAGATAATCCTCGATGCGAACCGCGTCGATTTGTTCGGGCCGCAGGAAACGCTCGGCGTATTGCTGGTAAACGCCGGCGCTTAGAAACAGTTCAAACAGTTCCGGGTCAATATGCTGTTCCTGGGACATCCGGGCCATGATCCGCAGCGCCTCCGACAGGGTTTTACCCGACTTGTAGGGTCGGTCAATGGCGGTCAGCGCCTCGAAGATGTCGGCAATCGCCATCATCCGCGCCAGTACGCTCATCTGCGCGCGCCGCAACCGCTTGGGATAACCGTTGCCGTCCATTTTTTCGTGATGGCCGCCCGCGATCTCCGGCACTCGCCGCAGCGCCTTGGGAAACGGCAGCCGCGACAGCATCACGATGGTCTGGACGATATGCTCGTTGATCTTGTAGCGCTCTTCATCGGTCAGGGTGCCGCGACCGATGCACAGGTTATGCAATTCACCCCGGTTGTAGAGCAGTTCCGGCATGTCCAGCCGAAAGCCCCAGGGATTGTCCGCCTCGATTCGATCCTGGGAGCGGCGCTCGAACCGGTGTTCCGGCTTGTCGGCCAGCAACGGCTCAACCGCCGGCAACGGTGGGGCCGGCATGCGTTCCTTGCGGGTCCGCTCTTCGTGCGACAGACCCAGGCGGTCGTCGAGGGTGCGCAGCCAGGTCCGCCCGGCCAGGCGCTGGAGCCGGGCGATCTGGTCCGGAGTCATGAATTCGCCGCCCTGGTTGCAGCGGGCGACGAAGGCGAAATCGTCGTCGAGCGCCCGCCATTCCGCGTCGAGTTCCGCCCGCAGCGCGTCGCGGTCGCCGCCGCTGGCGACCTGCCGCCAATAGGCGATCTCGGCGTCGCGCCTGAGCACCTCGAAGCGCATGCGTACCTCATGAATCCGGTCATGGATCGTTTCCAGCTTGGTGGCTTTGTCCACCACATACTCGGGCGTGGTGATCTTGCCGCAGTCGTGCAGCCAGCAAGCGATGCGCAGTTCCTCCCATTCCGTTTCGCTCAGGGTGAAATCCTGAAAAGGTCCTGCCTGATCGGCGCAAGCGGCCTGGGCCAGGAGCCTGGTCAGTTCCGGCACCCGGGCGCAATGGCCGCCGGTGTAGGGACTCTTGGCGTCGATAGCGTTGGCCAGCAGGCGGATGAACGCCTCGAACAGATTTTTCTGGGCTTGCAACAGCCGCTGATTTTCGATGGAGACCGCTGAAGTACCCGACAGCGCAGCGATGAAAGCCAGTAATTCCGGCGCTATGGCGGTTTCGTCGCGGGCCGATCCCGCTTTGAGGAGCGCCAGCACGCCGACTAATTCCTGTTGGCGGTTGCGCAGCGGCACGACCATAAGTTGGCCGGCGTTGATGGGCGGATCGGACAGGGGCGCCAGATAGTCGGCTAGCGGCTCGCCCGGCGCGAGTGGTCGAATTTGAGGAGCCGTCGCTCGAGCTGCTTCCACCAGGGGATGGGGCGGGGATTCAGTCAGGGACAGGGCGGCCAGCCGGTCCACGGCGGCGGCCCCGGTCTCGTTGCGCAGACGGGCGGCGGCCGGCCGCAGTTCGCGCTCATCGTCGCTGACCAGCAACAGGATGCCGGCATCGCCCTGGGCCAGGGCCAGGGTTTCGGCCAGCACCCGATCCAGCAGCCGCTCGAAATGGCGTTCAGCCGCCAGCACCGATCCGATGTCCAGAAAGCGCCGAATCGTGGATTTCATCAGATCCATCGCCCGGGCCAGTTGGTTGACCTCGGTGATGACCGAATGGGTCACGATGGATTCATGGAAATCGAAATGCCGGATGCGGGCGGCCTCGCCGACCAGACGGTGCAGATGGCGGGCGATCCGGCGGGCCAGCAACCAGGTGATCGGCAGCGCCAGCAGCACCAGCCCCATCGTGATCAGAACCGATTGATTGCGAATCTGCGCCGCGTCGGCCAGCAGTTCGCCCTCGGGCACGGCCAGCGCCAGCGATAACGGCGCACCGCCCTGGAACGGCAGGGTTTTTACGATCCCACGCCAGTTCTGACCGGCGATTTGCAGCGTGAAGCCGTCCGGGTCCAGCCGCGCCGCGCGCCGCGCCGGATCGCGCCAATCCTGATCCAGTTGGGCCAGCACCGGCTCGTTCAATTCGGCGAGCCTGGCCAGGCGCAGTTCGCCGGCGTCGTCTTCGCGCAGCAGCCGGGCGGCCTCCGGGTGAGCGATGACTTGACCCCGGTCATCGAACAGCGCCAGTTGCGTGCTGGGGAGGAAGCGACTGGCGGCCAACGTGGCGGAGAGGTCGCGCAGAGTGAGATCGGCGCCCACCATCGCCATGCCGGTCGTAGCGCGACGCGCCAGCGTAATGCCCACCTCGCGGGTCGTGAAAAACAGGTAGGGGTCGGTTCGAATCCACTCGGTCCGGGTTTGCGCTAGCCGATACCAGGGGCGGGTGCGGGGATCGAAGGTATAATCGGGTTTGGCGTCGCGGCGCAGCAGGTTCAAATCCGCATCGAAGAACAGGAAGGCAGCCGTGATGACCTTCTCTTCATTGCGTTCCACGCTCTGCGCCAGATAGCGGGCCTGATCCGGAGCGGCGTGCGCGGCGCGCAGCGGTGAATCCGCCGGTAGCCGCCGCAGCAGAAAGAAATCGCCGTCGTCGTAGCCGACGTACAGGGCGGACAGGTGTTCGGATTGCGCCAGCGCTTCGCGTAAATAACCGAGGTGGTCGAGGCGTTCGGTGAGCGAAGCCGCGAAAGTCAGCCGTTGCCAGGCCAGCAGATCAACCGTGATGGCAACCGGCGTAACCAGCACCTGAAGTTGGCGGGCAGTTTGATCGGCGATCCGATCAAATCGCTCGGCGGCGGTTCGCAACATCAGCCGGGTGGTTTTGGTATAGCTGTTCCAGATGACCGCTCCACCCAGCAGCAGGATCAGGGCGATGAACAGGGTGGCGATGTGGACGCGCAACGGCAACTGCCGCCGCGCGGACGGGAGGACAGTGAAGGTCATCGGCGATTCCTGGATGGAGGCAAGGCAGGCGTCACGGGAGCAGGCGGGTTCGGATGGCGAACCGCAGCGCGGACGCTGCCATAACAATAGCTTTTATCCAGGCGTTCACTGGAGAACTTGGCGGGATGATCGCGCGGACACGCCAAAAACGGGATTCACATTGACGTTGCGCGCCTGAAACCGTGACAATCCCGCTGTGATTTACGGCAGTTCGATGCGCGGCGCTTCGGGGTTGCGCCGAAACAACGTGGCGATATGGCCGATCCGCTGAATCAGCGCCGCCTCGGCCGTTGCGCAAATTTCCTCGATCATGGCCTCGCGCGCTTCCCGATCCTCGGCGTTGACCCGGATTTTGATCAATTCATGATGATCGAGCGCCAGCAGGATTTCATGCAGGACCGCCGGCGTGATGCCGCTGTCGCCGATGATCACGACCGGTTTACGGTGATGGGCCAGGGCTTTGAGATGACGCTTCTGCGGATTAGTGAGCGCGAACACGAGAGTTACCGGAATGGCTGAAGATTCACGCAGTGTACCGGGCGGCAAGGGCATGACGGTAGCCCCCAGCCCGCTGAACGAAGTCAAGCTGGACCTGGCGATCATCCTGGTGGTCGGCGGATTGCTGCTGCTCGTGCAGGGACGCTTGCTGGATAGTCTGCTGGCGCAACTGCTGGTGCTGGCAAGCTATGGCGTGCTGGGGATGCTCTGGATCCTGATCCGTACTCGCAAAGTCCTGCAACGCAGCACCCGTGGCCAGGAACCGCGTCCGAATGGCCCGCAGTAAGAGCAGCGCCCGCTGGCTGCGGGAGCATTTCACCGATGAGTACGTCAAGCGCGCCCAGGCCGAAGGCTACCGCTCCCGCGCCGCGTACAAGCTGCTGGAAATCCACGAGAAGGACCATTTGCTGCGCCCCGGCCTGACGGTGGTGGACCTGGGGGCGGCGCCGGGCGGCTGGTCGCAACTGGCCGCGCGGCTAGTGGGAGAGCGGGGCGTGGTCATCGCTCTGGACCTTCTGCCGATGGAACCGCTGGCCGGCGTGGAATTCATTGAGGGCGATTTCTGTGAAGCAGCGGTGCTGGAACGGTTGCTGAATGCGCTGAACGGCCGGCCCGTAGACCTTGTAATCTCCGACATGGCCCCCAATACCAGTGGCATTAAGGCAGTGGATCAGCCGCGCGGGATGTATCTGGCCGAACTGGCCCTGGATTTCGCCCGGCGCGGTCTGCGGCCGGGCGGCGATTTTCTGACCAAGGCGTTTCAGGGCGAGGGTTTCGACGCATTTCTGCGCGAGCTGCGCGCCGCGTTCGCCACGGTGGCGGTTCGCAAACCCAAGGCGTCGCGCGCCCGCAGCGCCGAGCAATACCTGCTGGCCAGGAACTATCGCGGGTGAGCGGGTCTAAAAATTCCGCTACTTTCAATCCATTCTCTATTTTCCAGTTGCGCAAGTTGAGGTGCGTGCCTTGAACGACATGGTCAAGAACATCCTGTTGTGGGTGGTCATCGCGGTGGTGCTGATGTCGGTGTTCAACAGCTTCGGCCCCAAGGTGGCGCCGACCGCCCAGATGTCCTACTCGCAATTCCTGCAAGACGCCAAACAGGGGCGAATCAAGCAGGTGACGATTGATGGCCGCACCATCCAGGGCCGAACCGACAGCGGCGAACGGTTCACCACCTACAGCCCGGAAACCGACAACAGCCCGATGATCGGCGAGTTGCTCAACCACGGCGTGGAGATTGAAGGCCAGCCGCCGGAGAAGCAGGGCCTGCTGATGCAGATCTTCATCAGTTGGTTCCCGATGCTGCTGCTGATCGGCATCTGGGTGTTTTTCCTGCGGCAGATGCAGGGTGGCGGCGCGGGCCGGGGCGCGATGTCGTTCGGCAAGTCGCGCGCCCGGATGATGGGCGAGGATCAGATCAAGATCACTTTTGCTGATGTCGCCGGGGTGGACGAGGCCAAGGAGGAAGTCGTCGAACTGGTGGAGTTTCTGCGCGATCCCAGCAAGTTCCAGAAGCTTGGCGGCAAGATTCCGCGCGGCGTGCTGATGGTCGGTTCGCCGGGCACCGGCAAGACTTTGCTCGCCAAAGCGATTGCTGGCGAGGCGAAAGTGCCGTTCTTCTCGATCTCCGGTTCCGATTTCGTGGAAATGTTCGTCGGCGTCGGCGCTTCGCG